>BNJV01001618.1_pt1 | contig 154904 bp, 225 predicted proteins | sample 8540591 | NCBI WGS metagenome assembly BNJV01 (sample SAMD00202457, study PRJDB9452) | human saliva metagenome | host: Homo sapiens
CCACTATAATTCTCACTATCTCAAAATGTTTGCAAATCCACTTGGTATAATGAGGCCATCTGAGGTGAACACAGTAGCAACCGTAAAAGGCAAATTTAACCAGCTACCATAGAGGGACAAAGCAATCTTCGCCACAATATAAGTCAATATATTACTTCTATCACATTTATATGCCTGGAACATCTAACAAGAGAGATACTTTCATAAAAGGAGAATTATCATGAATATTTTAGTAATCGGTGCAAATGGTAAAGCAGGTCGTCGTATTGTGAGAAAAGTTCTCAAAGCAGGTCATCCAGTAACAGGCGTTGTTCGCCGCGAAGGTGACTATCGAAAGGTATTCCAACAATTGTAAAAGACGCACTGCACTCAATCTCAAACAAGAATTAACCCAATTTGATGTAGTAGTAAATGCTACAGGCATTGCTTTTCACACCAGATGTCGTATCATTTATCAAACAGATTTAGCATTATTACTCGTGAAAGCATTAGCTACCACCAAATACGCGCCTCATCGTTGTACCAGAGTGGTGCGGGTAGCCTCTATGTAGACGAAGATCGTACAGTGCAACGCATATACGATACAACCAGAACTTCCTGCAGAAATGGGGTCTTGCAAAAGCTCAAGGTAATGCTAATCGATGTCTTGCGTAAATTCAGCAATGTAGACTGGACATATTCAGTCAGCACCAATCTTTGATGAAGAAGGTCGGAATCTCAACAATTATGTTATCGGTAACGAAGATGTTATCTTTAAATAAAAATGGTCAACCATATCTTTCCTAATGAAACATATGCTCAAATCTTGGTTTGATAGAAATTAACACCCTACAAATTTGGTCGCCAACGCTTTTACAGCAGTACCATGAAAACTAACTTAGCTCTCTCTGCAATAGATTTAAAACCTACAATTTTAGACCCCCATCTCATCGATCAGGGTTTTGCATTTCTACTAACAACAACTCAATACAAATAAACAACAAATTATAGACTAAAACCACTATAAAAGCCTCTATAAGATTCCTTTTTGAATAAAAGGATATCCTTAGAGGCTCTTATTATTATATTGAGTTTATACTTCAACAAGTTGATTGGAAATCATATTTTGAAGGAAGCTATCCAGCCTTGCAGTGCCATTCTGGGTGCTAGCACATCATCTTATCAAGGAAGTAGCCAGAGTCAAGATGGCGGATAATAGCCATATACTAGAATCCTTTTGGTCAAAACCGTTACCGCGGACTGGAAATCAATACCATGGCCTGGTATTGCGTGTTGCGGTAGCCTCCAACAAAGGTAATGTGGATGGCATTCAATGTGAGTCGTATCAGGAGAATCAAACATCTTTTTAAGGAAAAGAAACTAGGGTTTTTCTTCTCCCTTATATACTAGTGTTTACTAGTCGTGCCATTGGATGCACATACTACGCGATCGGATTTCATTAATAGGGAATATCCACCCTTGCCATTAGAGATAAAATCGCCGTTTTTAATGGTGATTTGCTCGTTTACCCATGTCATGAAATAATTCCTTAATGGCAATTGAAGAATATCTAAGATTTCGCAGGAAAAATCAGCAGCGTCAGATCTTGTTCTCAGTAGCAAAAAGCCGCAAGAATGGCTTTTGTTTCACCGAATATTATGACCAGTATTGTTAGATTCTGTACGATCAGTATGTCTAAATCTTGGCCTTCCATATTTCTTTCCAATTGCGATCTCTAAACATAATCGTACATAGTTACCGTTTGAATTTAGATATCTTGTAAGATATAAGCTCATTTGCCATCTTCCAAAATCAGTAATGTCATGATAACCCGTCCATTTTGCATCTTTTGCAAAGTGCAACAACTTTCATTGTAACTAATAGTTAAGGAGTACGATCGAACCTTCCAAAATAACAGGATTTGTAGTCGAATACAGGAAATCATGTACTCTCCTTTTCAATGACTCAACACACACCACACTCTAGTACATTATCAAGTGTATTCCATCGCAAAGCGTGGATTAAATATATTAATCAAATACTATCAGCTTAATCGCCACACCTTCTATATAAATTTAAACAACTACTATATTTTAGTCTCATTACGCTCTGTTCTTAAATCAACCCAGAACCACTATATGCTTTCTCACAAATATATTTTGCTATATATATATTTTACAAAAGATATCAAACAATATTCTGTAGAACAAACAAAAAGCCGATTCCGAAGAATCAGCTTTTTATATTTCATTGAATCGTTCAAATGAAGTTGTAGAAATTAGATGCTTTCAACAGCAGTGATTGCAGCAACTTCTCACAATAAGCACCTTGAGCGGGAGCAAACCGTGGAAAGGTCATCGCGACAGAGCAGCCAAACCTTGAGTCAATCGGACCAATGACGTCAGCGCCAGCGAAGCGTTGAACCAATTTGTAACCACTGGTAGCAGATTGTAGATCGGGGAAGATCGAGATGTGCTGAGCTTTACCAGCTACCTCAGAGCCGGAGCTTTTCTTTTCTAGCTACGGAAGTGGAACGATGGGAGCGTCCAGTGTGCACCGCCGTCGAATTTGGAGTCTGGCGAGTACGTTCTTTCAAGATGTTAACGGCTTCTACCACTTTGTCTACTTCTGGAGTGGAAGCGGGAACCCTTCCCAGAAATGGAGAAGGACAACATGGATTACTAAGCGAGGATCGAGCCCATACCAACAACTTCCTTTGCGAGCTCTGCAGTGGATTCTGCGATATCAGCTAATTGTCTCGCTAGTTGGGTTAGGGCAGCCTGCGTACAGTCGGAGAAGATGAGCACGCCATCATCACCATATTCTTTTTGATTTGTGAACATAACCATTGTGGAAGATACGGTTTAAAGCGCACGCTTTAGTGCCTCACAACTTGTGGTCACGCAGCGCGCAATACACGTTTGTGCAGTTGGGCAAGCGGAACCAGCAACCATGCCGCTCCGGCTTCGCCGACATTTCGTAGAACAAGACATAGCGCCGAAGAATAAGCTTGGTCGCCTTTCACGCCAGTTGCGTCAGCTCCAGGAGTCATGTACCTAGCGCGCAAATTCTGCGAATGTATCAACCATTTCTTGGTAGCGAGCGTGGTTAGCTGGATCGATGATTTCAGCACCTTCGATGGATACGCCAGCAGCTTTAGCTTGGCTTCAGCGATTTCAGCAGGGTTACTGCCTACTAACACAGGTGTACGGAAACCTTCTTTTAAAATAGTTTCAGTAGCTACCAAAACGCGTTCGTCTTGGTACTCTGAAATACGACTTTTTACCCAATGGTTTTACTTGGTTTTCAAATTTTTGAATTAAATCCACGATTTTTGCCTCCTTAACATTGGCATACGCCATATCAATACTATTATTATAGCAAATTCAACTTATTGATTAGGAAGCAAAATTTATTTCTTAGCCTATCATTCCAATTTTACGCTTTTAGTGAAAAAGTTGAATACATCCCCACTCTCTCCACTTTACCTATCAAGTTGGAATCTATTCAACTTTGACACTTTTTATGACTAATTTGGATTCTATTCCAACTTTAAAGAGACTATCACGTGAATAATATTATAAGAAAAGTATTGGGCTTTCAATATATTAAAAAGCTGCCAATAATACCAAGACATACTATACTACTCATCAAGAATATACTACTTTGAGTGCCATCTTCAGGAGAAATCAAATAGCGAAATACAGAAACGACAATCAACGCAGTTATGCATCCGCAGCCCAACGAAACGCCCATAGATATTGAAAAGACAATCAAAGCGTTAGAAAGAAATAAATTTGTAGTTCATTATTTTTGAAACCGGCGCCGAGCCGTTACGTATCTAAAAAATCGCATCCAAAACAGGTGTAGCCATTGGCGATTCTCGCACCTTAATGGAACTGAACGTTCATGATGCTTTTATCTGAGGTCAACGAGGACATAAATGATATTCAGCGACCGTTAGAGGGTGAAAAGCTTCCGCGATACGGCGTTAAAGCACCATGGGACGCGATGTATTTCACCTCTGTCAAAACGCCCTTTCACAAACAGGAGAGAGTGGTGAATATCGACGGTACAGGCAATCGTAGCTGCCCTCCTTATTTGGCTCCTGGGAGGTATTCTTTGTATTAGGGATTAACAAGATTGCTCCAGATTTAGCCTCCTGCTATTTATCGTGCACGAAACGTGGCGGCTCCACATTAATAGTAAGAAAAATAAAAGAGCTCTCTCTCAACTCCGTGTGCTAAATTGAAGAAAAATGCATGACTGCGGGCTCTCCTGATCGTATATGTAATGCGTTGACTATTTTACTATAAAAGATGCGTAACATGCAAACCATGGAAGTCACTATTATCAAGGAATCTTTAGGCTCTCTAATAGCTTGGGCCATTGAGAAAGTCTTGAACACTCAACTGCCCTAGTCCATTGACGACTCTATAAATCGTAGACTCATCTAGGTCGATGGCACCACTTTCAAGATCACTCATATAAGATTGAGCTAGACCAGATTGACTTTGCACAATTGATACTGTGTCATACCCTAATTGTCGCGCCAAAGCAAAATCAACACACCGAGTTTGTAGAACTTTTGTCGAATTTGTAAATCTCGACAACAAACGATAGGATTCATAGCAACCCTATCTACTTTCACACTCAACATGCTTATGCCTTTTACTATACGGCTCGGCGCCATCCCTCGCCTAGTAGCGAGTTGAAAAACGATAACGTAAAAGCCTTAATAAAAACTAACATTCACATTAGTTCTATTATGCTCACGTCTATTAAGTTATGTCCGATTTCATCAATTCGTGGAATATTATATATAGATAAAGATTAAAAATACAAAGCATTATGCTCAATAAACTCAAGTTTTATAAGTATTTATCGTCATCTCTATACATTATCCATACAGGACACAGAAATTTGAATTCTAATATTATCCTCATATTAGTCTCACATCTGTCATAGGTATATATATTCTCACATCTACTTTGACCTTACACTGAAACCAATACTAAAACACTACTAAAGGACTCAGTAAAACACTAGTAAACAATACTAAAAACAATATAATAACTAAATGCTTATAGGTAAAAAGAGGACTATACTTAGTATAATCCCTTTTAATCATCTCTATCAGATTATTGATTAATGCTATCTTGTGCTTTTTGATTCCATGTATTTAACCATGCCGTCAACAGCTTTTTAGCTTCACGCATAGCGAGTACTACAGTAGCAGGTTTATGTACTACGTCACCGCCAGCGAATACGCCTTTACGGTTAGTCATACCATATGGATCCTCTGCAGTAATGATGTAGCCTTTATCGTCTACTTGTAGATTGTTACCTTCACCGATGAGATCGAGCATTTGGTTTATGCCCAGCAGCGATGATAATTTTATCTGCAGGCATAACTTGAAAGTTACCTGTGCCGTGGATACCTGCACCATCGTCGTTAAGCGCCATGACTCTCGTATTTGAAACCTTCTACTTTATCTTTTGCCTTCTACAGCTACTGGAGAAGCGAACCATTGGAATTGAACCCCTTCAGCACGTGCTTCTTCGTATTCAGATAACAATGCTGGCATTTGTTCTTGGCTACGACGATACGCTGCAGTTACGGCTTCACAGCCCTAAACGTACACATGTACGAGCTCGCATCCCATCGCTACGTTACCACCACCGATGATAATGACACGATAGCTTTTTCACAGGAATTAGAGACTCATCAAGATCGCCGTTCTCTACTAATTGTACATTCGTCAACAAGTACATCGCTTGGAACACGCCGTGTACTTCATCGTTTTTCCATGCGTACTTCTTGAGGAATATAGTACCAGTACCGATAAAGATGGAATCAAAGCCTTCAGCAAAAAGATCATCCAATGTTTTATCTTGACCGATAAATATATTACATACAAATTTAACCCCTAAACCTTCAAGGCGAGCTGATTTCACGACGTACAACAGATTTAGACAAACGGAATTCTGGAATACCGAATAAGAGTACACCACGGTTCAGATTGGCCTTCAAATACAGTTACATTATAGCTAAGCTTTAGCCATATCGCCCTGCTACGGACAAACCTGCAGGACCAGAACCTACTACAGCTACATTACCAAGATTTTTGTTGGATTTTTCTTGGGTTTGCGAAGTTCATTGATACTTTCAAAGTCAGCAGCAAAGCGTTCTAATTCTACCGATATTGATAGGCGGTTTTTCGCCTTGTTCATAATACAATTGCCTTCACATTGATTTTCACGTGGACATACGCGACCGCAAATGGATGGCAAGTTGGTCCGTTCTGCCAAAAATATCGTTGGCTAAACCAAAGTTACCGTGTGCGATGGCTTGATGAAACGAGGAATTTCGTTTTCAATAGGACAACCCATTTGGCACAATGGTCTTGGACAATTGAGACAACGTTTCGCCTCAGCGAGCGCTTCCTCCATCGTATAATCCGCATCAAAATGTAGTGGTTTTAATTCGTTACTCATGGCACATGCCTCCCTAACAAGGATCCAGTACTATGCTTATACAGCGTTGCATGCACCTAAGTATTCCGATGAGTCCCTCTCACATAGGGAATGCCGCCACATGCTGCTAATATTTATCTTTTTGTAACCATTCGATAGACGTGTGGTCACTGGTCAGACACACACTATTCTATAGTATATTCTAAATTGTGAAAGTCGAAACCGTCAAGCAATTCCTCACGGGTTGTGTATACGGATATAGGCCCTATTCATGCAAGGATTGCATAGAAAAGAACGATGCACAACCACTATTTTTATAAGTATATATTTACATATATATCTATGTATGTATACTGATTATAGATAGAATAATTCATAGATTCTTAACAACTTTACAGGCACTAATACCTTAGCATACACATATAGAAGTTGATGATACCAATCCAAGATATATGTTTATACGAGGTGCCTTATAAATACACCAGAATGTAAGAGGTTCCTATGAACACAGCAGAATTTACAGAAAAATATTATATTGACCGCCGCGGTTCACACTCTAGAAAATGGGACGGTCAACATCTAAAATTCAATCGCACCGACCTATTACCTCTATGGGTAGCAGATATGGACTTCATGCCACCTCGGTGCATACAAGAGGCCATTTGTACCTATGTGAAAGCAAATCCTTTAGGCTACACCATGACAAATCCTAACTATCTTGAAGCAGTGATAGATTGGTATAAGCGGCGCCACAACTGTATACTTTCAAAAGACTGGCTCACCAGCGCTCCGAACGTCATTACAGGCATTATGTGGTGTATCGCAGCTTTCACAAAAACAAATGATGCCATCGCAGTCCTCACGCCCGTATATGGAGCATTTGATGCGAGTGCCAGCGATGCTAAACGCCCTATTATTGCAGTCCCTATGAACCGCAACGAAGATAACCGCTATTCTGTTGATTACTCAGCCTTTGAAGAGGCTATCGTTAAACACGATGTCAAAGTATTCATTCACTGCAATCCCCACAATCCAGTGTGCCATGTATGGACTGAAGAAGAGATGGAGCAGCTATTTAGCATTTGTCAGCGCCACAAGGTGCTCATCATTAGCGACGAAATCCATCAAGACCTCATTACGGGACCGATGGCCTTTTATGCCAGCATTAGCCGTATCTAACGGCGCCTACGCAGATAACATACTCTCCATGTCATCTCTGTCAAAAATCATTTAATATGGCTAGCTTGCACCACGCGGAGGTCATCATCCCCTAACGAGCAACTGCGAAAACAATATAACGCCTTTAAAGGGCTTGTATACCATACTGATTCCGACGTTATTGCAGAAGGGCCATCATCGCCGCCTACACCCATCCAGAGGCTGAAATTTGGCTTGCCAATCTGCTTGCGGTGGTAAGAGAAAACTATGACTATCTCTGCCAGAACTTGATGGCGGCATTACCTAAACTCCGCATCAGTCCCTATGGATGGCACCTACTTGGCGTGGATTGACTTTGGCACCTATGTGAAAGCCGAAGATATGCATGATGTATTTGAAAATCAATGTGGTATCGCCCCTAGCTTTGGCAGAATGGTTCGGTGGTGAAAGCTACGCTACCTTTGTGCGCCTTAACTTAGCTACAAGTCTAGAAAAACATCAAAATAGCGACTAATAGTATACTTCAACATAGCATCCATAGGGATATATGTGCATAAAAAGAGGCTGCTCTAGCATCATTCAATGTTAGAGCAGCCTCTTTCTGTTATTAGTTTATACTATTAGTTTATACAACATATCGATATTGCAGTTCACATATGTTTTGTATTCTAATTTCGCCGTATTGCACGATTGGCATTACATACGATTTTATTTAATTCTTGCGAAGTGTTCCTTAGCAAATTGCATATCTTGTACTAGTTCTAATGTGCCAAGGTAGTTATTGTTTTTGATCGCGTACCGCCATGTAGTTTACATAGAACGGACGGCCTACCTTTTTCAAGCCAAACTGCCACGTTATCACGTTCACCATTGCGGAAGGACTCGATGATGCCACGTACAATTGGCTCTACCTTTGGAGGATGGCAAGAGAACACATCTCTACCGATAGCTGTTGTAGGGCGTTTGAATACCTTTTCACCATCATTGAAATAACGGTTAATATCTACATGGTCAACGAAAGTGATTTCCATCGGCATTGTATTAAGCATAGCGTCTAATTGCTCTAGCGTTAAGCTACCACCGATTAAAAGCGATGGTATTGCTATCACCACTTGTCGGTGCTGCTTTAGCAGCTAATGCAGACTCAGCCTCTGTCCAAGCAACGCGTTCTACGCCGAAAAATCTCTTCGTATTGTTCAGTATCTTTGTAAATTTGGTACCATTCTTCAGTACTAAAGTTCTCTGCACAGATTGAGGGAACAAGATATTTTGCTCTTTGTAGATCATTTCTTGAGCACGTGTGAGAAGACCATCAAACTCTTCGTACCAAGCATCATCAATAGACTCAGCACGAGCTAGGCGACCAAAGCCATCGCGAATATCGCCATCAACAGTCCACATAACCGGGGATGGACCAGAGATATCGTAAGCTACTTTCAAATGAGGATATAAAAGATCGCCCTTCTTAGCGTAGTGAATAGATACTTGGCGTACTTCGTTTACATCATCTACAGTAGCCGTTTTACTGGCCACTTTAACCTTTGTAGCTTCAATCAAAGCATCGAGAGCTTTGTTTTCTTCTGTTAAGCGGTTAAGCGGATGACCTACCGTTTCCACTAAAGTTACTACGCTTTTGGCTTTTTTTCTTGTGCTTCTAGTACAGCCTCTACCTTAGCGTGTTCCGCATCCATTTTGTTCATGAATAGTGGATCAGTGGAACAACGCAGAGTGAAGGTCACATAATTGTTGAACCTCAGCCAATGGCGTACCTTCACGCATGAGACCTTGCTCAGCTTTCATGATTTTCACTAGCCTCTACATGAGCAAATTGACTAACAAAAATCATCACGAACCGCACAAGCTCCTCACCTGTACCTAAACGTTTCAGAAGCTTTTTAATTGCTCTACACGCTCGCTATCTTGTACTGTATCTTGAACTGAATCGACAGTTTTATTTTCAGAGTTTTTCCGGAGTCTTAGATGCTACAGTATTAGCAGATGTTTCTACAGACTCAGCCTTCACAGCTGTTGCTGTAGCAGCTACAGTAGATGCAGAATTTCCAGCAGCTACGCCGCTAGGGAGGCATGCTCGCACCTTGAGTGTCATCGCCAGATAAGTTTGGCATTTCACCAGTCAAAGTAAAACCAGCTTTCATGAAAGCGCCTACGATATCGATCGTGGATACGCCTTTCATCTTAGACACTTTCGGGATAGTCGATGATTTTACCAACAGAGTTCAACATCACCTTATTTGTGATTTCGCTGAACCCTAATTCTTTCATAATATCTGCTACTTCAGGATATTCTGTTACCAAATCATATACAGATTTGGATAAATCTAATTCTCTTTCCATTTTGATCCCTCGTGTCAAAAACTCTATTCATATACTAATTATAAGCCTATACGATGCGTATATAAGGCTGTTCTAATATCATGTAACAGGTCTATATTCATAACCTATGACTCTATAATAAACGATATCGATTATTAAATCTGTACCCATGGCTATACTTTTGAAAGCAATTCCTAAAAATTTCTATAAAACACATAGGGATATCTTAAGAAAACGCATGAGGATATCTAAAAAACACATATGGATATCGCAAGATGATGGAGGTTGTTCCATCCAGCATCTAAGTGAATATAAAAATAACGGATAGAGGATACATCGCCCCTTGAGAGGAGATTAACCAACTATCCGTTATATAATAAAATTAGTTTTCTGTTTCTGTTTCTGTTTCTGTTTCTGTTTCTGTTTCTGTTTCTGTTTCTGTTTCTGTTTCTGTTTCTGTTTCTGTTTCTGTTTCTGTTTCTGTTTCTAACAAGTATATCACTTAATCATGATGCGGTTTCAATGCTTTTTCGTAGTTTTCAGAAACTTTATCCCAGTTAATGACGCGGAAGAATTCCTTAATATAGTCTGGGCGACTGGTTTTGGTAGTGCAAATAGTACGCATGTTCCCAAACGTCTAAGCAAAGAATGGCTTTTTACCTTCTAATAGAGGATTGTCTTGATTCGCAGAGGATGTAACTTCAAGATTGCCGTCTTGATTCACTACAAAGTGCCCACAGCCAGAACCAAAGCGTGTAGCTGCCGCTGTGGAGAAGCTTTCAACGAAAGCATCATAACCGCCAAGTTCAGCGTCGATAGCCTCTTTTCAACGGGCCCTTGCAATTTGAGGTATCTGGTTTTTGTCATGATTTCCCAGAACATAGTGTGGTTCTTATGACCGCCACCATTATTGATAACCGCTTGGCGGATGTCCTCTGGCACATTAGCGATGTCGCCAGGATACAGTCTACACAACCATATGGGAAGATCAGGGTATTTCGTGATAGCAGCATTCAAATTATTAACATACGCTTGATGATGCTTGTCATGATGCAATTTCATTGTTTCTGTGTCGATAACAGGCTCAAGATAATCGTAAGCATACGGTAATGGTGCGAGTTCGAAAAGGTTTCATAATAGTCCTCCTTAAATTTAGGGCATGGAACGATATGTATCAGTACGTATCGTTCTAGTGAAAGCGTTTCGATGCACTGCATCAGTTAGTTATTATTGATATGAATTATCATTCTTTATTTATTGTACACTCTATATAGAAAATCGTCAATGTAAGTACCCATAGAAAAAGCTACCCACCGGCTTAGCCGGTGGTTCTTCTTTACGCCTATAAGGCGAATGCTACCGGCCGTGCGTGGGAGCGCATGTCGATCCGTCATCTGCAATCTAATACTAACTACCCGTTAAACGGGTCTTGAAAAGTCTAAAACTAATTGCTCTGACATCTCGTCTTGCTTTAATTGATTCGAAATATACTCCGCTATCTTTTTCTCATCCGACTGTATCGACGTAATATCCTCGACACCAAAATTGTCGGTTTCGATATTTGAATTTCATATTCCCCATTTCTCATATATCATTAAACTACTTTTTACCTTTTTAGAAATCCCATAAATGATGAGACTGACATTTTAGGTGGAATTGCTACTAATATATGAATATGATCTGGGCATGCTTCTGCAGACAAAAGCTCTACACCCTTCCATCTACATAATTCACGAATTATACCTCCGATTTCAAATCGCTTTTGTCCAAAAAATACTTTTCTTCTATACTTTGGTGCAAAATACTATATGATATTTGCAGTTCCATTTAGTATGTGCTAAACTCTGATTGTCATACATTATATGGCCTCCTTTAGGGTCTTAATTGCAGTTGACGGACCGCAATCTAATCTTACCCTAAAGGGTAACTCGAAGACGCAACGCTAAAGCTTTTTACTGAACCCCCGGACTATCCGGGGGTTTTCTACTAAAAAGGCTATAGGATAGCCTATAGCCTTTAGGTTCATTTACCAATATAAAATTCTAATTCTCAATGGTATATGTTTACTATGCATCAATAATATATGTTAATCACTATACACCGATGTAATTCAATCTACTATAGTGATAACAAGATAATTATTCAACGATACATTGCACATTTTTCATTGTTGTTAATGCTGCTGATGGGATTCTTCCGTAACGCCAGCACAGCAGCTAGAATCTACGTAAACAGGGATTTCTGGCAAACCTGCTTTCAGTATAATCGCATTGGAAACAACGCAAATATCAGTACATAAACCAACGAGGCGTGATAGACTCAATGGGGTTCACCGAATTCATGCCTTCCAAACGGGATAATAGTTCAAGGATCCGAAATTTGGCTTATCGATAAAGGATACAGAGATCATGATAGGGACGCCCTTCTGCTGCTTCGATTAAGCCCGGGGACTATCTTCCAGCCCTCTGTGTTTTTCACACAGTGCGGCACTGGTAACATTTTCCCCTCTTGGCGCTCGAGATAATCTATACCATGCGTGTCGCGGGTGAAAATAATAGGCCCGTCAAAGCTTTCAATTTTTGCGCACATTATCTACAATCATCTGTGCTTGCGTCGAACCAAGGGCACCATCTACAAAATCATTTTGCATATCGATAACAACTAGAACCTTTTTGCATAGTTCCTCCTGTATATAGTCTACAAAGAATACATTAATTATTCACTACACTACTATTTTATACTCTTAATTCTTAATAACATCAATAGCAGTCATTTATTCTTTTCCTCGGCCAATGTGGCGCACTCGATCGGGTTTATTATGGTAATTGTACCTGCTGCTGCGGCTGCCACGGCACCCACTAAATCATCGAGGAATGTATTACAGTGACCGCCCTCTTCACTATCTAGCTTCTTAATAATACCCGGCTTTTACCTTTATCTAAATAGCCATAGTTCGTAAAGCCAATAGAACCATACAGATTAACGATGGAAAAGGCTAGAATTTCATCGATGCCATAGAGGCTTTCATCATTAGCCACGATGCGTTGCAAAAGGCTGAGACAGTTTATTTTTGTTCCGTTAACTTGTCGAGCTCAATGCCCGTAATTATCGCATTGTGGACCTCTCGTTTTGAAAGCTACGGACGCCACATGCTCACAGCACTCTTCAATCTTTTAAATTCGGCATATACGGTTTTTGAACACTTATAAAACGAGCTCTGCAATATCCTCTAACGTAACTAATCACGCTCCGCTAGTAGGTCGTAAGTATATTTCTCTAAATCTTTTGTAGATTCCATAAGTGCTCCTTTATTTTTCTTAGACTTATCACCAGATAACATAACAATACTAACTGGAATGGTTATCACTAATTCTTCCTCTGTATCGACATGCTTTTGTATTCCAAGCCGCCTCTTTGGCAGCCTCTTCAAAGATGGGGTAAGCCTCTCGATCTAATTTCCAATTATTAGGCCCCCGCTTCAACGGACAATATTCCCCTTATCATCGGTCTTAATCTCTACTGGAACAATCAAGGTACCGTCAGCACTCGTTTTGAAAGCCTCACTAGGAATGATGACATTATAAGAGATTTGTTGCTGTAATTCATAGGTACGCTTATCTGTAGGCTTTCATCAGCCTGCTAAAGAACTAACAGTTCCCATCGTAGAAGCCAATACGGCTAGTAACACAACACGTTTTAACATAGTTTCCTCTCGATCTAAATACTCTCACGCTACACGCGGTATACGTTGATTATACTACGAAAAATCCCTACCGATGTATAATCAGGTAGGGATTTATTTATAGTTAGATTTTCTTAACCATTTCAGATTTCAATGCCATCGCATCGAAACCATCGATTTTACAATCGATATCGTGGCCATCGCTGGCACCAGTGATGAGGCGAATATTTTTACGCGCGTACCTTGTTTCAAGATGCCCTGCGCCTTTTGCTTTGAGGTCTTTTACAACAACAACTGTATCGCCATCAGCTAGCTCGTTGCCGTAGCATCGCGAATGATACCTGCTTCAGCTGCAGCTTGCGTCAGCCGCTGTCCATTCATTGCCACATAGGGCAGATAAACATGATGACCATCTTCGTATGTGTACTCATCGCCGCACTTAGGGCAGTTAGGGTAAATTTGCCATTTAGATCTCCTTTTTTCTCACTACATAATGAAAGTATTATACCATATAAAAACTTTATTCCACTAAAATATTATAACCACTCTATAAAATAGTTATATCTCTATTAATCAATGCTTATTGTATCGCATATTAGTTCGCATTATAATAATAGTAGCCGACGAGGTTGGGGGAAAAATAAAATAAAGTACTTCGTTACAGCTCGTAGCTAGATAAAACGAAAAAGGCCATTTCCTGATTTTTCAGTTTTTGAGATGAGCCTGACGTCTCTACTCGCTCGGCTATCTACTCATATTATAGGTTGAATACCATATATCGTCAAATTATGATTAATAGGAGGTACCTACCTCCATATTGATACAAGTGCTATATACCATCTCACAATAAAAACTAATCAATCTCATTTCTCTTTATTAAAGTTTTCATACAACTCTAACTTATCTTCTAGATTATTCTTATAGCCTTCCAATCGTTTGATTTCGGCCTCAATAAACCGATAGTGGTCTTGTAACAGTGTCATTCTTTTCATGGATCGTATGAGCATCCGGCATACCTTAAATCCGCATACCGCTTGATATTCGCAAGCGGCATTCCCATATCTTTTCAAGCGTTTAATAAACTGCACAAAACCCACATCCTCCGTGATGGTAATTGCTGAATGCTCGTTCTGCTGCGCTCGATATGAAGGAACCCTGACTCCTCATAATATCGTAATGCAGAAATAGACAGTCCCACTCAATTTTGAAAAATTCACCGATTTTCATACTTTCACCACCTTGACCTCAAGTATACTCGAGCATATATCATACGTCTCAGACGGAGGTTATAATTATGAAAAAGAAACACGTTTTAACATCGGTATGAACACATTGAAACGAGATTGACGGCTACACGGCGGAGGAGGTATATAACACAATTCAAGAGATTTCACCGGCCATAGCCGATTTATTGGTCGAGCTGTTCGGCGACATCTACAGCGCGTCCAAACCTCACTGCAGGAACGGAACTGATTACGCTCGCGTCCCTGTTGACGCTGGGCGGTTGCGAGACTCAGCTGAAAGTACACACCAATGCAGCGCTAATGTCGGTATTGCGCCGGAGCAAATCTGTAGAGGTCTGTACCCACTGCATCCCTATGCGGGATTTCCACGCGTGCTGAACGCACTGTTTACAGTGAAAGCGGTCTTTGAAGAACGAAACATACTGTAATTAAGGAACGACAGTAATAAAAATCTATTAACAAATATTAGTCTATTTAAAATTAACAAGGGAGACTCTTGATAAAGTCTCCCTCTGGGTTATAGGACAAAAACGTGTTGGTACTTTTAATCCCAATCATTGAAAGATAATTTGTCATAGTTATGCAAATCACCCCAAGAAATGGCATCCCCCCAAGTTGGAATTATGCCTTGAAGTTGGGCTCTTTCATTCATAGAATCTATATATTTTAGAAATACTTGCATCAGTTGGCATTACCTTAAGTATTTCTTTTGCAGAAAGCGGTCTTGGTGAGTGTAAATAACACCACCAAAAGACCGCTTTATACGTTTTTCTACAGACATTCCTCGATGGTAACGCAATAAACGTCTGAGTTGTGCGTTTTCTCCCGCCTTCAATAGGGTTATTAGTCCTCGGACATTCTTTATCCCAACACCAATGTTTCATCTAAATATCGAAACATTGTCTCTGATTAATTAATACCACTAGAGTTATAGGCTTTTAGTAATCGTTCATGCGTAGCTCTTAAATTATCATTACTATCACGTGTCATTTCACTTAGAAACTCTTTAAAAGTCACTCTCCAATTAAATAATCGTTGAATCCATATTTTGTGCATCTTCCTGTGTTTTTACGTTATATAAATCGCTTACTAAATCTTTTTAACATAATACCTGCTAATGTCTTAGGCCGCCTAGTAGTGTAACGATGTACTTGCCATACGGCATGAACAATACAACGTTGAAGCTTGGCAGTACATAAACTTTTTAATGCTTTTCTAAGACCCGGGTCCACCATCAGAAACGACCACAATGGGGGTCGCTATTCGCTGCATAAGAGCTTGCCATGAGGCGAGACTGTTCTGACCTACATAAATACCACCCTAATACATATTCACCATCATAACGAATCGAAAATACAAGCTTTTTTTAGCTAAGTAAATACCATCAACGAATACCACATCTCTCGAGGTTTCAATTTTTGGGCAGCATAGGCCATATTTGCCCAGAAATCAGCTATCTGTCTACGAAATGTACGGCCCTGCCCGAAAATCATGTCCTGTTGTGTTTCTTTTACTAAATAACCAATTTAGAAATCGATGAAAAACATTTAGTAGTATTATCAATAGTTTGTGTAAAGGTGATGTTACACTGCTTACAATGCCATCGTTGTGATCCAGCTTTAGTTTTCCCATATTTTTGACAAGAAAATCCACAATTTATACATCTTACCAGCATGATTATTCCCTCCACTTAGAACACGATTTTCTAAGAAGATATAACCTTATTGAAGCCAGTAAAAATCAAGGGTTTTCGGGACTTTTACCAACACATTTTGTCCACCTCTAAGTTTATCAAAAGAACTTAAAATAGCGATGGAGCCAGTAATTTACTGGCTCCATCGCCTATAAAAACTCAACACGTTTTGTCTCATAACCCCTCCTTTTATTCGTGTAAAAGTTGTATGAAATTAATTCGTATTTTTCAATATTCAAAACCGCTATATACTAATAACGAAAAGAGCCATTAACGTGAGTTAGGGTTCATCTCCGTCTTTTCGAGGGAGGTGACATTATGACTGTATACGAAGCATTATCATTAATGATTTTATTCGCTACCCTCGTAGTAGTTGGCTCTAAAAAGTAACTAGTAAATAGTCACAAGATAAGATAAACCTAACGTTTAAGACTAAGTACTGCAATACTTAGACACGTTAGGTTTATCAAATTCAACATTCTTTGATGAGCCTAACGCCCTAGAACACGTTAACTGGCTCTTTTTGTACTTATAGTATAGTCTGAATTCTAGAGGCTGTCAATTTACATCGTCCTTAGAGGATATTATAAAATGAAAAAGGAACATAAATAACAAGCATCTTCTTTAACATCAATATACCCTATATTCCAAACTGTATCTTTTGCAGACTGTGCATAATTTTTGAATATATCTATCATTAGATATATTCTCATTTGACTCAACTCAATTATTGAGTTTTTATATTAACAAAACAAATAAAATATGTCCATTCAGTCCAAGTTCCAATTAATTCTACAATGATGTCATATTTACTTATCTAGTTCTCAAATTGACTATATATGATAATCCCTTTATTCATCTATACCAAATCAACTAAACATCTGCAATCCTTGCAGAAGTTGTAACAATCTTGCCGTTGACTAAATATATTATATATGCGCACTTCTTTTCATCATCAAAGACACGATATAGAATAATATTTTTATTAATAATCAACATTCGATAGTTTTTATTACGTAAAACAGTATGTCTTGGAATCGTGCCCATATAGGATTATCCGCACATAAAGGATTCTATCCTTAATATCTTGGATAAACAGACTTGGCAAATTTCATTGGAAAAAGATTGCTTTACAGTGCAGAATAATATGATGCTAATGCCCGATCGGCCTGTGCCACAATAATGATACGATAAGCAGTGTCTTCCATAACTCACTTCGGCCTCAGCTAACAACGCTTCTATGCTGATAAAAGTATCCTCAATAGGACCCGATTCTACCTTTTCGTCTCGTCTTCCTCAGCCAATGCAAATAGCCTCTAATAACTGGATCTGTGCTTTCAATTTATTATAGGTTTCATATCCCATACATACCGTATCACCACGACCATTTACCGTCCTTAATACAAGCTTTCGTCCCCTGTTTTCAAAACTGTAGAGATTTCATTATATTTACTTTTCAACCCTGACGATGGTCGGATACTTTTCATCGCACATAACCCCATAAAAGTGGCACCTCTCACATAACAAATTATTATATCGCATAAATTTGTACATGGAATCGTGAATCACCAACTCCTATCCAATCGCTTTACGCAAGATAGCATAGAGAACTCATACTCTAATAACGCTCATAATCTGGCTTTGAGATGGTATGGGTCACAATACTCGCAATGTGCTACGCCTTGGATCGAATACTAAAGTATTCGGCGATGAAGTAGCCTCGCTACGGTGATAATGCCACCTCTGCCAGTGGTTGCCACTGCAAGGCAGAGTGTAGTTGTCTTGTTGTTATAGACGCACCGACAAGATAGCCTTCAATGCCTTTCACCACAAAGGTGATTGGTACAAAGACCACGGCAGCCGAGAAACATCGCTGATCGCCGGCGATAGCACACTGTGGCATAGTCATTTTCGACCCAATAATAGAGGCTGGACGTCCTTAATAACGACATCTCCCACATTGAAATAGCCGCGAATGCGGTGCTGAATTTTCGTGCACATGGTAAACAGTGTTGGCGAGGGCAATCAATACGGCTGTGAGTACCAACGCGGACGTACTGCGGTTTTGAACGTGTTGCATGAAGCAGTCCCTCCTTATAAAATAGACGTACGTGACTCATATCCATCACATGTCTATACTATATACCTCTATAGTAACACCTGCAAATACATAGAATTAACTATAAAAATACTATTAACAGTACTCTTCAAAACGTTCCTCTACATTGTAGAGAACCTCGCAATCACACCGCCACCTTCGTTGATAATCCAGTCTAGTACGCTTTCAACATCTACCTTTTGTTTTTCTAAAAACTCTCTTGTGAAAGTCAGACTATGATCGCAACCGTCATTTGCTTCTAATTTCTCGTCTACATAATCAAAGAGATTCCAAAATAATTCTTCGTCCATAGGTAAACTATCTTGAAAATTCTGTTTTTCTTTAGCTTTATAGCCTTTCAATAATTCCTTTTTACGCGCTTTGTCCATTATGATTACTCCTTTTATGTATTATAAGTTATAGCTCATGACTTATATCTCAAGCCTTATTTCTCATATAATTCCGGTCGTTCTAATACAGTGCCATACTTCAACTTTGGTAATTTAATTAATTGAGGATACAATTGCTTAACCTCTTTACAAGATTTTAACGTAAGATGTTCTAAATTATTGAGTTCTAAAATGGGAGAGTAGTCTTTCATCTATCACCTTGCCGTTAAAAAGCTAAAAATCGCAACTGTTTCATATGGCGTAAAAATTCTAGGATTGAACCTTAAGAATTTTGAGGGCGATGCAGTCACCTTCTAAGGCGAGACTTTTCAAGATGTTGTAGATTAGCTAATGGCATAATCATCAATTTGTTGAAAGTTTTCAATCGACAGAGCTACTAAATTTACTAATCTTGAAATAGGCTCTAAGCTCGATACGCTTCTACCGGATCCAATGTGTAAATATTTTAGTTCTTGTAAGTTCTCTAATTTTGAAATATCTGGATAGACACCCCATTTTATATGTAATTTTTGAGTCTCGCTGAGCGCACACCGCATCAAATAACTCCTGTGGCATTCTTGTACAAAACATGAGCTCTGTAAAGATATCTGGATGTTCAACTAAAAGTACACCACTCCTGTAAAATGCGTTTTCTTATCTTTAGCAGAATAGTCTTCATCTAGCTTGTACAATTAATCATCAGCTTGTCTTCACCATCATATTCAGAAACCTCAACTACAGATTTTAGTTGTTTCTCATCCTTATGATAGTAGTCAAAGCCATATTTAATTTGCTTTTCCGTTAACACTGCCATTTACAATTCCTCATCTTCGTCAGTCCTATAATTAATTTATCTATAGACCAACAGATTATAACTGGCCTAACAAATTGATACGAGCACATGCCCCTTCGCTTCTAGCACTATAGAACACCTTCATCTGCTCGAAATCATGAAGAAGTTCATCTTTGATTTCTTCCTCTTCCTCTTCATAATCCCAAATATTTGGGTAAGCTCTGCCTCTTTGCAGGCTGCCATATCAAAGATTCGAGAGCTGCTTCCATGTCAAACTGTTCTAGAGCCGCCACGATATCTGCTAACTTATCGTGTTCGGTATACGCTAAGTAATCGATATTTCTTCAACAGCTGTTATGCCAAGCACAGCTTGACTAAGAGGGTTATTATCATCCTTATGGTCCGTTCCTACGCCAGTTAGCACAAAGTGAAGTACATCCCACATCTTGTCGATATCAAGCAATAATTCATCATCGTCATTCCACTCTTCAACGCTCTCAAGAATTTCCTCTTCTTCTGAGCCCATGGCTTTAAGCTCTTTTAAATTTACATCGCTTAAACAGCTATAATTAGCAATCAATCCCATAGTCTAAACCCTCCATAGATTATTAGTGGTCAATCTCTGTCAACAATTCTAGCAATGTAACCTCATATTTATTATTTTTGTCTAACAATGGTTTTACATAATAGAAGCACTTGTAAAGAATAGTAGTAGAAACTAAAGAATAGGTCATCTGAAATACCTCTTCTTCCTCATACCGAAGAATATCTTCGTCTTCATCATACTCTTCAGACCAAAGATACTCTTCGTTGAGCATATCCTCAAAGTTCGGTAATTGATCTGCATGTTCTAGCATAAGTCCATCTCTAATACACTCAGCAATCACAGTAAAGTAGATGCTACCAATTGTTCTACTAAATAATGAGCTACTTCATTCTGAGTTCTCTTCTAAAGGCTTTTCTTAAAAATACGAAGCAAGAAAACCATAGCAAATGGCGTAGCATGCCATAAAGTCGATTGATGTTCAATATTTTGGGCCAGTTCTTCCACCTGCCGCATCAATGGCATCAACGTCCGTCATATCCCACAACACCTCAAGATGAGCAGGATAATCTGTGGCACGGCCGTAAGTTGTGGTCAAACGATGCCGTGGAATGTCACTGACTTTCACAGTTTCTATATATTGTTTTCGTCACAGTATCCATTAAATTTACACCTTTATAGTAACGCATCCTCCTGAAGATTATTTCTGAATAACCTCTTTCACCAGTTCATAGGTGTCTATGAGACGCAGTTTTTTCCTATCCTAGGATTATCTGTAATCTCCTCATAGATCTCTTCCAACGTCGTCTTGGTGCTAGTGTCCACAATTTACACGGATATAGTTCAACAGTATCCAATGATTTCTAAATCTTTCTAGCAATAGGCCCAGGTCTTTATGATTAAACCAACAGTCGGTATCGATACCGAAATTTGTATTATCTTTCCGACAGGAGATTTGACTATTTAGAAAATCATTCATACTAGGTTTTGTCCGCCTGTAAAAGTCTTGTACAGGCCAAATGATATTCGATTTTTTTCGCGGTGATAGGTCTACCTCTGACACGAAGATGGCCCCATAGTGGTCTTTAAACTTAACAGCTAGTACATCGCCCACCCTAAAATGAGGTTCTCGCTTTGTTTTAGATTTACGAACCTTAAGAGGCTTTGGATTTTTCGCTTTGTAGTTGTACGGCTAACTTATCCAATATCTTTTGACGCTGTTTGGGCGCCTTACTATCTATATCCAGCCAGAACTCATGAGCGCCCTTCCCAATTATATCTAAAAGCTTTCTCTTTGATATCCTCTGGCAGATGACCTATCTTCCACAGCGAATAAGCTACGGCAGTCCAATAAATTTCTGTATAGAATTCGTCAGTGCAAAAAAATTCTGCTCTTCACTCAAAATTTCTGAAATAATTGTATCAATACTAGTGCCATCTCTATAGCGCTCAACAATCAAATTATAAATATCATGGCCATCATCACTATCTATGATTTTTTACTCCATCAATAGCCATATAATTCTCCTTTTAAGCAACACGTCTAGAAAAAAACAGATGTTGTGATTCTGTAACAGTTCCATCATCTTCATGGAAATAACAAGTATATAAAAGGAGCTCGATGTGCCGCATCATAGAACTTTTTGTAATTCAGCAGCCACACTTGCGTCTAAAGTCATGTCTAGCGCCTGAACAACGGTTTCCCATTCATCCATTTCTGTATAAGAAGAGATTTCATCATGACGCTCATTAGCATAGGCTTCGAGGTAGATATATCCGTATATTGACTGACATCACAATAATCATGCCAGCAAATGCTATACACCAATAAATGAATTAAATCATCTACACTTTCAGCTATCGTCCACATTCCCCTTCGCTACTCATATATCCGATAGAGCCATCTTCTAATTGATGATATTCACCGCCGGCACCATCACGAGCAAAGGCCTTTCCAGGCAAAGAAAATGTGCATCGCCCCTCTGCATCATCGCGTTCTGTCAATTCATCTAGTAAAAAAGAAATCAAACAGGCGATCAAAGGACTCAGCTAAATTTGAATCTTCACGTAATACTTTCAAAAATCCATGTCCTTACCTCCTATTCTATCGGCGCATTTACCGGGTTATTTCATCGGACCATGAGCGGCAATAAAAATCATCCTTAATCTGTTGTAGTTCTTTTTAGCGACCATGTACTGTTTAAGGTCAATTTGTCCCTTCTCTTTTTGTTCAGCCAAGGCCTTTTCTTTGTTGATGATTCTAATCCAGTCTAATTGTGTACTAAATTGAGTAACTAACGCCTTCACTATTTTCTCGTAATGAGCAACGCAAAGACTTCATCCATGTCGAGATTAAACATGTTACTTTCAAAGACCGATAGGCTCAAATAATAGCGAACCATATCCGCACCCAAATTCATCGTCTAATTTCGCCTATTCTGCCCTGAAAGCACGGTAAATCCGAGCGTATCGTTTCCAAGGCTTTCAGTAAACCAACGCACCTCATAATCAGGCTTAACAAAGCCATTGAAATATTTAATGGTCACATCTCGATCTTGTTCATCGCCATAAGGAATTTGCAGCTCTTTGTTGCCATTTTTCAATACAATATCATCACCATAAGGCTTGCCATTACTAACTATTTCAATATCGATAGGCTCATCCATCATATCATTAAAATAATGCACCACATCTTCATCATCCTCGCGCCAATCAATCCAGATGATAGCTTTCGGAATCATATAAATCATTTACATCCATGTCATTGGCAAAAGAAACTTTTACTCGATTATACAGATGATTCCATTATCTCTCCTCTAGTTCATTATCCTGCAATATCCGCACTGAACAGGGTTCCCATCCGCATCAATATTGGCTATGATGCAGTGTCCCCCAGAAAAATATCGTCATCGTCATAATAGACCTCTATGGTACCATCATTGCGAAACGCTAATTCGCCCATAGTAATACGCTTGGCAAAATACGTCCGCCGTAATCGGATCTTGGTCGTCATTGTCGAGCCAATCGTTAGCGAGGTCCAATAAGGTCTCACTAATGTAGGTGCTAATTCGTTGTTCAAAGTCTTTGAAATTTATCGATTTTATTAAAAGCCATCACGCAACGGTACAGCTTTCATCAGAACCCTCGTCCACATCAAGGGTGAATGCATAATCATCAATTCTCGATCCGTAGTATTGATACTCTCGATTTAACAAGAAATCGCCCCCTGTCGGTATGAAGGTATTTAGGGGTTTTCAAATACGCCGACAACGCCTCTAACTCACTATGTTTAGCGTGCTCCTCTAACACCTCAAGTACATAATAGCGATTATTCCAAGAGGACGCATATAGCTAAATCCTCTAAGAGCTTTCTTAACTAACAGTTTATAGACACATGTGGCTCAAAAGAATAACCCCATCGATCATCAAGGGCCCTCTATAATCCATGTCAAAATGCCTTCGCTACGGTCAAGTACACCGGTCTCGAGTATCTAAGATAGCATCGGTAGACACTAATGGTCTATGGTACTTATCTAAATAAGGACTCGCCCCATTCGCATCACTGCGCGGCAATGCATAGATTTCAAATACTTCCGACTCGAACTCTGCTTCATATTCTGGTAGACGTACAATACTCATAATACTCTCTCCTATTCATCACATATATACAGCGCAAACTGTTTACAGTTAATAATTACGACCTTTTATAGATACAGCCACATTATAATCGTGCCCTCATCATAATTTCGTTACATCACAAACGTTCAGCTACATCGATTCTATGTAATAGCTCTTTCGCTAGCTCTTGAACTCTTTTAAATTCCTCATTTGAAAGTATCGCAGGCACCAAACTATCTGTGCCGATGTCCATGCCTACTAACTTATGGTTTTTCCACGTGGAATTAAAATGCTGCGCCAGTCCCCAATACATTGACTGTCATCAAATGCGGCTGTATCAATAGATACATCGCCAGTTAAATTTTCATCAGTAGATAAATTTTTATTATGGATTAACTTCTGCATGATAAAGAAAATCCTCTAATTCGATTTTCAAAGATAACTCTACAGCACGACCAGTAGATAGCAACTTCTCATAGAGATTCCACCAGCTATCTTCTAATTCTTCCATGGAATGTAACTTTGCCTTGGACATGAATGATTTGGCTTGTTTAGCATCTCTAGCAACAACGTTGCTAACTCTGTAAATGTAGATCGCATCTGATTGATATCTAGATACGCTACTTCTACACACAAACTACAATCAGGTACTCTGCGTTTTTTCACAAAAGCCCGCATCATCTTCACTGCATCAGGATAACTTACATCAGCCATGCGATAGGTCTTGCCATCTATGTCTAAGAATAAATCTACGGCATCCTGCGTTTTCCCTACACGTGCTTTCATGGCAGTGCATCCATCGATGGCATGAGGTGGGTATACCTCCACGTACATGAAATACCCATCCCGCATAGCCTGTAATGTATTATCTATACCTACTATATTAAAACCATTCCGATTATAATCAGGGCTCTTCATATGCCATTCTTCGTAATTGTCGAAAAGTTTTTCTTGAATCCAATTGTAAAAGCTCATATATACTCTCCACTATATACTCCAACTTATATGTACATATCTTAATTAATGTCTTAATACGTATCTTACTATAGCATTATTAGGAATACTTATAATAAAGCTCTGCACTTTTTACATTTAAAAAGTACATATTATAAAGACACTGTACTTTCATATTTAATAGAAAAACATACCCTACAAGATACGTCTTGTAGGGATTATCCACTGTTGGACTTATTTGGTTCTATTATTTAGATTCTAATTTAGCTGCCAATTCATTATATTTTTGTGCTAATTCATTGTACTTTTTCAGATAAGTCTTTCATATCTTTCTTGAGTTGTGCCGCATCTTCAGTAGTTACCTCTTCAGAGCTTTTTACCAAATTTGAAAGTTAGCACCTAAGCTGATAGTGTTACGTGACCATTACAACGGTAGTGGCAGCATTAAACTATTGTGTTTTTATTAGGGACGATAGAATGCACCTAAATGCTGCGGCATTAGCATTTTTATAATTACCAAAAAGCCAACAGAGTAGGACCATTTGTCATGTTTATCGAAATCTAATGGATGCAAGCCAGCTAGCGCTGCAGAAAGCCGCTACGCTAGATACTTGTTGATCCGTATACGCTTTAGCTTCATTCAAGCTATTCGCTCCACCATTAATAATACGATTATTTAACGTATTAATATCGCCTTCGATGGTAGTGATACGATTTTTTCATGATTATCTACTACATCTTTAATAGCATGTAATTGAGAGCCATTGACTGCATCAGTAGATGTAGCAGATACACGACCTGCTGCTACATTTGTAATGGTACGTTCTGCACCACTATCACCAATACTCAATGTACCAACTGCATTTCCACCAGCAAAACTATATGTTCTGCCGCCGATAACACCGGAACTAGTAGATACAGCTGTGTCAGTAACAGACTTGGCACCAAGTGCAATGCTGTTATCTGTTGCAGCCTTCGCATTGTACCGATAGCGATGCCATTTTCCTTGTTGTAGTTGCGCGCTATGACCGATTGCTAAAGAGTCCTTTTCTGCTGCGTTGAGCTAATGTACCAGCAGCAAAGGCACTTTTTACCAGCACTAGTAGAATGGTTGCCTAATGCTACAGAGTCCCTCATTAGAAACTGCAGTTTTAAAAGTTTCAATGCGGTAGAATACGCACCGCTAGCATTGCATAAAGATCCCACTGCAGTTGTATTCATAGTAGTTGCTTCCGAATTGAAACCAAATGCAGAGGACTGATTACCAGAAACCTGTGGAGCTATAACCTACTGCTGTAGCGTAATCATTTTTGCTTTTGCATTATAGCCAATCGCTGTGCCCATAATGTTATTGGCCTTTGCATTATTACCAATAGCAACTGTATTTAGAGCAGTTGCTTCTGCTTTACGACCAATGGCATACGCATCATCGCTTGTTGCTTTCGCAGTATCACCAAAGGCGATAGCATTATTGCCTTGCACCTTAGCACCAGTACCACCTACCAAAGCATTATTACCTTTAATGGTATTATTCTTACCTAAAGCCACAGAGTCATGTCCGTCAATACTATTATATGAACCAACCAATAAAGAATTAATCGCATTGTCATTATTGGCATGGCCAAAGCCGCCTACGATATTATTAGTACCACCAACAGTATTGCTAGTACCTACTACCAAGCTGTGAGTAGCAGAGTTTGTATTATACCAACCTGCTACGATACTGCCTGGACCAGATGCAGTATTATTAGTACCAGAAGTAATACTATTAGAAGCAGAAGGTCGAACTGTATTATTGTCACCACCGAGCAATATATTATTTACAGGGGAGAGAACATACCATTCTCAACTTTGTTATTTCCACCATAAGCTATAGAATTTTTCATGCTTAGTGGCGCAGCAGTTGTAGCACTAATATCTAAATTGGATGCTGCAAACGCTGTTATGTAATACCTGCGGTAATCATAGCCGTTAACAGTAATTCTTTTTTCATTTCGTTTCCCCCTTTTAAGACAACACAAACAATAAACCTAAAAAAAGATTCAAACCTATCTAATGGAACTTGAATCTTATTGTACCCCTCTATACACTATTCATTGTCAAAATATGAATAAAATATGAATATTACGGGTTATAGGACAAAAACGTGTTGGTACTTTAATCCCAATCATTGAAAGATAATTTGTCATAGTTATGCAAATCACCCCAGAAATAGCATCCCCCAAGTTGGAATTATGCCTTGAAGTTGGGCTCTTTCATTCATAGAACTATATATTTTAGAAATACTTGCATCAGTTGGCATTACCTTAAGTATTTCTTTTGCAGAAAGCGGTCTTGGTGAGTGTAAATAACACCACCAAAAGACCGCTTTTATACGTTTTTCTACAGACATTCCTCGATGGTAACGCAATAAACGTCTGAGTTGTGCGTTTACTCCGCCTTCAATAGGGTTATTAGTCCTCGGACATTCTTTATCCAACACCAATGTTTCATCTAAATATCGAAACATTGTCTCTGTATTAATTAATACCACTAGAGAGTTATAGGCTTTTAGTAATCGTTCATGCGTAGCTCTTAAATTATCATTACTATCACGTGTCATTTCACTTAGAAACTCTTTAAAAGTCACTCTCAATTAAATAATCGTTGAATCCATATTTTGTGCATCTTCCTGTGTTTTTACGTTATATAAATCGCTTGCTAAATCTCTTTAACATAATACCTGCTAATGTCTTTAGGCCGCCTAGTAGTGTAACGATGTACTTGCCATACAGCATGAACAATACAACGTTGAAGCTTTGGCGGTACGCCAAACTTTTTAATGCTTTTCTAAGACCCAGGTCCACCATCAGAAACGACCACAATGGGGTGTCGCTATTCGCTGCATAAGAGCTTGCCATGAGCGAGACTGTTCTGACCTACATAAATACCACCCTAATACATATTCACCATCATAACAGATCAAAATACAAGCTTTTTTTAGCTAAGTAAATACCATCAACGAATACCACATCTCTCGAGGGTTTCAATTTTTGGGCGGCATAGGCCATATTTTCCAGAAATCAGCTATCTGTCTACGAAATGTACGGCCCTGCCCAGGCATGTCCTGTTGTGTTTCTTTACTAAATAACCAATTTAGAAATCGATGAAAACATTTAGTAGTATTATCAATAGTTTGTGTAAAGGTGATGTTACACTGCTTACAATGCCATCGTTGTGATCCAGCTTTAGTTTTTCCCATATTTTTTTGACAAGAAAATCCACAATTTATACATCTTACCAGCATGATTATTCCCTCCACTTAGAACACGATTTTCTAAGAAGATATAATCTTATTGAAGCCAGTAAAATCAAGGGTTTTGGGACTTTTTACCAACACATTTTGTCCACCCTCTAAGTTTATCAAAAGAACTTAAAATAGCGATGGAGCCAGTAATTTACTGGCTCCATCGCCCTATCACTCAACACGTTTTGTCCTATAACCCAATATTACCCTAATATTATAATTCTAGCTCATAAGAATTGCAAGATAATGTTACAAAAAGAAGGCATACAACTCATAAAAGCTGTATACCTTCTTTTCTATACTAGTCGCCTAACCGGAATCCAGACAGTGACACGCAGTTTAGGGAAACTGCTGCTCATCCCTACTGAGCTATGAGACGCATGTATACTTTATTATATCGTCTAACCGAAAGTACGCATAGGCGTCCTATTGTTATGGTATCAGTTATTTACTTGTGTTCTTCTGTGTGTGAGGTTTTTGGTATCCTTTAGCTAATGCACTTACCCAAGATCCGTAAGCAGGTTTGGGAATACCACAAAGGTAGTACCAAAGTCTTCTTTATGAGCATCGATGATGCCATTTCTTTCAGCTAGTGTCTTACCTTTTGTACCGATTGGGAAATCACCAGCGTTATCACCCATGTATAGAACGACATAATATTTTTAGCAATCATATCGAAGCGAGGTTGTTTATCAGAGTCTTTTTCGAATCAGTGGTACATGTTCTTTATCGACGGATGGGAATCCTAGTTCCTTAAAGTTTTGTACTGTTGCATCATAGTTAACAGGTCATAGCGGTTTGAAACATAGAATATTTCAACACCTTTGTTTATGTACTTCATTTTAGGAATTCAACAGCACCAGGCATAGCTTGTGATTTCCCTTGATGCACGGCTTGACGCCACCAAGGAGCATCGAAGCGGCCATTGCCATTAGCAATGCTTTCACCCATCAGTTTTGTATTGTCTACTACTGTTTCATCCGCATCAAGAACGATAGCTAAAGGCTTTCTCTGATGAGATGGATCTGCAACAGCCATTTTAACAAGATTCATCGCCACATTATACCCCTGATAAGCTAGTGCTCTGTACTCAGCAGAGGTACGCATCCATAACAGTCCCATCGTCTCAGTGTCAGCTTGGTACTGCTGCTTTTGCTTGAGTGCTGCCTGTTCCGCTTGAGTCGTCACAGCAGTAGGACCTATGCTACTTGCTTTCACCGTCGTCGGAGAGTTCGCCTGCACTACAGAACCGATGCAAAGGCTACCACCAAGGCAAGCCACCCCTACATACCATGCCAAACTACTACGTTTCATAATTGCCTCCTAACCACATTTGCGTCTCTGTATAAATACAATACACAATGTAATTCTACATGGGTATACGAAAAGTCCTCTATAGTTTTATATACTATCTGTATATTTTAAATCGATTTACACAAGAACTATGCTATAATACAGCTGTTGATAGTATTAGAGAGTTCTTATAAAAAGAGGTATATGTAATGAAAGTATGTAAACGATCAATTATTACCAGTTCACTATTAGCTGTATTGGCTATATCATCTGCGTACGGAGCTACACCTGTACAGCCAAGTGAAAGCATAGACACTGCAGTGGTTGATATGATTATTCTAATATTCCAGAGTTAAAAATTCTATCGAAAGCGCAACACCTGCTATGGTGCAATCTACGCTTGATGCTCTAATGGAAAACCTACTAAAGATAGTTCTCATCTATTCAACGGTGACTATGTCTGGTAACCGTGTTGTATCCGTAAAAACTTACAAAAACTAAAGAAGAACAAGAAAAAGCTATGTTAAAAGAGCGTAAACGCTTAGACAAGGTCACTGCTGAACGTCAGGCTAAAAGAAAAGACGAAACACGCACAGATATGCTAAAAGGTTTAACACCAATACGTCCTATCCACCGGTAAGCGAAACACGCGTATTACAAAGTGAAATGTTCTCTAGACCATTCGGCAGACAACTCGATTTGCGTTTAGTAGAGGCCTATACACAAGATTATGACAAGGCCAAACCTCGCGATATTTATGTCTATGCAGATTATGTGGACTACACATCTAAGCAGCTATTAGGTGAAAAAGATGGCACTACTGCTATTTCAGCTATGATTTTACGTACAATCATGAGAAAAGATGAAAACAAAGCTTTCAGCATCGATGTAAATGCGTACTTCATAAATCCAACAACACATACTATTTCCATAAGTCGTTCTGAAGATGCAAAAGGCATTGATATCAAGAAGAGCGAAAGTATTTCGAGGCTGTATTTAAACTACCTTCACACCAACTACAAGCCGGGCGATCCGCAGTATGAAATTGCTAAGCTTATGTACCAAGACTTAACGAATAAGAAATTTGATTAGCAATATTTAAATACACTCACTATGATAAAAGTTCTCCTTACTATGAGCTACATAGCAAGAAGGGCTTTCGTCTTAACTTAAGGAAATTCTTTTAATCGTTTGTATTATTCAGACAGAGTATCTATATTATGTAAATAGCATCTATAGTACTATTTATTTTACGTCACTGAAATCGATGTTCATACCTCAATGCTTTAGCAACGCCTTCACCATAAGCTGGATCGCATTGGTAGCAATGTTTTGCATGGCGTTCTTTAATGAAATCAGGTACGCCATCCATAGCCGCTGCTGTATTTTTCGAACGAAGATTTGTTGTTGTTCAGTACTATGAGACGGAAACAACTTTGCACGGTTGTGTGTAGAAGTCGAATCGTCTTCGTAGAAGTCGTATTGGTATGCTGCACCAGATACGTCTAGGCTGTGGTTTTTGAATTGAGGTTGTTCAAAATTTATCTCGCCGAAGCTGTTAGGTGCATAGCCAATTGTAGAGCCATGGTTACCATCCACACGACCCTTAGCCATCACGATGGTAGCTGTTTACAGGACATTTAGGTGCATTAACAGGAATTTGATGGTAGTTAACACCTAGGCGGTAACGTTGTGCATCGGCATAGGAGAACAAACGACCTTGAAGCATTCTATCAGGAGAGAAAGAGATACCGTGAACGATAGTAGTCGGTGCAAATGCAGCTTGTTCTCACATCTTGAAATACTTTTCATAGGGTTGCGATTAAGTTCCATCACACCAACTTCAATCAATGGGAACTCATCGTGATACCATACTTTAGTTAAGTCGAATGGATTGTATGGCATATTGTCAGCTTGTTCTTCCGTCATCACTTGGATGCATAATTTCCATTTAGGGAAATCACCTTTTCAATAGCCTCAAAGAGGTCACGTTGGTGACTTTCACGGTCACTAGTTACCACATTAGCCGCCTCAGCGTCGGAAAGATTTTTCAATCGGCTGTTGGCAAATCCAATGGAATTTAACCCATACGCGCTCATCGTTTTCGTTGATAAGACTGTATGTATGACTGCCAAAAACCATGCATTGTACGGTAGGATTTAGGAATACCACGGTCACTCATGACGATTGTTACTTGTGCATCGCCTCTGGCAAGCTAGTCCAGAAGTCCCAGTTTGCTGTCGCATCGCGAAGATTTGTTTTTCGGATTCCGTTTTACAGCGCGGTTCAAATCAGGGAATTGCAATGCATCGCGAATAAAGAATACCGGTGTATTGTTACCTACGAGGTCCCAGTTTCCTTCTTCCGTATAAAATTTTTACGGCAAAGCCACGAATGTCGCGTTCTGCATCGGCCGCACCACGCTCACCAGCAACGGTGGAGAAACGCACGAATAACGGCGTTTGCTTGCCTACTTCAGAGAAAAATTTTTGCTTTTCGTATATTTTGTAATATCGTTAGTTACTGTGAAAGTACCAAATGCACCGGATCCTTTAGCATGCATGCGGCGTTCAGGAATCACTTCGCGCTCAAAATGAGCTAATTTCTCCATGAGCCAAACATCTTGCATCAGCACAGGACCACGTTTACCTGCTGTAGCAGAGTTGCGATTATCAGGTACGGAGCGCCAAAGGCGGTTGTTAGTTTCTTTTTCATTATTCATATTACAAACTCCTACTTAGAGATCAAAATGAAAGTAATTTACTTTTACATAATTTTTTTAGATTATATATCTCAATTAAGATAAATATCATTAATGGATAATTATTATCCATTAATCTGTAATTAGAATATCACATAACAGAACAACCCTAAACCTTTATAAATCTTGTATCACGATATCATTTACAAGAACCAAAATGAGAATTGTGGCATTATATATATTTAAATGCGAACTAAATTCTCTATCAGTAATAAAAACACCTTGCTTCTATCATCAACGTGTGATCACAAGGTGTTTTTCATTCAATTTATGCTGGACGGCTCCAGTCGACTTGTACGTCGATAGCTTCCCACATGCGTGTTAAAGCTAATTTTAAGTTATCTAAAGATTCTAATGGTTTTACGTTCAATCGTTCATATGTATCAAGACCTCGTAGCATGCTCGATGGCATGTTCGTCGTTCAAGTAAGCGATAACCTTATCAACCCACTCTTGTTCAGGTAAATCTACGGACACTGTTTTTTTGCTTCTGTGTCATAGGACAAGAAGCCATTGCTGTTGATGCTCATAATGGATGGCTACGCTGAAATAAACTCATATCTATACCTCTCTTGCGGTAATTTTTAAACACTATATCCATATTGTAACATGAATAAATATATTAGCGAAAGTATTCAATATAAACTTTATGAGTCTATGTATCGAGTTATATGTCTTCGTTAATGTCGCCTCACATCACTATTCTTATATAGGTCACGGCCCTTATCCATTTTTAGTAGATTCCACATCCTCATTAGTAGATTGTGCATCTACTGCGGCCTTTAGTTCCGATCGTTTTCTACGCGTTCCATTATCTCCGTGAAAGCGCTGCCATAATGCGCCACTCATAACGGCTGTTTCACCAAATTTAGACTCTAACGAATCGAGTACACTAGCCAGCTTATCTTCCGTTTCATCCCTGTGGTGATTCAAAGAGGCTATCCTGCATAGGAACCTCCTCATCAAGTCCACTGACAGTAAGGCCTCAACAGGCGTATAGGACCGAAGTGGCTCCATAAAGGTAATCTCTTTAGAACTACTATATTTAGAATTCCTAGACTTTACCTTTGTAGTTGCCCCTAACATTTCCACATCTTTCTTTGTGCCTTTAGGCTGCTTGCTCGTCTTATCTTGCATGAGCTTGTTCCAAAGGAGCAGCGCAGTTTCATACATGCTCATGGTCTGATGGTGATCTCAAACCGCTTTTTGGCGGGATACGGTGGTGAAATCATCATAGCGAACCTTAATGGACACGGTATGCCCTAATAGATTACGTTTTCGCAATCGTTTTGATAAGCGATTCGCAAAGTATCTAAACTCTAGTTCAATGGCACTACCATCCGTTAAATCTTCTTCGTAGGTTTCCTCAGCTCCGATAGATTGTATTTTGCGATCGGTTTCCACCCGGTCTATCATCAATCCCGTTCGCTAGTTCCCATATGCGGCGCGCCCGGTTGCCAACGAGGGGAATTAAACTGCTTTCATCAGGCAACGCTTGAATATGACGCATCAAGTGAAAGTTCTGTTTTTCAAGATTTTTCGGTACGAGGACCTACGCCCCAAATGCGTTTAATCGGTAATGGAGCTGAAAATCTCTTTTCACGGCCATAAGGTATGACTACGAGGCCGTCGGGACTTTATCTAAATCGGATGCTAATTTGGCAAGGAATTTATTCGGTGCTAAACTCTGCAGAGATAATAAGACCAGTTTCCTCAAATACTCGATCTTTAATGGCTCTGCCCAGTGCTTTTTGGTCCACTATACATGGTAGACATACCGCTAACCTCGAGAAAGGCTTCGTCGATAGATAGAGGCTCAATGTGAGGCGTAAATTCTTTCATAATAGAAAAATCTGATGAGATACCTCTTTGTAACGATCCATACGCGGATACACATAAACGCCATCGGGACAGAGTTTTTAGCACGAGATGGGCATGGCGGAGTGAACGCCAAATTTTCGAGCCTCATAAGAACAAGTGGCAACGACGCTATCGTGAAGAAAGACCACCCACAATTACGGGTGGCCTTTATATTCTGACGATCCAATTGTTCGATGGACGCGAAAAATGCATCCATATCAACATGCATAATCCATCGTCTCATTGTTACGCTTCTTTTTCGTGCTCAGAAATACGGCAGTATTTAATTTGCGCGCAAATACACTCATCCTTAGATTTATATAGTTGAGGGACGATCTCTAAAATATCGCCAAATGTAGCTTCATTAATGGAATAACGAGTCCATAAGCCATTACGTTGAGAGTTAACTACACCTGCATCAATTAAGATTTTCATGTGGTAGCTCAACGTAGATTGAGACAAATTGAAGCTAGCTAAAATATCAGCTGCACATAATTCATTGCAAGACAACATATCGATGATGTGAATCTTGTTTCATCGCTTAATGCCTTGAAAAATCGTAGCCAAAACGTTCGTAAGAAACTTCAACCATATCTTTTAACTCCTCAAATCCGTATCAAAAATGTCAATCTACTTTCTAGACTCTATTATATACTATTTCTTAATGTAAATCTATCTTTTTATATTTGTATCTTAATAATTTATTATGAATATCAATTTTACATAGATGGGTAATTTTTACCACATTATAAACTAATTTGTAAGCACGTAATAGTTTGTATATTGTGAATATTTTAAATAAATTTTCATCTCATAGATTTATTTAGTTATACATAATTCTGCATATATAAAAATTGTATAAAAATATTTTTCTATAGAATTTTTCGTTATACGCATTTTTCTGATAACCTTATAGCATACTTCGATATACCGCACCACATTAGCGACCTGAAAGGATTAGATGTATTATACTTTTTGTAGTCTAAATCATTTCGATTACAAAAAGGCTCCTCTTAGAGGAGCCTTTATCTGTATAATTTATAAATCGATTGCATAGCACTAAAATTTGAGAAATTATATTGCTACATCGACGCTATCGAATGTAATCATTTATATTATATCAAATTAGTATAGCTTAGAATACATTTACTAAGTCGATAGTTTGGCTACGGTTAGGACCAACGGATACGATACCCAAAGGTACGCCTGTTACTTCTGCAATGCGTTCAACATATTTGCGAGCATTTTTCTGAAGTTCTTCGTATTTACGGATACCAGAGATATCAGTTTCCCAACCTGGCAATGTTTCGTACACTGCTTCGCATGATTCAAGATCTTTCAAGTTAGCTGGGAAGCCTTCTACATCTTTACCATTCAATTTGTAACCTACGCAGATTTTTAATTCTTTGAACGTATCAAGAATATCTAAACGAGCGATCGTAAGGTAATCTGAGCTGTTAAGACCTGCAGCGTATTTTACAACCATAAGGTCTAACCAACCGCAACGACGAGGACGGCCAGTTACAGTACCGAACTCATGCCCAAGTTTGCGAAGGTTTTCCCCAGTTTCATCAAGAAGCTCTGTAGGGAATGGGCCTGCACCAACGCGTGTTGCGTAAGCTTTTACTACGCCGAAGATATTTTTTTCAAGTAGTTAGGACCTACACCAGCACCTGTGGAAGCACCACCTGCGATTGGATGAGAAGATGTTACGAATGGATATGTACCAGCGATCAAGGTCAGCATAGTTGCTTTGCGCGCCTTCAAACAATACTTTTTATCCTCTTGAACTGCTTTCAAAACAGCGATGTTAGTGTCTGTTACATATGGTTTCAATGCTTCAGCATATTTGATGTAGTCCGCTAAGATTTTCATCGTAGTTAACGCCTTCTGCTTCATATACTTTAGTAAGAATTTTTATTTTTGAATTCTACGTTGTACTCCAATTTTTCTTTGAATGTTTCAAGATCGTACAAATCGCACATACGAATACCAACGCGGTTGATTTTATCCGCATAGCAAGGACCGATACCATTTTTAGTAGTACCGATTTTAGCATCACCTTTAGATGCTTCCTCTGCATTATCTAAAGCGATATGATATGGCATGATAACATGCGCACGGTCAGAAATTTGAAGGGATTTTGCAGATTTGCCTTGTTTTTCAAGACCTTCAATTTCTTGTAACAAAAACTTTTAGGTCGATAACAACACCAGTACCAACAATATTTTGTTTGTTATCGTACAAGATGCCACTTGGCAAGAGGCGAAGCGCAAATGCTTTGTCATCTACTACAACAGTATGACCTGCGTTATTACCACCTTGACTGCGCACTACAACGTCCGCACGTTCCGCGATCCAGTCAACAATCTTACCTTTACCCTCGTCACCCCATTGAGTGCCGATAACCATACTTGTTGCCATATCTATATCCTCCATGTGAAAGTCGAAATAATTCATTATCATTATACAACAATGTTCGGACTCTGTGAAAGTATTTATACAAATTCAATCTTGAGTTTCTTCCCAAAAGCAGCGCTATTTTTCTGCAAGGTTTTCAATGAAGGATTTCCATTACCATTTTCAATCTTACTAATATCAGACTGAGTAATGCCTGTTAATTCAGACAACTGCATCTGCGTCATATGAGCTGCGAGACGAGCCTCTACAATATTCTGAATGATTTGATATTCATCTTCTAACTCATCCCACTCTTTTTAAACTTCGGATTTTTAATTGTTTCTCTAAATATCGATCTCAACGTTTCCATATTATGTATACCTCTCAATATAATCATTCTTATATTTAACAGCTAATTCAACTGCACTCTTAGGAGTTTTTCATGGATTTCTTTACAAAAACCATTTGTTAAAACAATTCGCTTTCCTACAAAAAGAAATACAATATTCTAGAAATATTTGAACCTTGCTTCGTTCGTAACTCATAAATACCATCTTCTAAATGTTTAGACTGTGGCTCTCTCAAACGGTTGCCATATAATTCAAGCTATCTTTAGATCTCGAATTGTTTTTAGCTCGTTGCTTTGTGTGAAAGCTCATTTAAGAATACTTTTTTGCTGGCTTTTCTCCATTTAGAGTTTCATAAAAACAACAGAAAACGTATCCATCATATTCCTCCTAGTACTAGAAGAAATCTTTACTTAAATTATATGTTAAAACATATATTCAGTAAAGATATGAGATATAGAAATTTAAAGTCTTACTACATCCAATATAAGTATCGAGCCTCTTAAAAGTAAAAGAAATGGGAGGTGACCATTAGTCACCTCCCATGTATTGACATTTTTAACTAGTCAAAAGTATTCTATTTTTGCCATAGATACTATTCCACTTTCAATTTTTTTATCTATTTCTTAAGTACTATTTTTGGTTCTTTAAGCTCATAGGCTCATTAGGGTTCTATAAGTCCCTACAGGTATCAAGGTCATCAAAGCGGTTTGTACGTCATAGATATCTGCCAAGTGTCCGATATAAGGTGCTGCAAGGCCTCCTAGGGTAATACCAAGGCCTAATGTAACGCCTGAAGCAAAGCCTGCGTTTTTAGTAAGGTATTTTTTTGACCGAGTACGGTAATGGGTCCGTATTGTGAGAATACGCCAAAGGCCATCGGTATCATAGCACCAAAGAGTTTCATATATTTGGGACAAAGATAAATACTAAAAACGGATGGCAAGAAGATAAGATTACCCAAGCGCACCGTTTTTAAGGAAGCCTAATTTATCGGATAAAGTTCCCGCCCATATAGGTAAGGACTGCGCCCATTGCAAAGTACATGGTTAAAGCCAAAGCTAGAGGCATCACCGCCGTTAATTAACGGTAATGTACAGAATAGGAATAAAAGATAGATAGTACAGAGAACAATATGTATCGTGAAGGATTACAAAGAATAGCTTACCAAAGCTAGTACAATCATTCGTACCCTGTATGAGTAGATGTAACAGAGCTTTTGCTTTCACCAGCATTAGTCGTCAGCCTCGCCCGTAAAGGCATAGAGATATAGCAATACACCGAGCAAAGCAATGGCGGTGAACACCCAAAGGAAATGACCGCCAAAGACGTAGACACCACCTGCGATGAGAGGCCCCAATGCAAACCCCCGCACTGCCGCCCACTGCAAAGCGGCCCATGGCGTTGCCGATTTCAAGGAGATTGTGTACGATTCACAAGGAGGGCCGCCTCAGGATGGAATAATGCTGCCCCTACGCCGGCCAAAAAGCGACAAGGCTAGAATCATTTCATAGCTTGTAGCTGAGTGCTATAGCACTAATAGACACGAGAGTCACCGTAAAGCCTGCTGGTATGAACCAAGGTACGCGCCACCGGTCGGCCACGTAGCCCAATGCAGGCTGGGCGATAGAGGCCACCACGGTGTTACAGAAAATAATGGTAGCTGATTGATAGTAATTAAGTCCAAAGTTAGCAATAAAGAACGGAATCAATGCGGCCAACGAACCTTGACCAAAAATCATTAATACAGTGAAAAATAGGCGGTCCGTACTTTCGTATGATACGTTTCATATAACCTCCTAATAAAATAGCTAATTTTTCCTAAGATACAGAGATACTCACGAGGAAACTAGCTCATAATTGTGCGCAAAATAGTGTAAATAACAGATTACGTTCAAAATAAAAGAGTAGATATAGCCAACACCTAATGCATGTGCCATAGGCTTGTTGGTCTATACCCACCCTAGTCTTTCATATGTTATATGGGAAGTACCCTACAATTATAGGCCAAAGCGAGCCATGATTGTATCAACATGTTTCAATAATTTATGTGCATCGAAACATGCATCGATTTCTTCAGCAGTCATGTATTTTCTGATGTTTTCATCAGATTTAAGACCCAGTAGCGAAATCTTTGCCTTCGAGCCAGCGTTCCATAGCATATTTTTGAACCCAACGGTATGCTTCGTCACGCACTGCCCCTTTGTCTACAAGGTGAGTCAAAATTGTTTGGCTGAATACAAGGCCACCTGTAAGGTTAAGGTTTTTAAGCATTGTTTCAGGATATACCAACAATTTATCGATGGTGCGGATTGTTAAATGAAGCATATAGTTCAACGCAATTGTTGCATCTGGCAAGATTACCCGTTCTACAGAGCTGTGGGAAATATCGCGTTCATGCCACAAAGCTTGGTCTTCGAAAGCAGATTGAGCATAGCCGCGAAGCAAGCGCGCCATACCGCAGATTCTTTCACAAGTAATAGGATTGCGTTTATGTGGCATCGCAGAGGAACCCTTTTGTTTAGTACTGAAATATTCTTCCGCTTCGCGCACTTCTGTACGTTGTAGGTGACGAATTTCTTTGCCGATTTTATCTAATGTGCCGCCTACAACAGCGATTGTGGACAATAATTCAGCGTGACGGTCACGTTGTACGACTTGCGTAGCGATTTTAACAGGTTCAAGACCCAATTTTTTTCGCATACATATTGTTCTACGAATGGATCGATGTTGGAGTACGTACCAACAGCACCGGACAATTTACCAACAGCTACGCTTTTACGAGCATGCTCCATGCGTTCAATATCGCGTTCTACTTCAGCCATCCATAACGCCAATTTCAAACCAAATGTAGTAGGTTCACCATGAATACCATGTGTACGGCCAATCATAGGTGTATATTTGAACTCAGCTGCCCGACGACGCAATACTTCGTGCAAACGTTTCAAATCTTCAATCAAGATGTCGCATGCTTGTTTCATCACGTAACCAAGCGCTGTATCTTTAACGTCAGTAGATGTAAGGCCAAGATGGATATATTTAGTCGCTTCAGGACCCTACGTATTCGCTCACTGCTGTTACGAAGGAAATAATATCGTGTTTGTTTCCTTTTCGATTTCATGAATGCGTTCAACGTCGAAATTGTCCCTTTTCACGAATGGCTTTAGCCGCTTCTTTAGGGATAATCTCCCAACTCAGCTTGCGCCTCAGATGCGAGGATTTCCACCAATAACATTGTGTCGAACTCGTTGCGCTCGCTCCAGATATGGCCCATTTCTCTCGTGTATAACGTGGTATCATGATGTCTCCTTTGCATGATAAAAGCTAGATTTATAGGATTATTGTACCATATGTGAGCTCCATTCAACGAAAAGACCAACACATTTCCGAATGATAATTATATTAAATTTACTAATCGTTCGTATTTATAGGAAGTTCACTATATTAAAAACGCTATTTTAATTTTATATAGGTTAAGACCTCTATTCGCCCCCTATTGGATATATTAAGATTTTCTTAACATTCGGTCCCACAAGAGACTTTGTTTCAGTTCGTATACTTCTATACCTTCATCTATGCGTTGAATGCGTTTAATCATTTTCAGGGTGAGTAATAAAGAGACGACTGAAGAAGTCTCGTACTTTCACGCATCATATAATTCACCAGTTCTAAGCATACCAATTTGTTCAGTGACAAGGCCTAATGCAACAAGGCCCTCTCGCAAACTCTCGCCCTAAACCGATAGATACGGCGTAGGCATCTGCAGCATACTCACGACGGCGGCTATCAAAATAGTAGGTAATCCACTTCGGCAAACGCAGTACATACTCCCACCACCGCAATCATAACAAGAAGAACTATTTGGATTATGCGAATGACGATATTAACAATAGGAATCAGCGCTAATATATTTAAGGCTCCATTTAAAAAGTATAACGAGGTTTAAGATTAATTGCCCTAATCGATCCATAGCGTAGGTTATGGTCAAGTAAATCGTGTCTCGGTTTCTTAAATGCCCCAATTCATGCGCCAAAACGCCCAGCAGATGTCGTTCTTCTAATCCACTCAAAGCGCCTGTATAAATGGTAATATGATTGATTCCTGAAGCAAAAGCATTGATATCCTCATCAGTGCGCATACGCAATGTCAAAGTATTTCTTGATACGCCACTACGTGTACATAATTCTTCTAAGAGTGTTCAATATATTCAGCTTCTCCAGCACTTGGTTTTTCTTTCACCTTTCGTAACAAATGGACTAGCCAACTAAAAGGTGGTAAAAATAATCCGATTGCCACGATAATAGGTAAGGCAATAGACAAAACGATATACACATCTAACTTATCCGCTAAATGTAACGGTTTTATAAACCAATCCCAAGAAAAGGGGTACACCAATTGCACGGCAGACTCTAAAATTGGGAAAAAGACAAATACAATAATGACATTAACGATATAGGTAGAATAACTTGAATCATAGGCGCTCTCTTTTACGTTCTTATGAGGCTTACATAGCTATATACTAATATAGTAATAAATTAATTAAAAGTGTATCATAGCTGTACATTGTGATATATAATAAACATACAGACTAAACCTATTATGAAGAATAGCTTATTTGTAACTGAGCTTTATGATAGTAGTAAGACTAACTATGTCCGTTATGGGGAGGCTTTCATGGCAAATTTAAATCGCAAAGAGCGTCGTGCACAGCGCAACGAATCAAATACTATAGGTATACTATTACGCTTATTCTTTGGACTCAGCTTTATAGGCTTGGCTGTAGTTCTATTTGGAGAGTTTGATCTCAACTATGTATTCTCCATCTTTACAGCAGACATCATTGTATCCTTAATTTACGTCAATACTCAATAAATCCCGCATCCTACATCCTTAGCTGTTAACACCAATGTACGCGTTATCATTGCATTCCTCATCATGCTAGTTACTATGTTCTTCTACGCTTTCGCTTTATGGCGTGCAAATCAGTTTAGTACTCCAATGCAGGCCACCTTGTTCATCGGTGGGGCTATCGTATACCCTTGCGGTATTCAACTCCACTAAGGCAATGCTTACTAATCAAGACTAATACAAGATATCAAAAGAGGCATATCTTACATACATTTGTATGAGATATGCCTCTTTATTGTCCTAGAATAACGGGAACCGCTAAGTAAACAGGTTCACCCGTCGGTTGAACGATGATCCACTGCTTTTGATGATGCGCAGTGCTTCGTCTCGTACAGCTGGTGGTACATCGTCCACGATAAGTGGCGTATGTTCGCCAACGATGACATTGCCGTTAACATCAAAGTTAACTCTGTACTACCACCTTGCCTGTTACTGACAGATGCTCGCCCCTGTTCTTGTACAGTCCGCAAATAGTGATGAGGATTAATATCTGTTTTTGTAAAAGTGCTTTGTTGCCCCGGCGTCAATAGACTCAATGCTAAATCAGATAAGACAGATAAGTCACTAGATTCAAGCAATCCATTTCCAGTTGCATCTTTGGATCCGATGTTACATCTTTACCGACAGGCGCTTTACTATTCTTGGAGGATTTTTCCATCCCTAGAATCAGCCGTGCGTAACTACAGCTTGTTCACTACTACTCGTTTCGATTCAATAGCCTTTGGAACGGCCCATTCTCGGCGCACACTAGAAGCTGCTGTACTTTCACTTAACTCTTTAGTCCGTTCATTCTCTTGCTTGGCTCATCCAGTGAGGGATTTTACCTTAGGCGCTGCCCCTTCTGGAGTTACATTCTGTGGTTTTTCCATAGGATTTTCCGCAGGTTTCAGTGCAGTGTCAACGGCCTCCAACCCCGTATCGCTTTCACCATCATCAGGCAAATTAAAGCTAATTTCCGCCGCATCATGGGCGGCACCTGTACCCGCCATTCCCCGCAAAGAAAGCCCATACCAGAGATGAGGATAATTGTAATTCCTAAGGACACCATAAACGGTTTCAAATAATGCGATTCAAACATAGAATCACTTCCGTTCCGTAGCGACGCTAATATATTTAGCGCCATTTACCTTGAGCATGTCCAATAGGGCAATAACCTCGCTATAGTAAACATCCTTAGATGCGCGGATGACAAAAGCTTGTCGAGGTGCTTGTTTCACGATAGATTGTACCTCTTCGGCCAAGCGGTCGGAAGAGATTTCTGATTGTCGATATATAGCGTGTGCGTTGTGGTGAGCGTAATCGTAATAGGCTCAATAGATTTTGCCGTAGATGTCGATGCAGATGGCAAATTGAGCGGAATTTGTTGCTCTGTATTCATGTACAGCGTGCCAACCATGAAGAATACCAATAAGAAAAATACGATATCGATCATGGGGATAATCATGATGGTCGGTTCTTTTTTAACCCCTAATGTGCGCCGTCTCATATATCATGTTCCTCGTTGTACGCATCGAGGATGTTGCCGCACTCATGCTCTAATGTAGTAATAGAATCATTTACCTTTGCTGCACAGTAACTGTGAAAGCCAAGCGCAATAATAGCTACAGTCAAGCCTGTAGCCGTTGCCACTAAGGCTTCAGATACACCGCCTGTAATGATGGTAGGCGCTCCAATATCGCCGCCTACTACTGCGAAAGCTCGAATCATCCCTAGCACTGTACCCAACAGTCCTAACAACGGTGCCATCGTTAGCAATCATGCTGAGCCAGCTAAGACCGCGTTTTAAACGCTCATCGGCATAAGATACTACGTCTTGTAAACGGTTTTCTAGACCATTATAGTTCTTTGCACTGCGCATACCGAGCAAATAAAGAGCCAAGCTCCTCTGTGTCGCGTTCAAGAACACTTGGTAACATAACCCAAGATTGATTCTTCTCTAACACCTTATTAAAACGACGCAAGTCCTTAGTAAACTTTGCGATATAACACGATACGCTCAATACCAATCATCAAAGCGAAAAAGCAAAAATCACTAGTGGATACATAACAAACCCACCAGCTACAAATAAATGCGCTATACTACTCATACTAACCTCCAAAAAGCCTTCTACCCTTTAGGCTCTATTAGGGTTAATTATACCACGTTTTACCCTATCAAAAATAAGATATGCGACGTAAAAAGCCACATAAATTAAGGATTAATGATTAGTATAAAAGGCTGTACTAAAATGATTACCATTCTAGTACAGCCTTTTACATCGTTAATTTTTTAAATCGTTAGCCTCTAAACTTTGATTAGCCTCTGAACTTGATTAGTCTTTTTAATGATATTTACGATGAAGCCACCTACACCTAAAGCCAATCCTAAACCGCTACAGAACATACCGATAGAATACCACAAGGTGTAAGATTGGTTATTCGCAGAAATAGCCTTCAGCCGCTTTGCTTGCGCATTAGTCGCATTTCTTGCAATTTCCAAATTAGCCGTCACTGGATCGGATTTAACAATAAAATGGCAATACCAATAATCAGAACGACTACACCGATTGGTACTAACAGTTTTTATTCATTTGAATGTCCCCTCTTTACATTAAACGGTGAGTATACTTTAATTATACACCGACTTTAGCATTTTAAAAAGATAAACTTATAGATTATCTAACTTTTCAATAGCCAACCAATAGCAATTATTCATTAAAATAAATGAATCGATAAACTAATAAATTAAGTATTAAAAGTACATAAAAAGGCATAGTATACAATGCCCATTGAGCAGAACGCAACAGGAACATCAGTACTATGCCTTTTATGGATACATCTTAAGTTATATCTAAATTAGTAGCTCATGCAAAAGTAGGTCCATAGAGGAGTGTGTAAGTAAGATAAGCTGTGCCTCGCTTATCTTGTATATGTATGGAACTACTTATCGTAAGGACTTATCAAAAATGGTAATCAATTCTTCTACAGCTTGTGATTCACTCATTTCCCGTCTAAGACAGCATTTTCAACTTCCCCCATACGACCCTTGAATGACTACATTGTTAAAGAATAGGTTGTGCAAGTGTTCGTCAATCATATCACGTACCCAACGGAGGGATTGTTCTTGACGGCGTTTTAAGAATACCCCATTTTCTTTACCTTGTTCAGCAAACTCTTGGATAACATCCCACAATTCGTCGAGACCATCCTTAGTCACGGCAGAACAAGTGTAGGCTTGGGTTTTCCATTTTTCCGTAGCTGGACGGATGTAATGTAGCATCCGATCATAATCGCTACGAGCGATGAGAGCACGCTTGAGGTTGTCCCCATCAGCCTTATTGACCACAATAGCATCAGCAAGTTCCATAACGCCTTTTTTGATGCCTTGTAATTCATCGCCTGCACCAGTTAAGACGATGAGCATAAAGAGTCTACCATGGAGCGACAGTAACTTCGCTTTGCCCAACCCCAACGGTTTCGACGAGAATAATATCGTATCCAGCAGCCTCGCAAAGTAGCATTGTTTCTCTACTTTTACGAGCTACACCGCCTAGTGTACCACCAGCCGGCGATGGACGAATATAGGCTTCAGGATGCTTCGTCAACGTTTCCATCCGCGTTTTATCGCCCAAAATACTGCCTTTTTGGACTTGGCTTGTAGGGTCTACAGCAAGTACGGCAACCTTGTAACCAGCTTCAATGAGCATGTTACCAAAGGCTTCAATAAATGTACTTTTACCGGCCCTGGCACACCAGTAATACCGATGCGCAACGCCTTGCCCGTACGAGGCAATACGGCTTGCAATACTTGTTGAGCTAGTTTGAAATGGTCCCTTATTATTACTTTCTACTAATGTGATAGGCCGTGAAAGTATAACGCGGTCCCCCTGCTCGATACCGCGTACATAATCAGCGACAGTTAACTTCTTTCGCCGCTGTACGGGACGTACAGACGGAGCCAGATGAGCGGAGCTAGACAAGAGGCCGTCGTGCATTTCCTTGACGCCTTTCATCACGTGACACGCAAAGGTATCATCTTTTTCGCATCTTCTGGCACCCAGTCGGGACGGTAGGTGTCAGTCATCGCTTCGTCTTGAACGTGGCTAGTCAATGTTTCTAGTAATTTTTCGCCGCTACTGGCAAAAACTGTACCGTGGGCCAAAGATAGCTCACTGCGCCATGTTCGCGTAGGAACTCATAGTCCTGAGCAGGGATTACGCCGCCGATGGCAACTCAAAATATCTCCACGACTCGCTTGTTGAGTTCTTTCACATGTTGAGGTAACAATGTTTTGTGACCCGCCGCAAGAGAACTGAAGCCGACGATGTGAACGTCATTATCCACCGCATCTTGTGCTGTTTCTCTGGAGTTTGGAACAAAGGTCCGATATCTACGTCAAAGTTCTCATATCCGCGAAGGATGTAGCAATAACTTTGGCGCCGCGGTCATGACCGTCTTGACCATCTTAGCAATCATGATACGAGGACGACGACCTTTCGAGATCTTCGAAGTCATCCGCCATTTGACGAACTTCTTTGATAACATCGTCATCTTCATATTCGCTGGAGTATACGCCGGAAATAGAGCGGATAACAGCTTTATGACGCCACATACTTTTTCAACAGCAGCGAAATTTCACCCAAGGATGCACGAGCACGAGCAGCTTCAAGTGCAAGAGCAAGCAAGTTGCCTTCCCCAGATTCTGTAGCATTTGTAATCGCTTCGAGACAGGATTGAACCTTATCTTCGTCACGGTTAGCACAGCAATTGTTCGAGACGACGAATTTTCGCGCTTCCCGTACAGCTCGTGTTATCTACGTCGAGGATATCCAACGGATCTTCTTTATCTAGACGGTATTTGTTGATACCGATAATCGCTTCACGACCAGGAGTCGATACGAGCTTGGCGACGAGCCGCAGCTTCTCTCGATACGCATCTTAGGAAGACCTGTGTCAATCGCTTTCGCCATACCGCCAAGAGATTCGATTTCTTGGATATGGCCCCAAGCGCGACGAGATCAATTCATCAGTCAATGCTTCTACATAGTAAGAGCCGCCCCATGGATCGATAACTTTACATACTTTAGTTTCGTCTTGGATGTAAAGCTGAGTATTACGCGCAATACGTGCAGAGAAGTCCGTAGGCAACGCAATGGCTTCGTCAAGCGCATTTGTATGTAGGGATTGAGTATGGCCCAAAGCGGCACCCATCGCTTCCATACATGTACGAGCCACGTTGTTGAACGGATCTTGTTCTGTTAAAGACCAACCAGATGTTTGGCTATGTGTACGAAGTGCCATGGATTTAGGATTTTCAGAGCCGAAGCTATTAATAATCTTAGCTCACAACATGCGAGCCGCACGCATTTTTGCCACTTCCATGAAGTAGTTTTTACCGATTGCCCAGAAGAAGGACAACCGTGGTGCGAATTTATTCTACGTGAAGGCCTGCATTTACACCTGTGCGGATGTATTCAAGGCCGTCGGCCAATGTGTAACCTAACTCGATATCCGCCGTTGCACCCGCTTCTTGCATATGGTAGCCAGAAATGGAGATACTGTTGAACTTAGGCATGTACTGGGATGTATACGCAAAGATATCACCGATGATGCGCATGGACGTAGCTGGAGGGTAAATATAGGTATTACGTACCATGAACTCTTTCAAGATATCATTTTGGATTGTACCAGCCATAACCTTTTTATCAACGCCTTGTTCTTCACCAGCTAGGGATGTAGAACGCCATAACAGGCAATACGGCGCCGTTCATTGTCATGGATACGGACATTTGGTCAAGAGGAATACCGGAGAATAATTTCCATGTCGAGGATGGAGTCTACCGCAACGCCCGCTTTACCAACGTCGCCCACTACGCGAGCATGGTCGGAGTCATAACCACGGTGTGTGGCAAGGTCAAAGGCGATAGACAAACCTTTTTGGCCCGCTGCTGAGTTAGCGACGATAGAACGCATTGGATTCTTCCGCAGTGGAGAAACTAGCGTACTGACGTACTGTCCAAGTGACGAGTTACGTACATTGTGGAATAAGGTCCACGCAAGAATGGAGGTACACCAGCCATATAGTCAAGGTGTGTCATCCCTTCATAATCCATCTCTGTGTAGAGAGGTTTTTACTTGGATTTGTTCCATTGTTGTATTATATAAATCTTCAAAGCTTTTTCCTGTTTCTTTTTGAAGTTCAGCAAGCCATGCATCGCGAGATGTCGGTGACTGCGTTCCTCAAGCCAAGAGAGGAGAAGTCTGGATTTTTTTAAACATGAGCTCACATCCCTTTCTTATCTTGTAATGTATTCAAGATTGCGTAACAATTTGCACGAACGGAAATGAAGTCGTTCACGCCAGCTTCACGGTATACAGGCTCAAGGTCCCAGGCGGCGCCCCTGCCAAGATAACCGTTACATTCGGCATAGTTTCTCTCAACTCTTTCGCTAGTGGCGGTACTAATTCTGGATATGTATCATCTGTGAACAGATAACCACAACATCAGCACCACTTTCACGAGCAGCCTTTCGCAGCATCAGCCGTAGTTTCATGGCCGTCATTTTTAATCACTTCAAAAAGCACCTACTTCGAAGAAGCCTGTGGAGAAGTCCGCACGAGGTTTGTAAAGTTGAGGAATTGGGCCCATATTAGCCAAGAATACCTTCACATTATCTTTCGTACGTTGTTTATAGTTTTCAGTGCGCATGCGAAGTGCTTCAAATTGTTCAGTCCAGCGATGAGCCGTAATTGGTCTCGATCGTTTCAGAAGAAATATCGCCAGCGTCTAAAGACTTTTGACGGATTTGACGATCGTCAATTTTTGCAACGCCCCAAGCTCGATGAGACCAATCAAAGCGCCGGGCTCTGTCGTACTTGCTTCTAGGGTAGCCTGTGCTTTAGAAATAGCATCTGGCTCCGCACTTGCCAAGTATTCTTCAATGTGAGCAACACGTTTTTGACGCAATGTTTCTTGATTTTTCTGGTTTAGGGATCAATAGCTCTTCTGTCATGTTTGCATACATGTTGTTACCCTACAGCCACATCTCTGCGGTATGTAAGGTTTTTGAAGCGTTCTTCAAGAATCGCTTTTAACTTGAGCTTGTGGATAGCCTTCTTTCAAAGCAAGCCACGATGCCGCCTTTAGATTCGATTGTTTGGAACTCACCAGATTTTTCGCATAATTCAGCAGCCAATGTTTCCACGTACCAAGAACCACCCTACAGGATCCACCGGTTGACGCAACTCGAATTCAGTTTGCAACATAACTTGGATGTTACGAGCAATACGGCGAGAGAAGTCGTCCGCTTTGCGAATTGGTTGGTCGAATGGGGATACTTCAAGGTTGTTCAAAACCGCCTACAACGCCAGAGAATGCTTGTGTTGTATTGCGCAACAAGTTTACATATGGGTCGTATACAGTTTTTGTGAAAGCCGATGTTCTGCCGTGTACATGAACAGCGCGGTCCGCTTCTTCAGCACCGAATGCTTCCATGATGCGAGCCCAAAGCACGCGCAACGCACGCAATTTAGCGATTTCCATGAAGAAGTTAGCACCCATGGAGAAGGTGAACATCATACTCTTAGCGATAGTGTGTATATCGATGTTCCGTTGTGCCAATTGACGCATCGTAGCAAACGGCTGTTGCCAATGCGTAAGCCACTTCCTGTACATCATTAGCGCCGCCATTAGCGTACACATCGCCAGATACGAGCACTGTTTTAAGCTCTGGAGCTTGTTCTTTTAAATTTCCCATACAACAGTATGTGCCATTTCATCAAAGGCTGTATCTCATGAAATATGCAATGCACCGTCTTTAAATCTCAAACGCCAACAGGGTCTGCACCAATGAGACCTTTCAAGTCAGCCGTTTGTTTTTTTAGCGCCTTTCACAGTAGCTGCCAACATACCGAGCAAGATAGCCGCAGAAGCACCTGTTTCAATGTATAAAGGATTCTCTTTAAGATTGAAACGTTCGATTAATTGTTTGCAGTCATCCATGGTGGACAAGGATGTACCACCAACGCCAACGGATGCGCCTACTTGCACATCTTCGATCATGGCGTGTCGCTTCATCAAGTCGGATGTTGTGGATGGTGCCGCCTTTTACAATTTCGTATAAACTTGCATGATTGGCATCTTTAGGCAAGGAATCGTCTACGTACTGGGATACGCCCCAAGACTCTTTTAATATAACCACTCTGCCTTAGTGCCACGTAGGAACTCGCCTGCCCCAGGGTATACACCTTTTGGAATTTTTCTCCATGCAGTGCAGGTGTGTAAATTGGCTGCAACGTAATACCTTCATAGGTTTTAGTGAACATCTTCTTGTGGAAGTCGCCACCTTTTTAACGCCTTTTTCAACTTCAGCCTGCCATTGTTCATACGTAGGTTTCTCAAATTCGTCAAAGGATACAGGTGCTAATAGATCGCGTTCTGCGTCCTTCGAAGTCTTTTTGTCAGACATATATGTGCCTCCTTTTCAACTCGAAACCATACCGAGAAACAGCGCACCGTACCATGAAATGTTATATCTATGAATCACTCGAGCTTTCCTATACTTGGATTACATCAACCTCAAATCTGTATCCATTAATTCAATAATTATAAAGCCTCGATTCATATGCTAAACAGCCACTTTATAAGGGCATCAAAAACGTGCCACCCAAAAGTGACACGTAAGGTTTCTTATTGAAAGGTACACCAAAAACACTGAAGCCAGCATACCCCAATCCCCTTCCTATCGCTCGTAGGTACATAACGGTGATTATCAAATAGGCAGTTCTCCTGGCTCGGGCTCATCGCCTCGCTTTCGCCTTCCCAGATTTCTCCAGTGACATGAATGAAAGCAGGCTCGTCCTTACAGTGGCGGGACCGCATCGGCTTCTACCGATTTCTCTATTAAGTCTTGTGACACCTATTCTCTATATTCGTTGTTCTAAGTCCAATATAGTGTAAGATTATGCACAAAGTCAATGAACATAACAGTTAATCATAAGTACCAAATTTTAGGTTATAACTGAAAGTCATGTGCAATAACTAAAACTCATATTCCATTCGCATAGCTATATTTTATTCGCATGGTCTATATTTCACTCCCATAGCCTATGACCAATGATATAATAAGTAGTATCACAAGGAGGCATTATGGAGCAGTCAAATAAAAAGGTCTAATCACAGTATTTAGTTGTTATGATAATCTAGAACTTTACTCCTCTGTACTGGGCATTATTAAACCATATTTCGCCTTATAATATACTGGCAGAACGCATTATCTGGTCAGGCATTTGCATGGCTATCGTTGTATTTGGCATGCATATTAAACAGTTCAAAAAGACTTTCAATTACTAAAAGAACAACGATCCCAACTGGTATTACTCTTGGTCGCATCTGTTATCATCAGCATTAACTGGTTCACTTATATTTGGGCCATCACCAACAATCAAGTGATGAACACCAGCCCTAGGCTATTATATTAACCCACTTTTCAATGTAGTATTAGGTGTTATTTTATTTAAAGAGTTTCTAAGCTTACCGAAAAAGCTGAGTGTTCTCATCGCCACCATCGGAATTGCCTTGCTCACCTATCAATTGACTTCCTTACCATTAGTATCGACGATCCTCGCTGTGTCCTTTTGGCTTCTATGTACTGTAAAAAGAAACTACTCATCTCGCCCTTACGAGCATTGCCTTTGAAGCTTGGTTGTTAATGCCCCTCGCCTTACTATATACAACTATGGTTGACAATACAGTATGGTCCTATTTCGGCACAGACTGGTACACCACATTGCTACTCATCGCTAGTGGTCTCACTCACATCTGTACCATTGGTGTTATTCTCCTACGGTGCACACTACTACCGCTCAACCTACTAGGCTTCTTGCAATATGTATCTCCAACCATCACATTATTGCTAGCTATCTTCTACTTTGGTGAAAGCTTCGATACACCACAAATGATTGCCTTCGGTTGTATCTGGATAGCACTAGCGATCTACACCATGTCCAACCAACTAACACGAACTAAATAAGGAGGACCTATGAAATTTATATACCCTGCTATAATCCCATGATGATGCTGATGGTTTCTGTACTGAGTTTCCAGACTTAGTATATACAAGTAGTACTGCGCAACACTAACAGAGCTTGTAACTAATGCACAAGAGGCTATGGAACCTATATATTAGGCGCTTTAGAAGATGGACAAACTCTACCTACCCCACATCTATTCGCAGCTTACCTTGCACGGATACAACATATCCTACATTAGTTCAAACAGATATTGATTTAGCTAAAAATAGAAAATCCGTAAAAGAAAACCTTAACCATTCCTGCCGGCTAAACGATAGAGCACTAGCTAAAGGGATTAATTTTTCTCAGCTTTTACAAGAAGCATTGGTGAGAAAAACAATGTAAATTTACATCATTAGTTACTTAGCAAAATTGGGACTACTGTCCACGCAATAACTGCTAAGGTGAGTAATATGATACAAAGCATCCACAGAATTATTACGAAATAGAGCAATAATTTTAGTACATATAATACATCAAACCATATACTATGACGTATCTTTCTAATCGCGCCATATATTCGGAGAGATGGCGCACCCAAAATGGAACTTTCGCATTAGGATTCAGCTTCTTCCAGTACAGCATAATATACGGCGTTACAAAACAACCTACAAACACTAAGTATGTAAGGAATAACGGTGTTTCTATATCATGTTGGGACATAAACCCTGACCAGTCTACGACCATTAGACTACCAAGGTATAGAAAAACAAACCAATATATAAATCCTATCACCTTTATAACAAGGCGAATCATCTGTTTTACATCCATATCTATAATCCTACTAATGTTTTAAATCGCATATTATTGTGAAAGCGCTCGAAATGGTCTTGTTCAGCGGCTACAGCTTTTCACAGATATCAATTTTTAATTGCTTTTTCAAGCCAATCATGGGCCTTAGTATCATCCCCTTGGTCTGCATAAATGGTAGCAATACCACATACAGACCAAGTGTTGCTAGGGTCCTTTTCTAATACCTTTTCAAACCATTGTTTAGAATCGTTTAACTGACCTTGTAACTTGTACACCATGGCCATATTATAGTAATTAGCTACATTATTTGGACCTAAGTCATAGGCCTTTTTAGTGTCTGTTAAGCCTTTAGCAGTATCTCCATTTAAAGCCGTAGCAAAGCCACGAACCGAATAAGCGTCTGCATTATTTGGATTATCCTTAATAGAATCTGTTGCTTCCTCAATGGTTTTAGCATAATCGCCAGAGGATAGAGCTTGCTTAGCGGCAGTTAAATGGCTATCTAGATTAGTCATTTTGCTACTGTCTTGAGAGGATGTACTAGAACTTGTACTATTGTTTTCTATATTACTATTATTTGTATTCTGATTTACTCCACAACCACTAATAAATATAAGTAATGCAAGTATAGGCAAAATTCTTCTCATATCATATATTCCATTCTTAAATAATCTCCAAGATACATATCATAATAATATAATAAAAAATACCTCCAGAAAGGAGGTGTTATATTGGAGGAGTTGTTTCATACACTCTGAGGGTACCTTGCTTGCCCCTCTTATTGTTGCCTTAGCAGTAACTACCTACAGCTATTGAGCTTAACAATAAGAACAAAAAGATAGAAGAAAAGGACGAGCGGCAACTCGTCCTTTTTGTTATATTGTAGGTAATTTCATACACTCTACTACCCTACGTATAGTATATCATACTTAATAGAAAAATAAACCCCTAATAGATAATACTAGAATCTTATTCAAGTATTATTATTTTTAGCCTTAGAGCAACGGTTCAATAGGAATGCAACGCCTACGAATGGGATGCCACCATTTTCACCAAGGCCAATTTCACATGTGGAGCTAGAGCTTACGCCCAGTGTTGCACCGTATTCAGCAATTTCACCAGCAAGGTCTTTTGTGGCAGATTTGTTAAGTTCTGGTGTGAAGAAACCTTTTGACCAGCAAAGCCGTCGCACGCAAAGGATTTAATATTGAATACATGGTCGGTGCAGAGGCGCGCCAAGTCTTCAATGTATTGAGATTTGTTCAAAGATTTAATCTTACATTGTTTGTGTACGATAACTCGTTCATCGCATTTTTCAATATCGAGATGCGGCACAACATATTTGCACAAGAATTCAGAAATATCGTTGATTTCTAAATCTGGCATATGTTTGAAAGCATGGTTGAAGCATGCACTCATGATCGATTACGATTGATATTTACCATTTTGAGATGCTTTCATCAATGCATCGTGCAAGTCTTTTACGACCGTTCATGAACGTCGTCGTAGTTTTCAAAGCTCAAGCCGCAGCAGAGGTTTTCGATATGTTGTGGGTAAATAATATCGATATGAGCCTTGTTACACAGGCTTTCCACTACTTGTTGTAAGCTGCGATCATCGTCATAACCTTGGTTCGGTTTGAAGGCACGGTTCGCACAAGTACTGAAGTATACAACCTTTTCAAAATTAGTTGGTTTAATACGATTTCTCAATCTATAATGGTTAGCCTTTAGGCGTTGTCTTAGGTAAGTACGGTGTAATACCTGTGACGCCATGTAAAACCGTCGGTAATCTTAGAAATTGCCTTTTGCGTAATGATAGAACCAGCAATGCCTTCGAGGCTTACGCCGGCACGAGCCATTTGAAGGGTTGTGGAGAAGTTGTCGTAAATCTTCTTAGCCACCCTGGTGCAGGCGGATCGATGCGGCGCATGGACAATGCGATTTGAGCAGTATCGATGCTAAGTGGACAAAGACCTTACACATAGAGCAGGCTGCACAAGTTTCCACACCGTAGTATTCATAAACCCTTTTCTGAGCTCAGATGCCAATGTGAAGTTACCTTCGTTTTCAAGGCGTTTCGTTTCGCGCAACAACGCAATACGTTGACGTGGCGTCAATGTTAAATTACGGCTTGGACAATGTTTTTCACAGAAACCGCATTCCATACAGATTGTGAAAGCATCATCGATAGCACATTGTGCCTTAAGGTTTTTCTTGTCACACATCTGGATCATCGGTGATGATTACATCAGGGTTCAAGATACGAGTAGGGTCAAAGATGGCTTTGATGCGACGATTGATTTCGTACGCTTTTTGCCCCATTCCATTTCAACAAATGGTGCTACCATGCGGCCTGTACTGTGTTCAGCTTTCAAAGAACCACCGAAACCAGATACGCGCTCAGACATTTCTTTTACTAAATCTCCAAAGTTCTTAGTATCTTTTAGGGTCGCTGAAATCGGGTGTAATATTAAAGTGAACGTTACCAGACAGAGCATGACCGAAGATTACACCACCGTCTACGAAATCGTATTTATGGAACAATTCCGTAATCATTTCGATGCCCTTAGTGAAGTCTTCAATTTGGAAGCAAACGTCCTCTGTAATAACAGTGGTGCCTTTTCTACGTTGACCTCCAACGATTGGCAAGATACCTTTACGGATAAAATTTCACCAAGAATCGTATTCCTTAGGGTCTTGAGAGTAAAGACTAGGGATGGCTGTAGGGATATCTTTCAATTGGTCTTTAATGAAAGCCAAGTTTTTCATCTACTGTTTCTTTTCGTGTAGCTTTCAGTTTGGAACAAGATAGCGCTTGTACCTTCAGGCACTTCACGAACGAAGTCAGGTACATTTTCAAGGCTTTGAACGGCGCGCAAGGACTGATAGTCCATCATTTCTGCAGCGATAACCTTTTCACGGCCCATATTAGCGAGCGCTACAACTGCAAGGGATGCATCGTTCAATGTTTTGAAGAACATGAGGCCACAGCCTTTATGAGGCACGTCTTCAACAGTGTTGTACACGATTTCAGATACGAAGTCTCAATGTACCTTCGGAGCCGATGAACAAGTGGTTGATGATGTCGATAATATCTTCAAAATCAACGAGGGAGTTCAAACCGTAACCTGTAGTATTTTTAATTTTATATTTGTGATGAATCAAATGCGTCAATTCTTCGTCAGCTAAGATTTCCTTTGCGCAATTGCAAGAGATCTTCTACCATTTGAGGTTTTTCTTTGAGGAATCGATCGATACTCTTTTGGTCGGACGTATCAAGAATAGAGCCGTCTAATAAAACAACGCGAATAGAACGAATTGTTTTTATACGAGTTCTGCGCTGTACCACAGCACATACCAGAGGAGTTATTATTCAAAATACCGCCCACTAATGCTGTAGCAAGCGTTGCAGGATCTGGACCAATTTTACGATTGTACGGTTTCAATAAATCGTTTGCATCAGAACCGATAACACCGCACTCACATTTTTAAGGCTTTTTCCATCGTCGATAACTTCCATTTTTGAAGCCATCATTACATACGATGAGCACGTCTTCACTGGAACACTGACCAGACAACGAAGAACCAGCTGCACGGAATGTAAATGGCGTGCCGCATTGTTGGCATAGACGAATAAGGCGTCTTACTTGCGTTCGTCCTCAGCTTTTTACAACAACCTTTGGTAAATAGCTATAGCAGGACGCATCAACGCCATACGCATAACGACGTAAATGATCGGTATACACGCGACCTTTACAAATCTCTTTTGCCTCCTTGGCAAAACGTTCATAATCTCTAATAAGCGTACTCACTTGTATTTCCTCCTATCCTCTCATAAGGAACATGTGTTACTTTTTAGTATACGCTGTTCTCATTCTCACTACTATAATTATGCATAAATTATATGTCTTCTAATAATTCTCGATATGCATCGCTTTTTATTTCTTTTACTTGAAAGTGCATCTCAATGGCATTATCATGTACTCATTTCTTCACATATCTAATCAAGAATCCTTATTTATTGAGGATTAATCGATATATTTTATAGATATATACGAAAAACCTAGATAAACTATCGATTTATACTGCATATAATTCTATAGGAAATAGATTACAAAAGCTCATGCATAAAACTATTATGATTTACTAATTTTAATTTTTCCATTCTCAATTACAAAGTCCCTATGACTTTTAGTTATACCCTTTAAAAACGTCAGAAATTCAAAAGTCCTCTAGTGATACAACTCTTACGAGCTACCACCAGAGTACTTTTTTATTAAACTATGCTTATTAAAGATATGGCTCATCTTAATGAATTGATACCATAAACCTTATCCTAGAATCCCTGATTTAAGGATGAGTCGTACAGCCAACGCAAACACGGCTACGCTCATAAGGGCAAGGATTGCTTTTGCCTTGAGGCGTTTTGGCAATGCGCGCACCAGCTTGGTCCCCAAAGATGGCTCCAATACTAGTAGGAATAGCAATGCTAAAGACGATATGATTCTCTATTAAATGTGTAATAACACCAACCGTAGTAGATACGGCGAGGATGGATTGGCTAGTGGCTGTCGCCATATGCGTAGGGAAGCCCCATTAAACAAATCAAGGCCGGTACGTGAATCACCCGCCACCAATACCAAAGATACTGGAAATAAAACCTACAACGATGCTAATGCTAATACCAACGGACTTTACTATAGGTTAGCTGATCCCAAGGTAAGGGATTCTTCCTTGCGCTCTCCTTTACGGAAGTTCTTGAACCCAATCAAGAAGGAAGCACAGAGCATAAAGCAACCAAAGGCAAACATAAAGCCTTTACCAGAGAACCACCCCGACATTTGAGTCTCTAAAATAGCACTGAAGGTAGCAGCAACACTAAAGACGAGAGCCGCACTGATATATACTTTTTTTCTGTTTAAGATACGCTATAGATCCAGAGATAGTATTACACATAACAGAAAAAGAGTGACGTCTACAATCATAGACGGAGACCATTCAGGGAACCAGTACATAAAAAGAGGTACAAATATAAGGCCTCCACCAGCACCAATGATAGTGCCTAGCATAGCCGCTAAAAAACCGACTATGGTAAAGAAGATATAAAATACTATAATGTTATCCAACATGACGATTTCCTATCCTATCCTATCCTATCTTATGTTATGTTATGCTTCATCATTCCATCTTATGCTATCCGTCATTACCCTATTGTTTTTCCATATACACAAAGGATAAACCCGTCTCATCTTGCTCTTCTTTGATGGCTTTGTATCCCATTTTTGTATACAGCTTTATATTAATCCAGCTTTTTGTGCACGTATATGGTACCCGTCGTGTAGTACTGCACTCTTCATCCACAAACTCCAATAATTTTTTTGAGCCAACCCTTGATTTCGTTAATCAGGATGCACCATTAATCTGTCTACATCTACAAATCCATTATCGTATTTGCTAGCGAATACCGCCGATAATCCCCCATCATCTACCATTTTATAAGTACTCCACTAGTTGAAACCAGCTTTAAAAATCCGATTCTGACTCTATCAAGGCCAGCACCATTCGTCTACCAATCATTCTCGCCTCGCTTTCAAAAAGAAAGCAAATGCAATTGATATAGATCTGATAGATCTGATTCAATAAATTTAATTACTTTTTATAATCTCTCTAAGAACTAATCTAATGTATTCAATTAATCAACTAAAAATTTAAGTTAACTATTTAGAAAACAAGACTTGAGAGTTATTTAACTCTTTATTAACTTACAGAATCATTAAATAATACCAAATATACAATTTGATAATCGTTCACATATCCAAGATTCAAATTCATATTGGTTATAACTATGAACATCCTTAAAATAAAGTCCTTTATATTTTTAAAAGATCATATCTAACAAACTCACTCTTTGCCATTTTACAGAAATATCTACCAATAATATTTCTATTTATCGATTCCTGCACCTCATCATTACATTGATTTTCATATTGTCTAATTTCCTGTGATGTAATAGGATTATTCTCTTCATTATATACAAGAATAAATATTAATTCAGTCCTTAAATCACTAATACTACAAGAATTTATATCACATAGTATAAGTAATGAATTTAAAATCTTTTAGATGAATATCTTTTTCTTTGTATTTTTATTTCCATTTTTAAACTCTATTAGTACTTTTTAAATTCTTACCCCATAAAATTCCATCACAAGAGGAACAAGATTCTTCAGATTTAAGAAGTTGGTTAGTGTAAAGGCATTTAACTTTATCAAAATTATAAGTAGGAAGCAATAATTCAGTCATCACTTCATCATGAGCAGTATCCATAGATATTTCACGGAGGTTACTTAAGCCAACTAATATAATCCTCCATAATCAATACCTCATATTTTCTAACTCTTGTAAGGGACTAGCTAATTTAGCATAAATCTTATCTATGTCTCTTGATACATCTATAAATTTGACACCTTGGTAATCTGCCTGTGTTAAATAATAATTACATTTATTTGCTATATGGTATCTTACAGAAAATACTTCTATAGCATTTAGAAAATACGGACTATGTGTGGTTAATAAAATATGTAAATCAAATTCAATTTGTAACAAAACTATTAATCTAGCAAGAACAAGTTGCCATTCAGGATGCAAGTGAATCTCTGGTTCATCTAAAATAACAATACTATTTTGCCCTATTGTTCCATTCAATATCAATTGTTTAAAAAGGGCAAATGTTTTTGAGACCTGCAGATAAGTTTTTAACATTCAACTCTTTTCCATCAGCTAAGTAATTATAACGATTACTACCAATTTTAAACTCTCGAGGGCAAACTTCATTTAATGTATCTAGAATTTTATCTAATTTACGTTCAGCCAATATTGACTCTATACTATTAAATGTCTGTTGATGCTTTTAGTTGATATACTAAATTTTTCTATGTTGAGAATTATAATTAAAATGTAAGTGTCTCCTTAGACCCATTTTTCCATCAAGCTCATCAAGAACGAAGGGATCATCAATATATACTATATCTTCCATTATATTTATCAAAGGTTGTTCCATAAAAGAAACTTTATTCTTTTTAACAACCAATTTAGTGGTCCTCTTATTTTTTGTAATATGTATTTCTCCATATTCATCATTATAAATATTATTAATCTGGCCATTAAACTCATTGTCATAAGAGCTTGTAATAATTTGATTCAAGGAATCTGTAGGACCTACTTTTAATAATATCAATAATACTATTTTTAAAAGTATTCCACGTATTAATATCTATTCCTCTTGATATTCAATTTTAATGAATTCTTTTTAATATATTTTCTAATTCTATCTCAAAATCAATACGATTTGTATCAATTTGTAAAAGCCGAGTACACAAATCATTAATATCATCTTCATCCGAAAAGAAAGTCATTAATTCTTGCGCCTAAAAATAGTAGTATGACTACTTTTTGTATGTATAAGATTATTAATAATTCGCCGTTCTAGAGCGTGAAATTTATCATCTAAAATTTTTGCTCAACGTCATATAATCCATCATAGAAAGCAAAAAGAGCTTTACCAACAGTACTTTTACCTGTATTATTCTCACCTGCTATAACTGTAATCCCTGTAATATTAATATCTGCACTATTAATTTTTGCAATATTATTAATTTTTATATTCATAGTAGAATTCTTTCCATATAAACAATCATTTATACCAATTTATCTTAAATTATAATATATCATTATATAATAAAACATTATCAGATATAGTCATTAATGTTTATAATTGATATCCAAAACCACCTAAAATATCTATAATCTCCTCATCATTATATCCACTTCGATACAGTATAGATACATAAATAACTATGACTAAATAAATATAAATTTTTAAAAGCTATCGTCCCAAACAAATATACCATGACTCCTGAATTTCTCATTTTCTGAAAAATTTATAAACTTCTTCTTAAATTCATTTATATCTTTAAATTCACTTGATAACATATCAGACGATAACTGTGAGTTTTTGTGTGTAAGACGATAAACAACAGTTTCAAAGCGCTTCATCAAAAAAACACCGCTTTTTCAGTTAAAGAAAAAACCATATGCCTTAAAGAGCTTATTAACTGATAAGCTTTTAGCTTTTATAATATCACTTACCTCAAAGCTATTAACTTCATATTTTTAATTTTAGATAACCCTTGCCTCTTCATAATAGAAGGCTCTACATTGACAGTATCTGCCTCTATAAAAAGAAAATTCACGTTCTAAAGCTGCGCATATTAGACCAATATCTATTGGCTTAATCTTACCCTCTCATCTGTACATCTTCAGGTAAAAATCTAAGACAGGCTTTATATCTTTAGAGCTCAATAAATAAAAATATTTGTGAAAAATGTTTATTAAGACGTTTCAATAAAAATAACATGATGTAAGTTTGTTGGAGATTTATATTGCATACTGGACCAACAAAAGTTATAATCCATAACAGGAAAAATTTGCTTTTTATATAATCTATAGTACTCTTTCCTCTTTTTGCAAGCGTTTTCGAAATTTAATTTTGGAGATTTTCCGTGGCAAAAAGTAATATAATCCAACATCTTTTACTTTAAACTTTATATCTTATGCCCCCAAACAAAAACTAGTAAATTTGTTATATACTCATGGTAAATCCAATAATCTGTAAGGCGCTGTTCCTTATCAAATACTATTTTTATGTATGAATATTTGTTGTTTAACTCATAGCCATCTTTAAATGAGCAGATCAAATTATAATTAATACCTAAAATATATTAAATCTATTATTATCATGCTCTACCTATACTCCTTTATATATTCAGTAGGATTTTTAATTTTAATAGCCTTTTAAGCCACAATCAAATTCTGTAGCATCAACTTTTGGGTATTACATCAATAGCTTCACTATAAAATACTAAGCCTTTAAAAAGAGTCTCTAGGTTTATCATACACTTCATCCCCAATTAAGTAGTACTTAGTATAAAAAGTTGACTCATAACCGTCATTACCACCCATAGTGAAACCATTACTTCCAGTTCTAATAAGAATAATATTTTACCATGAGATGTTGTACCATAAATAATTTCTTCATTAATATATCTCTCACTCCAACGTATAAAGATATCTAAATCGATTTTATTTTTAACAATCAATGTAACTTTAAAATCATGTAAAGTAAAAACACTCTATATTATTAGAGCCAACAGTACAATAACCATTCAATATAGTATTACCTCATATACTGATAATCTCTTTAGCAATAATTATATGGAATACCTACTGCTACTATGTCTCACTATGCCTTTTAAAAGTAAAGGTTAATAGCATTTCCTTCTATCTTCAACAAAATAATTAATTCATATTTTTCAATATTATACGGTGTAAATCTATGAAAAATAAATATAGCGAAAAAGAATATTTAGCTTTTCATAAAAATTCCTATATCTATTAATAGTAATGAAAATCTCCTATAAACCATAAATTTCTAATAGAAACACCGGTATTATATGTATTAATTATATCAATAAATAATACAACAAACTATCTTGAACAATACTCAGACAAAAGATTGAAAGAATGCTTTTTGCATCTTTCAATCGACCCTCGTTCACACTGAAAACTTGTAGTTCATCACCCGTTCAGCTCTCACATCCCCAAGAGGTACAATGTAGAGTACCATTTCGGCGAATACTTCGATTAATGTCCCCTCTGGCAATGCCAAGTCTTGTAGTTGTACATCTGTATGAGTTTGCCACTACAGGCACCTTGGTTTGGAAGAAGGTTTGTACAGCTTCTAGATTGCTTTGCCCGAGTCATAGCTTGCAATAAGAGATCGTAAATCGGCGGCTCTTTTTAAAGATCTCGCATACAAGATAGGCCACCAATGTAACGATACCAATAGCGTAAATATTAGAAAAACTATTCGTCATTTCCAAGAACGAGTAGAATCGCCAAAATCGGGGTTCGCATAGCAGCTGCTGAGCATACCACCCATGGCACAGATGACGAATTGAGGTACAAAATCAGGAGAAATGAGGGCCTAACGTTGAAAGTAGGCTTTCACAAAAGGCACCTGCTGACGCACCGATAACAAGCATGGGTAAAAAGATGCCCCCAGCAGCACCACTGCCATAACAGAAGGTAGTGAGCAACATCTTGCCCTAGCACGATGCCCGCCAAAGACAACACGCCATGAGATTGAAAGGCGAGCTGACCTACGAGATCATTGCCGCCACCTAAAAAGAAGTTGCGAGTCATAGCCGATGACGGCCAGCAGTCACAGAGGTGAGGGCTTTAATTTCAAGAACCGAGAGCATTTAAGCCACTCAAAGAATTTCTTGAACACAAAAGATCGTACGACAGAAAAAGCACCCCACAAAGTCCCATAATAACGCCCACCATAAGCAGTACAGGAAAGTACTCAAGAGGAACCCCTGAGGTTACCGAAAATCCAAAGAGCTGGGTCGAGACCAAAGATACTAACTGTAATATAGTTAGAAATCAATGTGGCCAAAAGGTTGGCACAACGAGGTACGGATAAAAGCTTTTTATGAACCTCTTCAAAGACGAATATCGCCCCCGATACAGGTGCACTAAAGGCAGCCGTTAAGCCGGCCCCTGCGCCAGCAGAAGTCAAAGATGCGCTGCTCACGCAGTACATGATTCATCAATAGGATACAATTTTTACCGGCAGAGTACCCGATTTGTAGCGGCTGGCCCTTCACGACCTACGGAAAAGCCCTCCGCAAATCCAGTCAGTACGCCACCAATCATCTTTGACACAAGCGTCCGATAAGGCTTCATATCAAAGAGACCTAGCATCTCCCCTTCGATTTGAGGAATACCAGAACCACCAGACAACGGTGCCCAAGTCAGTAATCGATCTACGATAAAGGCAAAAACGACCATAGCTATGAGCCAACCTAAAAGTGCCACTCCAGAGTAATGCCCTCCATCAACTGCCAACGCAAATGCTCGGACTCTAAGATTAAATAGCGATATGTGTACCCGCAAAAACCTGCCACAACGCCAACGACAGCGCCCTTTGCGATAAGCTCCGTTAAGAGTACACGATTCATGGACATATCTGCTAAGGTAGAACTGCGCTTATTAAATTTCCATAGTTTCATAAGATTTCCTCCTCAGCATATATAACGATTATGTACCTATTTGGTTACTATTATTACTAATCCTTGTAATTTTAGTAGTAATACATCAACGGATAAATAAGCCTAACTACTATTTAACTAGTATCTTTCGAATTGTGATCTCAGTCCACAATTATCTATTCATATCTTTAGTATACTTATGTAAATTATGATTTTCAAGGCGCTATTAAAAGTAAATCTAGACAGCTGTCCATCGCAGTAAGCACCTCAAAAAGTAAATCTAGATATGACGCTAAAGTTCTAAAAACAAAACTGAGACATCTCTACAGCAAAAGAGATATCTAGTCTCTGTTTGCAAGTGTTTATAGATGTTGTCTTTACATAATCGGAGGCATACGAGCGGTGTAGAATCTAATTTGGTTGTTAGTATATGGATTCATAGATGCCAATGATTTCTTCTAAGGGATACATCACGTGGGTTACCAGGTGTACATGCATCGTTGAAAGCAGATTCAGCGAGGAATGGAATGTCTTCCCGTTTTACGCCTGCTTCGCTAAGAGATTTAGGAATACCTACGTCATCAGCTAATTTTTGAATTACGTCAATAGCTGCTTGACGATAGGCTGCTTCATCCATAGCGTCTACATTAGGAACGCCCATAACGCGAGCGATTTCACGATATTTTTCGCCTGTTGCAGGGCATTGAATTTCAATACGGCTGTTGAAAAGCATAGCACAAGCCTTGCCATGAGGGGATATCGTACACAGCACTCAATGGATGCGCCATGGAGTGAACGATGCCGAGGCCAACGTTAGAGAAGCCCATGCCCGCAATGTATTGACCTAAGGACATAGCTTCGCGGCCTGCATAATCACCAGCTACGGCACTGCGCAAGGAACGACCGATGATTTCAATAGCTTTCAAATGAAGCATATCAGTAAGTTCCCACGCACCTTTTGTGATATACCCTTCTACAGCATGTACGAGAGCATCCATGCCTGTTGCCGCACAAAGGCCTGTCGGCATAGACGCGGACATATCCGGGATTCACGATGGCTACGATTGGGATGTCGTGCGGATCGACGCAAACAAATTTGCGGTTCTTTTTCAACGTCTGTAATAACGTAGTTGATGGTAACCTCTGCAGCCGTACCAGATGTCGTCGTAACAGCGATAATTGGCAAGCAAGGGTTCTTAGTAGGCGCTAAACCTTCAAGGCTGCGCACATCGGCGAACTCAGGATTCGTAATAATAGTAGCAATCGCCTTACTTGTACTCGATTGGACTACCGCCACCAACAGCAACGATAACATCGGCGCCAGCTGCTACAGCATCAACGCCAGCCGTTACGTTTTCGATCGTGGGATTTGGTTTAATGCCGTCATAGATTTTCATAATCAATGCCTGCCGCATCAAGTAAATCTGTTACCTTGGTAGCCACTTTAAATTCAAATAAATCTGGCGTAGATGTAACGAGAACTTTTGAAATGACGATTCTTAATTTCGTTCACAATCTCCTGAATCGCCCCTTGTCCAAAATCAGGACGTACCATTCAACATAATTCTGCAGAGCCATATGCTCCACTCCTAACAAACAAACTATACAATAAAATAAACCGACGAGAATCACTTTACTTATTAATTCTCTATCGGTTTATTAAAAATCATGATAGCTCGTTATGTATACACTATATATTTTTATACAGAATGTAGAGTATAAATATATCACGCCTTACAGGGCAAATTTACAGCAGTATAAACTATACATGTATCTCTATCTTACAGGCCTCTGCTCATTTTCATAAGCAAGATTCGTTTCACAGATTCATCGAGTCTCTCTTTAGAATACGCCCGTCTTTCACGGCTTTCATCAGGCCATTGTAAGCCTCTTGCATGTGTTCATATTCGTGGCATACGAGCAAGATATCGCTGCCAGCAAGGATGGATTGCACCGCCATATCGCCGAGGTATAATGTTTCGCGAGGGCACCCATATCCATATCGTCCGTTACGACCACGCCGTTATAGTATCGTATCCTTGCGCAACCAGTCCGTAATGATGGCTTTGGAGCAAGCTAGATGGATGGTCTGGATCGATTTGTGGGTACATCGCGTGAGACACCATAATTGTATATGTATTCGGTTTGGACTGTTTAATGAGGGTCTACGAACACCTTTGTGTCCTCTGAAAGCAGCGTTTCTTTAGATACAGGAACGATACTTGTGTCTGCGTGCAAGTCTACGTCAGTCTTACCGATGCACGGGAAGTGTTTATAGGAATACCACAGGCCCGCTTCGTCGTAAGATTTACCAACAGCACTAGCATAGCGAACCACTTCATCAGGGTTCGTACTATAGGAGCGGCCATAGGTTAATCCCTAAGTCCGCTACAGGAGCAAAAGTTAATGTTAAAACCTAAGTCTTTTAACTCAGTGCCTACCTCTTTCGCCAAGGCTGCAGCTTGCTCTACAGGCTCCTTACCTACCTCTTCCGCAGGAGGAACTTGATGAGCTTATCATCCATGCGCGCTACAGCACCACCCTCTTGGTCGATGCCGAGGAACAATGGCGTTAAGCCCGCGCTTTTACCGGCCTTGTTAATATCTGTAATGAGCGTCTTAACTGATCGCTGGATTCCATGTTACGGTCGAACAAGATAATGCCGCCCACCCGGTACTCGTTGAGCATGAATTTAGCATCATCGTTCAAGGACTTTGCCGTGAATGCCGATCGTCATCAATTGACCAACCTTGTCCGCATCGGACATATTTGCCACTAATTTATCTACCTTTTGCTCTGGTGAAAGCTCGCTCTGTGCTACGGATTCATAGGTCACAGGGCTCAGCCTTTGAAGTAAATGGATTATGTAAACCGCAACCCTGTGGTGAGCGCTCAAGGCACCAATCATCGTAGCTGCTACAAAACGTCGAAACATATATACCTCAAAAATCTCTAAAAAGTATTATGTATAGTATATCAAAAATCAGTACAACAAACCAAGATATTTAGTATCCCCATAATACTAAATACTATGAATAGTACGATATGCTATCACATCCATCAGCACAAAATCTAGTTAATACTGCAAAATAATAGGTTATAACGAAAAAGACTATTACCCAAAACCTACGAATATATACCGTATTGGTTCGAAGTAATAGTCTTTATATAAGATTAATGTTTAAGTTAATGTTTGAATTAACTGTTTAGAGTTAAACGTTTCAGTTAACTGTTTTTAAGTTAAATGTTTTCAGTTAAATAGTTAACTTAAATTTTGCCTTGCTCTTTCATTTCAGCTAAGAGCTTTTACGATGCGAGGGGCCACAGCCTTTACCACCGCAAGCCCGTGCCAGCACGAGTTGCTTCTTTTACCTCTGGAAATGTATGAGCACCATCTAAAAATGGCTTCTTTCAATCGTTTTGCGCGTAATGCTACGGCATGTACACACCTTTGTAAGCTTGTCCAGAATTGCCTCTGGCGCCATGATTATCTTCAAAATTCGTATGTAAGTCCTCATCTATTCACTTGAATATCTATATACTGTATCGATTTAATATATCGAAATTTACGATTTCTGCGCTAGTATATCATACTTAGCAAATTATATCGATACTTTTTAATATGGTGAAGAATCTAACATAAAATTTAAAAGATAGCACTTGCCATAAAACGTTTATTATATGGTAAAAGCTATATAGTGTTACCATGTAGCTTTTTACCATATTAGCCTTACGCTAAATCCCTATAAAATAATGCTCACAATGCGTTCAAAGAATTGCAAAAATAGTTTGTTGTAATGGAATGAAGATCTTTTACTCGCAATTGGTGTATTAAGCACTAAAGATAAGTACAATCAAGCTGACAAAAGCTAACCGTTTCAATGTAAATTGCAAGTCCCTAGGCAACAAGCTTGTAATAATGCGACTACCATCAAGTGGTGGTATGGGCATCATATTAAGAATGGCAAAGTTAATATTATATACAGCAATCAGTGTCAGTATTAATTCTAATGATTCATTCGTCAACAAGCCATAGCTTTCAAGAAAACGAAGAGCTAAGTAGCCTAAAAAGGCCATCAACACATTAGATGCCGGTCCGCAATAGATACTAAGGTATAGTCTGTGCGAGGATCGCGGAAGTTGAGACGTATCAACCATTACAGGCTTAGTCCATCCAAACCCACCGATAAGGAAGGCTATAGAGCCGATTAAATCAAGGTGTGCCACGGGATTCAATGTCAAGCGCCCCATGGAGCGCGGCGTAGAGTCGCCGAGCATATCTGCTACCTTGGCATGAGCAAATTCATGCCCTGCAGCTGCAATGATAAGCGCTGGAATAGACGCTAAAATCATCGTTAAACTAATACCAGAAAATAACATAAAACTCCTTTATTGTTTGGCTTCCCATGCGGTGTAGCCGTCTTGAATGCAACGAAGGGCATTCAAGGTACGCGGATATCCGATGTACGGTACGCATTGGGATGCGATATTAATCAAATATTGTTTGCTGTTCCCTACGTTCAAGTTGCCTTCTACGTGAGCCTTCAGCTGAGGTTCACAGCCACCTTGAGCGGCCAAGAAGCAGAAGGTAATCATTTCGCGATGAGCTACGCTAAGGCCTTTGCGAGTATAATAATCACCAAACATATTGGCCAGCCACTTCTTGATGTGACGTGTATCCTCAGGACCTTCTTGATAGGAATTACGCACAGCTTCACCAAAGATTTCCACTTGTTTTTCCACGCCTTTTTCAAGACGAGACTCACCAGTGATGGTGCTTCCGAGATGGATCGGGTAATGGTTTCTCCACGATAGTCAAAAAAATCTTGTTCGTCACCTTAAAGAATGGGCGCACGACCAATACCAAAGATATGGTACCGCCTGATAAATGAGCTCCACCACTTCGTCGGGAATCAACCCAAAGTTGAGCGCTGCTGGTAGCATCAATGCGTATTCATCAACAGCAGAGGCACCAACTAAAGGTGGCAGAATAGCCAGAAGCGTTATCCTGCAGGCACATTGCGGCCTTCTTCGGTGATGACTTCATCGAATGCAAAATTATCAAACAAAACTCAAACTCAGGATCGATATAACCTGCTGGAAAGCAATATCAGGGAACATGCGCTCCGTATAAGCGAGCAAATTCAGATTTAGACATAGAAAAACCTCCATAAACAACACTGGTGAAAAGTCCCAAAGGAGCTTTCACCAGCAATAGTATATAATTATTACGGCAAGCGCCACTAAATTATAACGCTGGGAAAGAAGTCAGTGCCGCATACTTCTTTCCAAGCAGCCATGAACATATTGAATTCGTTGCTACGAGGTTGGGTTGATATACTTGACCATCTGAGGGAGAAACGATATACAGATGTCTAGCTTGGGTGTACAAGATATTTGAACAATGTGAGCTTCACCGTATTGGTTATTATGCATGTTAATTACATTAATACCAAATACATAGTTGCGGCTGCTGTCGATACCTTTGAACTCAGATGCTTTATCGAAGAAATACGTTTCTGTACCATTTGCACTGTTTGGAACCTCTGGGTGGTTAGCTAAACCATTCCAGTTTGCTGCGTTTGCAACGCCACCCACTAATAATGTACCTGCTAATACAAATGCACCCTAATAAATTTTTATTCATAATGCGCTCCTTTTATGCCACGAAGGCCACTCACAATTAGGTCATACTCTCCACATGACCTCTGTACAATACGCTATATGTATAGTATATCACATATTTAATAAAAATATAGGATATCTTCGGTTTACAGAATGAATGCATATGAGGGTTCTATAAAATTAGCCTTTAAAAAGTTTGTGCCGTTTTATTATTGGCGTTATCGATTGCTTGTAATAATTTGTTAAGCAACTGACGCAGTTGACGCGTTTCTTCTACGTCGAAAATTGGACCTGCAGCTTCAGACAAGCGGCGCGGTATATGAACAGCTTCGTCACGTAATGCTTTACCAGTATCAGTAAGGGTTACCGCAACTACTCGTTCATCTTGACGACTACGTTTACGCTTCAAGAATGCTTTTTGCTTCTAATTTCTTTAAAAGCGGTGTTAACGTACCAGAATCAAGGCGCAATACTTGACCTAATTCTTTAACGGATAAGTCACCATATTCCCACAATGCCATCATTACGATGTATTGAGTATATGTCAAATTCAAAGGATACAAGTGACTACGATATGCATTAACAATCTCCTTCGCCACTACATAAAAGTGGGAAGCTCAACTGGTTTTCTAATCTTAAATATTCAGAATCTGGAACATCTTCTTTATGTTTTATATCCTTCGAGTACGCCGATCTCTGCCATATTCTACCTCCACATGCACACAATTATCTACCTAATTAATTGTACACAATTTTACAGTGAGCAGTCAACGATAAACCCCTACTTGGTTCAGATATTTTTAAATTTGTCAATTAATTAATATTTTTCTTATTCGTTAATAATTGCCAATTTCTATAGAATTCATGCCCAAAAATCTTACCATAAAACTGTGAACCTAGTTATAAATGATATTAGACTTCTATGTTACACGCTTTCATCGCTTCTTCAAGTCGCTTTGCATGGTCTAATTCTTCTGGAATAGAATGCTCAATAGTTTTTTCCTTGTAGTATAATAAAAGAAACTCTATATCAAATCTCATTTTGTCATAGGAGGCCCTCATGAATACCTTAGAATGTATCAAAACTCGTCATAGTACGCGTAAGTTTAAAGCTGATCGATTATCTCGAGAGCTCATCGATCGAGTTCTCGACGCTGGTCGCCGTGCTCCGTCTGGTGGCAATACACAATTAACACATTTCATGGTTATCACGAACCAAGATGTGCTAAGCGAACTAGTAACACTCGTTCAGGAAGAATACGGCAAAATGCCGATTACAGAAAACACATTGCCATATATGGTGAATATCATTAAAATGTCCGCTGAAAGGCAAGTTTGTATTTAACTATGGAGCGCCTGTACTCATCGTATTGGCTAGCAAACCAAGGATTATGCCAACAACTTTGCTGACGTGTCATGTGCGATGCAAAACATGATGCTCGCTTGCAACGAACTAGAACTTGGCAGCTGCTGGGTTAACCAAATCCGCCATCTTCAAGATAACGAACGTATCAAGCTAAAATGCGTGAACTAGGCCTTGGAGAAGACGAAAAGTCTACGCTAGCCTAGCAATCGGCTATCAGATTTGCCAAACGGCCTAACCGCCGCGAAATCGAGCAAAAGGCTACAAGTGACATATGTGAATTAACGATATTGTTTACCTACAACTATGCCTATAAGATAATTAATGAATACAAAAATCCCCTAGTAAACTAATTACTAGGGAATTTTTAATTATGTAATATACTTCAATTTATGTGACTTACTGTAATTTACGCAACTCATGTTAATGTATATGACTCATTATAAGTTACGCAACGCACAAAGAGCCGTCTAATACTTTCAAATTATACACGAGACCAAGTCGCACCAAACCATGTAAGGCAACCGCCGTTACAGGATTAATGGAACCGAACACACCAGCACCGATGATCCTATGTGGAATAGAACGGACACGATGAGCAGGCCCAAATGACACTGTTTTGCCTCTTTTGAAAGCTCTGCCGTCGGAGAATTATCCACAAGGGAGCCCATCATGAGCGCCACGAGATGAGCTCCAAGAGCATGGGCAAAGCACTAATAACAAGGTCGCCGTATGCATGAGATCGCAGTTAATGCAAAGGATCCATGGATAGCAACATAACGGCCACGACGATAACCGATGAATAGTTATTGATACCTTGACGCAATGCTACAAGCTGTGTTGGCATAGTCGGTAACATATCAACATCCAAGGTGTAATGCGTCTCACCTGTCAATGAGCTGCTCCAAGAAGAAGCCAGCGCGCACCATGATACCCAGCATAAGCCGCTGTATGATAATCACCAACGGCGATGAGCGCTACCATAGCTACAACAATAAGAAAATTAGCGTGAATCTCTAAATTATCCCAAATGCTCTGCACACTATTAATCAGCAATGGCAACCCGCAAACGACAACAGTGACCCAAGCTAAATCAATGACTGGATACAAAGGCTCTCGTGATTAAATCTAATAGTATAAACAAAATACCTAGCGCCAAAAATGCCACCTTGCGTACGCAACGACACCTGCGCTACTAATGATTGCAAAAGCTTCATAAATACCTCTCTAGGGTACTAGAACCGGCCAAACTCGGTCCGGAAAGAAATACAAAAACAAAACAATACCCATAGGGGTATATCTACAGTACAAATATTATACATAAAATACGTAATAAATACAAATTAGAATTATTGATAAGTAAGAACGCTGTATTGAAGATTTAAATTTCTTCATTAGACGTAGAAAGAATAGGTCCCTAAAAACGACTTAGCTCGCTTTGAAGACCTTTTAATAGGTCTTAGTTGGAAGATCCCTATTTCATATAAAAGAAAAGTACTATCTCTAAAAATGACTTAACACTAAGAGGTATTAGTTGATGGCGCTAATTTCTTTTATTAGACGTAGAAAGAACAGATCCTCAAAAACGACTTCAGCTCGCTTTGGAGGCTTTTAGGGACCTGTTCTTTCGGTTACTGATATGAAAGTGAGAGCTTCAACGCTCTCAATCCATTCTGCTTCTTTAAAGCCAACCAGAACTTTGTCTTTTTAGAACCAAGATAGGACGTTTTACTAACATGCCATTAGATGCTAATAAAGCTACTTTTTCTTCTTCGTTAAGGTTTGGCAATTTATCCTTTTAATTGTTGTTCTACGGCATCATACCAGACGTATTAAAGAATGCTTTCAAATCCTTGCCAGATTGTGGATACCAAGCAGCGATTTCCTCAGCTGTAGGATTTTCAGCTTTAATATCACGAGCAGTGTGCTAACTCTTTATGATCATCTAAGAATTTCTTTTGCTTTTTGCATGTTGTGCATTTTAGGGTATTCAACGAATAACATAGGTTCTCCTTATATCAATATTCAATATTATAACAACTAACTTATATATTAAAGTGTATCAAATATATCGAGTATCAATATCTTATTGACAGTCCACAGGTTCTAATGCATTCATAGTAAAAATGTAAGTCCCATAGCCACGAAGATAGCTGGCAAGAGGGTTAGCGATACGCACTTTACCGGGCCAGATGAGGTCGATACCAACGCAGAAAATTAGGATGGATCCACGTAGGACAGGGTTATCGATAGCACTCGGTGTCATCAACGGTGCTGCGATGTGTGCCATAGCAGTGATAATCCATTGGGTGATCCCTACAGGAATAAAGGAGAACAGCGCCCCTTTGCCCATGGAGGATACCATAACCATAACGATGATACCGTCGAGGATGCCTTTTAGTAATAGCGTCTGGTAATTACCAGTAAGACCGTCTTGAATGGAACCGAGTACGCCCATAGCACCTACAGTAAAGGTAGAGATGCTGTAATGAAAAGCATGGGTAAACTTTGGATCACCAGCGTTACCTGAGCGAGCTTTCACCCAGTCACCAAACTACAGTAATCCAACGATTAAGATCGATGACCCTCACCAATAATGGCGCCAACCACCATGCTAATAATCATCAGCATAGGCCCCGTCGTTTGCAGCGTGCCGTTCACGATAACGAGCATATACTGCATGGCGCCACTCATACCGAGGGTAACACGATGATGCCGCTCACCACCATGAGCGTCTGTTTTAAATTTTTCTTTCATAAACCGACCAAATGCGGGGCCGCAAAGGCCGCCGGCTATGAATAATAATGTTAATGGCCGTTCCCCAAACCAATCATATATTTCCCTTCTTTAATTGTGTAAGTAACTGTGTTAAATCATGTTTAGTATAGCAACTACATCGAAATAAATCAATTCACATATCATGCAACTGAATAAATCATAACCACCCGTAGAACGGGTGGTTTGCTCTGACCCTATAAGGGTCTTTCTCTAGTGGTGGCCCTCTAAAGAGGGCATTGAATGATCTGACAACCACTCTATTACCCACTGGCTGCCCCCTCACTCGAGAACTTTTTATTTTGCCTATTTTACTGGCTCACCCGTAAACGGGTCGGTGTATTCTTTAAAGTTTAATGTATCTTGCGCTATATCCTCTTGTAGTTGATTGCGAATATACTCTTTTATCGCTCCTTCATATCGTCCTACCGTATCCACATAATATCCTCTACACCAGAAATGTCTATTTCCATACTTATATTTTAAATTTGCGTGTTTATCGAATATCATGAGGCTACTTTTACTTTTTAAATATCCCATAAAAACTCGATACGCTTAAATGTGGTGGTATCGTTACTAGCATATGAATATGATCCGGACAGCATTCCGCTTCTATTATCTCTACATTTTTCTCTTACATAAATCTCGTAAGTTTTTACCTACATCAGCTTTTATCCGACCATAAATTATTTGTCTTCTATACTTTGGAGCAAAAACAATGATATTTACATCTCCATTTACTATGTGAGTAAGCTTTTTACGTCATTCATTGACATTGAACCTCCCATGTTGAAATGTTGTGGTTGCCAGACCAACTTCATTCTATCACTAGGGAGGTTCTTTCCTTTCTCTAAGATTTTTACCGACCCCCAGTTTAACTGGGGTTTAGTCATGCCCTATTCGGCGTACAACACAAAAAGCCTCTATCCACTTAAGGACAGAGGCTTTTATGCAGATTTATAGCGTTTGAGAGAGAAGATTATGAGAGTTCCGCTTTGGAGAGAGAATGTTTGTATATAAAGCGGACTAACATATGATGAGTCGCTATCACCTCATCGATTTTTAGTGTACACCGACTCTATAGAATAACAAGTTCACCTTTGTAACATCTACTATGCACGAAAGATTATTGTTAACTTATAATACAGCAATTAATGTGCTATCACCCTTCTTCGTCGGCAGGTAGTCGCACTATATCTCGCACTTTGATCGATCTCATCAAAGCAAGGACAGTCTTTACCGCATCGTTGATAAGGCCGCTAGCTTGGAGATGCGAATAGATGGTAACAGGTCCCACAAACTTGAAGCCTCGCTTCTTTAGGTCTTTTGCTAATGCGCGTAGATAGCTGTTCTTAGCGGGCACCTCGTCCTTCAGGATGCTTTGTCATAGATAATGGTCTTGTTATCTGTGAGCTTTCAAATATAATTGCAGAACGAGACCAAATTCAGATTGAATACGTTTAAAAAGCGGAAGCATTGCTTATAATCGCTGCAATTTTTAGGACGAGATTTGAGCATCCCCTCGGTTCGCATAATCCTGTCGATATCGCTTTCACCATAAGAAGAGACTGCCTCAATATCAAAGTTATCAAAGCAGCCTCGAATGATGTCGCGTTTATTTAAAATAGTAAAGCCAGCTAAGGCCACATTGAGGCTTTCAAGACAAAGATGTTCAAATTGAAGCCTATCATCATGAATTGGGTCGGCCCCACTCATGATCGTGATACGCCTGATACAAAGGTGTCGTCGGCCATTTACAAGTAATCTTTTTCATTATACACCCCCATGTGCCCATACGAGGACGTCATACATGAGCGCCACCACGAGGCCCATCACAAGATGTCCGCCTACGTAAAATGGCACGAGATAATAGATGAATAACAATAGAGAATGCAAGGTTTTGCGGAACCATACAATCGGTGTAGACGTACCGCCACCCACCTTGCCGTCGAGCCAGTTATGGACGATGTAAATCGGCGTACCCAAACGATGAATCCAATCTGGCACGCGCACTCCAGGATTTAAGCCGGGGCAATAGAAAAATCACTAGCTGGCAAAAGCCACCGCATCAAGGATGAGCAAGACGGTTAACATCAAAGCAAACCAGTCAACTTCTCCTTCCCACGTGAGAGGATGTGCTGCAAAAACGAGGGTACCCCACAAATAGGCTTTGTATACGATATACGGTTCTAACAGCCATAATAAGCACTCACTACACTCATGGGACTACCTACGCCAAACACAAAATAATAAAAACTACGCATCTGCGTAGTCGTTTCAGATATATCTAATGTTCCACAATCGCATCGATTTAACTATAAGAACTACAGATATTTTTAGGCCCAAAAGTGAGTCTAAAAACATCAATTCAATCACACGATTTTTAGTCCCTTTATACATCGGTTTCTATACTATTATTATATCAGATTTTGGCCTTTTTGTGACATTTAAAAATTCACAAAATTTTGCTAAAATATACAATTTATAGTAGTTATCAATCAAAAGAACCCACTATATAAGCCATTTTTGTACTAATGATTCATATATGCTTATTTTTTTCATCAAATTTATGACTTATTTTGATAAATCTTTTTAGAAAATACATCATCCAATGTAACATAAAAACCAAAATAAAAACTAAGAATTCGTATCAATACTATGTGGTATTTTATGCCCATACCCTATGTTATTATAAATACAGGTAGTAAATACCGTCTCACTTTCTACGTTAAACAACGGCAAAAAGGTAGCCACTATGATATGTACCCATTTTCCCTGGACACATATTATTTACTAGCTTTAAACACATGGATGCTTCTCTGTATTTCAGGGGGGCATCCATTTTGTTTTTTGCTTGAATCTTTGTTATTGTAATAGTTAATGTATTCTTCTATCGCTGCTGCAAAAAGCATTAAAAGATGAATATTCTCTCTCAAAAACCATAATATATTTCCGTTTTCAATCTACCAAAAAAGGTTTCCATCACAGAGTTATCATAACAATTTCCTTTTCGAGACATAGATTGAATAATACCATGTTCTTTGAGTGTTCTCCTAAAGTACTTATGTTGGTATTGCCATCCCTTGATCAGAATGGAGGATTAATCCTGAAAGATTAGTAAACTTCTTGAATGCCTTCTAACATACGAGAAATTTGTTCTAAGTTAGGACTAATGCTAAGTCATAAAGCAACAATCTCATTCTGTATTCATATCTAAAATAGGCGACAAATAGCATTTTCCCCATGAGAAATTAAATTGAGACACATCAGTAGTCCATTTTTGTAATGGTGCAGTTGTACTAAAATCTCTATTGACGATATTTTCTGCTACCTTACCGACTTTCCCTTTGTAAGAGTGGTACTTTTCTTTCGGTCGCTTTCCTGCAGTTCCCATAATATGGCATAAGTCTTTTGCACTCGTTTATGATTGACTACAAAGCCTCGATTAAAGCTCTTTGATATACACGGCGTACACTCATACCGGCCTTTATGTTCTGTAAAAATCTTTTTGAATTTCATCTTTTAGCTCTGTATTTCTTTTTATCTACAAGATCTACTTTAGTAAGTTCAAAAATAATAGGTAGATTTGGACATTGGCATAGCTTTCAAAAGATGTTTTTAGTTGATAGCCTTGTTGGCGGAGCGTTTTGATAATCGCTGCTTTTTCGCCTTGAGTCGGCAGCCTCTTTTTCTTCTCTCAAGGCAATCTCTTTTTATGACTTCATTTTCAGCTTTAATATAAGCAATTTTCAGCTCGTAAGCGAATGAGTTCCTCATATTCACTCTCTTTGAGCTCTCGAGGTGAGATAGTCTTAGGTACTTTCATTTTGCTAAATCCTTTTGAGTGATCGTCCTTTAGGTTTATTAATAAGACCATTGTATCCCAAAGTTTTGTATTTATGAACCCATTGATACAGTTGGCCAGTATTAATTCCAGCCCCTAATAGATACAGAGCGATAGATTCTCCAAATAATATCTGGCATACTAACTCATATTTCTTCTCTGGAGACCAACATCGCTTATCTGGATTATGCTTATTGATTTCTGGGCCATTAAACTCTTCCTGTTTAGCCCATTTTATTATTTGTTCGTGAAAAAGTATGAGTCAATACTCCAGTTGGCGTCTCTGGCCATTCACCTTGATTAAATAATTCAATTGCTTTTCTTTTAAATTCATAACTATATCTCATGAAAATACCCCTTTACTGGTTGTCCAGCAAAGGGGTACATATCACATATCACTAGGGGACTGCCTTTTTGTATGCCAAAATCGTTTTAGCTATATTATGTTTTCATCTGTTAAATTATATATTTTTGCAGTTTAGCGATCACAATAATAATTTTCGTCACCTTACTGCCATTATGCTCGAAAAAAATATACCTATAATATTGTCACTGTTATAGCGTAGATACCCATAGAACCAACGATTATCAAAGTCGATAAAATCGGGACGGCCGTAAATGTCCATTACTTTTTCAAGGAATCTCCAACAGCAATGCCACGAGATGTCACGGCATCGCGATTGCTAACAGTCATATACCATACGATAGGGCGACTATCTTGCATCAATGTATGTCCAAATTTAATGCCTCCATACGTGAGCTCATCACGTTTCTCACTCGTTGGCTGACCTAGGCTAGCTTTTACCGCATCAAAGGACGTACCCTAGTGAAACGCCGGCAAGCTTCATATCTTCAGCAGGCAAAGGGGACCCAATAACTTGTCCCGGTCGATAATGACGATATTGCTCTGCTTTAGGCCAATTTGACGAAAGCTTAGCATTACTTGTTTCAAACGATCCATGGCTTTACTCAGCCAACTAGCATCAGCAACTGAACTCACATTACTAGCCAGTAATAAAGCCACACCTAAACTAATTGCAATAGATTTTGTTTTCATGTTTCTCTCCTAGTCTCTCAAACTATTAATGACCTATAGGGCAATATTAACATAATCACACGGAAACTAGAACCTAATGCTTCATACAACTTAAAAATATAGTCATTTAGTTATATAATTATACTTAATAACTTAATCTATGGATTACTACAATATCAATAGATATGAGAGTATAAACGGGAGATACTACCATGACCAAACTACCACTATTAGCAGGTGTTTTCATGATGAGCACTATCTTATCATCAGTAGGAGCCATCGACGTTAATATTCCTGGTGCAGATTCGAAGATTCCAAAAGATGCCTACATAAATTACAAAACCACAAACCCTGATATTGAAAGGGATGTAGCAAACTATGTGGAAACACTAAAAGCAACTGACAAAACTGAAGGTATTAACAAAAGCGAAATGGAGTATGCTAAAGCTGCCTCTATCTATCGCGGTCAACGTTACCATAATACGGTCATTTCCGTTCATGACAAATATAACCAAATTCGACTTTCATTCCCCGTAGCGGGCATAAAAAGTGATTATAATATAGGGCGTTACAAAAATCCGAGTCGAACCATTGAGGACTATCGAGTATTTACCGATAACGGAAGTCTCAATTTAGAAATTGACTATGCTGATTACAAAGACTATGACTGGCGTAACACAAAAATAGCTTATGATAAACTAACCGATAAAGACGTTTGTGATTTTTTTAAGGGCATGGCAAAACATAATCCAACAAAACATATTTCTGATATAAAGGGCACTGTGTTTTCATATCCTACTGTTACCTATAACACTTGGGATAGCATGAAAATGCCGCACCTTGAAAACGGTAAAAAAACAACGCTCACCACCGACACGATCAATTTTAAATTTAAGGGCTATAATATGCGTCATCCCTTATATCACGCAGGGTTTGTCTATTATGATAACAACCCCGTTCTGAACAAAGTTCCTACAGATAAATTATTGGCTAATTATGTGCTTCCCTCTGTGCAAAACCTAAATGAATTAAATCAATATTCACGCATAGAAAACTTAAATGGTGTACAATACCGCGTACCAAAAGACGCCATATACAAAGGTGAAGAAAAGGGCACCGAGTACCAAGATATTAGATACTACAAAAAGGGGACATAACATTCTTTGTTTCTACTGTCTATATGCCTAAAAAAACCCATATGTGCGTGAACTTGTTATAAATGGTCATTACAATTTTAAAAAGGGATTTAGATACGGTCTGGGATATTTACTATTACCACCCAACATCAGATTATATTAATTATGCCGTTATATGGAATAATAATATTCCTGGACTATCCACACACATCTATAAACCCCCATAAAGATGATCACATCCTAAACTTTCACTCCTATGATGGAACCTATGGTTTTATCTATACCATCTTTTATCCAAGTTTTTTTAAATGCTGAGGAAGTTCAAAAAATTACGGAATATGATTGAGTTTTTGACTCTACCAATAATCCTAGCTTTTAAACTGAAAGCGCATGTTCTATTCCCAGAAACAGAGTAGCGCCATGCCCATTAAAAACATCATTCAAAAATCAACCTAATAGTATCAGACGTATAAACAAAACAGCCAGTACTGCAAATCGCAATACTGGCTGCTTTCTCTCTATTTCTTTTTAGACATAAGTGTATCACACATATAGATAAAATATAAAGAAACCTTTTTATAAGGCTAACCTTCTATAGCCTCAACTACTTCGCCGATGTACATATAGTGCGGTTCCAGCGATCTTTTACCAGCTTGGGTGTACACGGATGGATTGGCTGCATAATATTCCTTTACGCTATCCGCCAAATGATTTTCATCAAATTGGTGTTCATACAGTTTTTCTACATACAAATGTTAAATCTGCTTCTTTGAAAGTCACGCCATTCCCTACCACTACTGGTGTTAGTACAGAGTTAGCTACCTTATCTTCGTTGCGACCAGAATGAGAACCCTAAATAGCCAAGCGCCTTGCGATGGCTTTCAGGGAAGAAACTAACTGTAAAAAGTATCGTATTTCGCCATAAATTCTTGTGTATAACGAGCTGGATGGATGTACACGGTCACTGTGGAAATATCGCCGCCATTAGGGCCCCATACGTTACCCATACTGCCCCAACTAACTGTACACGTATTAAAATCATCAAGCGTACCAGCCGTAACAAGGTCCCAACGTTCCTCAAACATGGTAAATGCCTTATAATCCTTCGCTTCAAATGGTTTCATAATAACCTCCGCACATAGAATTTACTTAACAACAACCTCATCAAAATGTTCTTTATATACTTCATAATACACCGCATCAGCGATATCGTAAAAACTCTTTATTTAGAGAATCTTTCACAACGGGTCTGCGCAAAAAGGCACCTCGATGGATAGGCCGAGGCGTTCCGTCAAAATCAAAGCGACTGATTTCCTCTTCATCGCGCATAATTCTGGATTAGACCACATATCTTCATTCATAGTCGCATCCGTATCCACATCAGTATTACTCGTTGCTGAGCCTTGCTGTTGCGCCCGATAGATCTTACTAGCTGCGGAATTACTACTATCATAGGTGAAAGTCATATCCTTAACGGTAATCACTTTCTCATCATTCCACTGATACGCTTTATATACCGTCGCCTTAATCGTATAAATAGGCGGCTCAAACCCGATTACCTTTACCGAATTCACGTCAATATAGGACGCGCCACGCTCGTCTACATTAGGAATATCTGACACAAACTGAGATACCTGCTTAAACTGCGGCTGAGACGTGAGCTCCTCAATCGTAATTGCTTGAGCTGGGATGGTGAAAGCTAGCATAAAGTCCCTAGAGTTATTAAAATTCGATGTAACATATATCCTCTCATCTTTTCTAAACATTTACAAAATAAAAACACAACCTTATAAGTATAAGTATACTATGCAAACAAGACTGTGCCTATTATCTATTATCTATTTATATTTTAGATTGTGTAGGAGTTTTTCTTTAATTAGTATATATAAGGTTTATCTTAATTTGACGATATATATCTTTATCTCTATAATATAAGTAGATAGTCAGACGAGTCGTAACGTCAGGCTCATCTCTGAAAAACAAAAAAAGCTTGAGAAATGGCCTTTCAGTTATCGAATCATCTAAGATAACGAAGTACTATTTGTCTTTTTCCAAGACAAATAAGCGCTATTATAGGCTCCAAAGGCAATAACAACCGTTATTACCTGTAATAAGAGCATGATTATTTCATAATCACTCATAGACTTATCCCTCCCTTCGATGACGAAGAGAGGCCCAACCTCGTCCAACTATCCTAAGCCTATTATACAGCGAACTAATATACGATACAATAAGAACCATATTATACAAATATATGAATGAATAAATAAAAACCGAGCTACAAATCAAGTAGTAGCTCGGTTTTTTTAGTGTATTTAAAGTTTAAAACAGACTAATAGTTTACCAGTGGAATGCTTAAAAACAGAATACCATAAAAAAACGTTAACACTATATTTCTTATTGAGTTAATATTCTAATCCACTCCATATACCACGGATTAAACATTGAATTCGCAGCTAATTTCTTTTTATGGTGATCACTCATACGCCACTGAGTTTCTTTTTCGTAAGCTTTCAGCATTATCAAAGCTAGCATACTCGACCATATCGCGCAATTGTTTATGTTTATATAGAGATTTACTTTCATCATAATCAATGCGATAACTATAATAATATTCAGAATCCTTTGTAAAATGGCGCAAATAGGACTCACCATTAGGGTTTATATCGATCAATTAAGAATCCGGAAGACCATTATTCCAAACTGTTGCATACTGTGTAGGAGTCTCAAGGTCACCATATTTATTCAAAAAGGTAAAAATTTGTTTTTTTGCTAAGCTTTTATCAACAATATTAGGGATCTATTCGAAAGCGCAATACACGAATTTTAACTCCCTACATCTTCATAAGTACGAACCTCATATTTATTATCTTCCATAGCTTCGCTCACCAGCTTAGCCTTTTTAGGAATACGATAACCGAAATTATCCCAATGCTTGACATGGCTATAATTATCTAGCCCAGATAAAGGCTCAATAGATGGAATAATATAATTACTCATTACTACTTCAGCAAATTTATCTTGGTATGGATCCTTCACATCGCCGCCACCAAGATACGTAATACCATACGTCGTTTTTGTCTTACTTGGCGTAAACTCCGTATACATCACATGTGTCTTACCTTTAAAAATTTTTCCAAGATGCATTCTCTAACCCCTGGATATGTATATATTCCTCATTCTGTATATATTTATTAATGTTCTTACCATGTGGTGGCCCTACCAATAAAATGCCTGTATAACCATGAACAGCAAATAAGTCTCATCACTCGATTTAGATTCAACCGTATCTCCACGCAAGCTAATATTTTGGCACAGATAAACGAATATTATTTTTCCTTCATGAAGTAAGATAACAGTAGATTCTGAGAATTCCCCTAGCTTAACAGCTTGAGCCAATCCAGTTTTCTCCTTAAATACCTTTTCTATCGCAGTCTGGGTTTCTCCACATTTTTCTGTACTTTAGCGCTAAATACCTCCGCCTCTTGTATTGCCTTTTCATTAATATGGGAATAATTTTCGTAAGCATTAGCAGGAATATCGCATCCGCACCTGAACGGGTGGCTGCCACTTTGGCACTTCAATCTGCACAGCACTTACATTCATGGTGAAAGCAGCCGCTAATGTCATCATGATTATACTTTTACGTAACATAAAAACCCTCTCAAAATTTACAAACTAAATACACACAACTGTATTACATTTTTCGTATTACATTCTTTTCTTGACTTTGAATGCGGATTACCTTATTTCTCAATGTTTCAACATTTGCAAAGTCAGAATATTCTACCGTATTGCGTAACTGAATATGAGAATATGGTATAGCTCCATCAGTATAAACTAGACTCATAATATATACATTCTTGTCATCGTATAAGAATCGATGCATTATAGATTTTTTCCCTGGTTGATAATTATCTACTAAAAGACTAGGCACACCATTATTCCAAACAGATGCTGCCTGAATAGGCGCATCCCCTATTATCTGGCGCTCTGGTTTTACTTCTACAAGTTCATTAAAAAGGAATACATATATTTATCTTTTTACTTTTATAGGTTTCTTTGACCACAACAAATCGTATACCCGCTCCACGATAGTCCCTTAATTCAGTAGAGTCCGTTAGCGATTTCTGTGCTATTAGTGTAAGCCCTTTAGGAATACGATACATGAGATTATCCCAGTTGATGCTTTCACTATACTGATCCATATCATCTAAAGAGCGAATCGATGGAATCACATAATTACTCATAACCCGCTCCAGCTTGTCGGTAACAGGCTGATTTTTGTAGCTAGCGCTCTATTATATATTCTTGATTTGGCTGATTTTTCTAAACCAACTACGGCAACCATAGCAGGCGTATTTTCGCCAAAAAGACTCTGTTTCAATAGCCCTATTTACCATGTGTGATACCGGGATATATAAACTCCCCCTTTTTCGGTCCGATTTTAGTTTGCCTAATGCATCATCATAATTCTGTTTCGTACCGATGGCAAAAATACGGAATGTTCTCTTACAATAGATAAACGTTCACCATCACTGAGTTTTTGGATAGTATTTACTTGCTAATAGTAGTCCAGGAACAGAGGCTCGGATGTTAGTACGATCATCATGCAACAACACAACTGCAGACTCATTAGCGATTAAATCTATCACCTTTTTAGAACCACTTGCTATCTCATTAGCTTCATCTCGTGTTAGTCCCCAGTCGGTTATGAGCATTTCCTTATTCTTTTTCAGATTTAGAATCTAACTTTATAACATCACTAGTTCCTATATTACTCAAGCTACCGGCCCGATAATTCTCATATGCATTGGCAGGAATACTCGCATCAGCACTGGCATAGGTGGCTGTCCAGCTGGAACTTCGATCTGTACAGCGCTTACATTCATGGTGAAAGCAGCCGCTAATGCCATCATGATTATACTTTTACGTAACATACAACCCTCTCTTCTTTTCGTCTCTCACATTTACAATATAATAAGCACAACCTTATTAGCATAAGTATACTATGCAAACAAGGTCGTGCCTATTATTTATCATTTTTATATTTAAGTGTTTATTCTATTCATATGAATCAGACATGTAAGATATTTAAATGAATAGAGATCGGAAATAAAATATGTAATGAAATATAGCATATATAAAGTAAGGAGTTAACGCAAGCAACGTTCCAATGGCGATAATAATATATATCAAAAGACATAATGCTAGTAAAAACCACCAGACTATTAATGATGACTTTATAAATCAGTGCCTGCTCTTTCTTAGATCGTATCCACGCTTTTAAAATTTCTATAATATACTTTAGGTTTATTAAAGGCTAGTGGTAATCGTTTACACCATAGAACAAGCCAAGGAATAAAAGAGTATATTACCAAAGAGAAAAAAATCATATATAAGTCATAACTCCCTTAAGGGGTATAAGTACGACGTTAAATCAGGGTTCTGTAAGCTATGAATAAAACGCCTCTATGGAGCCCTATCCATAGAGAAACGAGCAAATACTTAATATAAAGCACTAGTATAATTTTAAAAATGTATTTAATTGTACTCATTTGCTATTCTCTATCTAATCATATACATAGTAAAAAGTAACTTAATAGCATAAGTATACTATGCAAATAAGACTGTGCCTATTATCTATTATCTATTATCTATTTATAGTTTAGATTGTGTAGGTGTTTTTTCTAATTAGTATATATAAGGTTTATCTTAATTTGACGATATATATCTTTATCCTTATAATATAAGTAGATAGTCAGACGAGTCGTAACGTCAGGCGCATCTCGAAAAAAGTAAAACATTAGGAAATGGCCTTTCAGTTATCTAGTTACACTAGGTAACGGAGGGACTATTTGTCTTTGTGAGACAAATAAGCGCTATTAATGCCCCAAAGGCAATAACCACAGTTATTACCTGTAATAAGAGCATGATTAATTCATAATCACTCATAGACTTATCCCTCCCTTCAAAAACGAAGAGAGGCCCAACCTCGTCCAACTATCCTAAGTCTATTATAGAACGAACTAATATACGATACAATAAGCATTACATTATACAAATATACGAATAAACTAATAAAAGCCAAGCTATTTCTAAATATGAATAGCTTGGCTTTTTACATTGTGTAAATAGGTTTAGAGCGTATAAGAAACAAAATATGTGTTTTCAAAAAGCTTTCAAGAGCTAATGAAGTATCAATCTAAGAATCATAAGTAGAGGCAGAACTAATATAGCACCAGCCAAAATAAAACCAGCTAAAACAACCATGGTGCCATACGTGATTAGACATAACTTTATTAAAAAGTCTATACAACTATATATACACATACCCACGGTAGATTGTTCTTTTAAAGAAAATGAACCATGCTTTCACTCTATAATACATTTTTCGGTTTATCAAACACAGGATATAGTTTCTCATACCATAAAATTACCCATGGTAAAACCCAAATATTCCCAAAGCAAAATATCAATACAGGCAGATAATCTCTTAATGGATATGCTTCTAATACATATCGATCGTACAGTAATGTATAAATCCCCCAAATAGAGGCTCCCCAAATAAGTAAAAAGCACAAACTTTAACAGAAACAAAAATAAGTTTAATCATCAATCTAAGTCTATCCTCAATTCTGACCATTCTAATACTATCCATAATTTATTATGTCTCATCGTCATAAGCTATACCATATGCTTTTTTTGATAGAGCAAATTAGGCAATTTATATTTTTCATCACCAAAATCAGCAGGTAGAATCATAGCATTTAGATTTTCTTTATATACACGTTGTTGGCGAATCTGTCCATTATTATAATAGGTACCGCCATCATTAACAGTTCCAGTGATTCCTGAGTTCCCTTGTTTTGCACGCCAAATAGAGATATACGGTGTCTTATTGCCTTGTTTTAGAGCTTGATCATGAGCATTAATTAAATGACGCAAAGACTGTCTCAATTGGTAATCATACGTAAGATGAATACCTTGAATCAAATTAGCCGCAGGCATTAACACATAAATAGTCGCTTCTACACGTCGATGACCATCGGATGCATCCATAGCTTTAATAGAACTGAGATCCAAGTATTTGCCGTAACCACGACCAGAGTCAACGCTAGAGTCGACATGTAGATATCGATCCGAATTTAATAACTCAGCTTGTGATACGGCTTGCCCTTTCATGGGCAATACGAGGCAGGCTAATAATAATAGTGAAAGTAAATATATGCGTTTCATCATCCACCTCACTGCACCACAATATCATCAAAATGTTGCTGATAAACAGACACAAACATGGCATCGGCTATATCATACATAATAGTATTATTCCGATTAAGTGGGAACTTACGCATATCGTTTACAGAATGCATTGGCTTTGTCGCCCCATCAAATGCATACTTTGCCACATCCACCTCTGTCATAGCCAAGCCAGATTTACTTTCACTAGCCTCAATCAGAGCCAACGTAGACGGGCTAGGATTCATCATACGAGACGAATGGATTAAGGTAGCTAGAGAATAGTTTGTATCATAATCCACAGTAAGTTGTTTCTCTTCAATCGTAGATTGGTAGGATGTATCCATCACGACATAATAGGTACCACGCAAAGAATACTGTGGGGGTGCATAATGAGTTGCCTCAATAGAATAGGTGTTCAAATAGATATATAAACCACCGCGCTCCATCGTAGGATTCATCGCCCGAACATGAACTAATTTAAACTATGGCGATGTCTGTAATTCTTGTAATGTAATCGCCTCTGTGGGCATGGTGAAAAGCTAACAACACAAGTACTAGCATCAAAAATACGTTGAATCATAAAAACCTCTCTCAAACTAAATAGTCAAATATAGCTTATTTACTTAACAGTTTAACCCATTCCATATACCAAGGGATAAATACTGAGCTATTTTCGAGTCTCTCCTTATATGACCCTCTCTCTCGCCATTGTGGCTGTTTTCGTAATCTTGCCGCATCATCAAATCCCACATATTCAATCATATCTCTTAGCTGTTTATGTGTATAAGACGTTTTACTTTCATCATAATTAATACGATAACTGTAATAGTATATAGAATCTTTCACAACATGACGAAGATAGGGATTCACGATTGGGACTTTATAGGCATCAACTAAAGAGCCGGAATTCCGTTATTCCACACTACGGCGTACTGTGTAGGCGTCTCCAAATCATTATATTTATGTAAATAATATATTATTGGAACCTTAATCAGCGTATTATCTGTCTCTTTACTCATGATTGCGCTACGTATTACCCTGTATTTTAACCCCTATATCCTCATAGGTTCTCACCTCATGTCTCTCATTTTCTACGGCTTCACCGACTAATTTAGCCGTCTTAGGAATACGATAGTTAAAGTTCCCCCAATGCTCAATCTGACTGTAATTATCTAATCCAGATAAAGATTCTATGGACGGAATAATATAATTACTCATCACCACCTCAGGTGCTTTATCTTGATATGGATCTTCTGTATTAACCCACCCCCATAAGTAACTCCATACGTTGTCTTTGTATCATCCGAAGTGAATTCCGTATACATTATGCGAGAATTGTTTGACATGAACTTCCAAGATGCATTCCTCAACCCTCGGATAATTATATTTTCCTTCACCTTCAGCATATTTACTAAGCTCTTTACCATGAGGTGGTCCTACTACTAAAAACGAACTGAGACTACGAACAGCAAATAATGGCTTTTTTCCAGGCTCAGTTTCTATCACATCACCACGGAAGCTAATATTTGGCACGGATATTCTGATATTCTTATCCCCTTCATGAATCAATACAACCGTTGATTGAGAATAATTTGCAAGCTCCAAAGCCTTAGAGAAACCGGGATGTTCCTGATTTAGCTTATCAAGCGTAGATGGCGGATTTTTAGGATTCTGATTTTTGCAAATTGACTATATGACTCTGCCTCTTGCTCCGCAACTTTATTAATATGCCGATAATTCTCATACGCATTAGCAGGAATACTCGCATCGGCCCCAGGCACAGGTGGCTGTCCTTTTGGCACTTCGATCTGCACAGCACTTACATTCATGGTGAAAGCAGCCGCTAATGCCATCATGACTATACTTTTTACGTAACATAAAAATCCTCTCTCAACTTACAACATAAATAAGCACAACCTTATTAGCATAAGTATACTATGCAAACAAGGCTGTGCCTATTATTAATAATTTTATAATTTAGTATATAGGATTTACTTCTATTGATATTTATAAGGTTGATATTTATAAGGTTTATCTCCATTTGACGATATATATCTTTTATCCTTATAATATAAGTAGATAGTCAGACGAGTAGTGACGTCAGGCTCATCTCTAAACTAAATGAAACATGTAGAAATGGCCTTTTCGTTTTATCTAATTTCCGAAGAAACGAAGTACTATTTTTTGCTATTTCTAGACAAATAAGCGCCACAAGTGCTCCAAAGGATATCATGACTGATAAAAATCCCAAGGATAATCATAATGATTTTATAACCACTCATAAGCAACCCTCCTTCAAAAACGAAGAGAGGCCCAACCTCGTCTAACTATCCTAAGTCTATTATAAAACGAACTAATATACGATACAATAATCATTACATTATACAAATATACGAATTAACTAATAAAAGCCGAGTTACGCATCAATAAGTAACTCGGCTTTCAGATTCTTAAATAATTAAAGTGGTAATAAGAGATAGTATCCCAAATAAAAATGGAAGGCTTTACAGCAATACAGTAGCCAAGTAAAAATAGCAAGATAAATTACTAAATATGCTTTTACTAAAAATACCTAAGCAGAGAAAAAAATAACCTTTATAAGTAAATGCTTCTTCTTTCTTGGTGTGGATCCAGTCTTTAGTTTCTATAGTATATTTTCGGTTTATTAAAGGCTGGAGATAATCGTTTACACCATAACACAAGCCACGGAATACAGCATATATTACCCAATAAGAGAATTATATATAATTTTAAATCCCCTAGTGAATAGATACCTAATACGGGATTATAGGACATCGTAGAAAAAGACCTACGGAAATCCCCCACATAATCACAAGCAAAAGCTTGAAATACAGCACTAGTATAGTTTTAATGACGTATATAAGTTTACCCACTGAATCTTACCAATCTTTAACCAACTTTTTAAGCTATCTAATAGGCACAATCCTATTAGCATAAGTATACTATGCAAGTAGGATCGTGCCTATTATTTGCTTTTTGTATAAGCAAATAATACCGAGCTACTAATCAAATAGTAACTCGGTTTTTTTAGTGTATTTAAATTTTTGAAAATAGACTAATCATTTATCAATGGAATACTTAAAACAGTAGAGACAGCGATTAAGATATACACTACAAGACATAGTTTTAGTAAAAAGTAGTAAACTGCCAAATAGGACTTTATAGATAGGTGCTTCTTGTTTCTTGGATCGTATCCAGTCTTTTAATTTTATAATATATTTTTTTGGTTTTGTTAAAAAGCTGGCGGTAATCGCTTACACCATAAAACAAGCCACAGAACACAACATATATTACCAAAGAGAAAGAATAGAAATAGGCCGAACTGCTCCAATGAAGATACTTTCAATATATATATATAATAGAGTAGCTGAGTAAAGGTCTCTACAAAGTTAATCCATAGATACACAAGATAAGCCTTAAACAAAAAGCACTAATATAATTTTGATGTACTTGAGTATACTCATTGCCTCTCTCCTATCTAATACCATAAAAACTTTAACACTAAAGTTTTTATTAAGTTAATATTTCAATCCATATTCAGTTTCATGCCTATTATTTATCATTTATATTTTTAGATTGTATATAGTTATCTCTAATTAATATATAGGTTTATCTTAATTTGACGATATATATCTTTATCCCTATAATATAAATAGATAGTCAGACGAGTCGTAACGTCAGGCTCATCTCTAAAAACAGAAAATCTTGAGAAATGGCCTTTCAGTTATCGAATCATCTAAGATAACGAAGATACTATTTGTCTTTTTCCAAGACAAATAAGCGCTATTAAAGCTCCAAAGGCAATAACTACAGATATCACCTGTAATAAGAGCATGATTATTTCATAATCACTCATAGGCTTATCCCTCCCTTCGATGACGAAGAGAGGCCCAACCTCGCCTAACTATCCTAACTCTATTATAGAACGAACTAATATACGATACAATAAGAAACGAATAATAGAGATATACAGATAAATGCATAAAAAGCCGTTAACCAACGGGACTTTTTGATTCCTAAAATATAATCCCTATTTATACAAACTTGCTATAACTAGCAAAAACAATTATCATCTTTTTCACTTTCATCGAAATGAGAGCCATATGCATAAAAATAAACATATTCCGCCACATAGTATCGATCTGAAGTAAATTTTATATCCACAAAACGATTATCATCTTTTTGAAAGTGGTCCTTTAGTAACTAACTTACCATTATAATCAAAAAAACCCCTGCACCTTGAACATTAATCTTAACTCCTGAATTACGGTGTTTACGAACATGAATCAATGCCAACCAATCTTCAGATAGAATATTAGGATATAAAGCCTTTATTTCACGCTGATAAGATAAAAATTATAATTTTTATCATAAGCAAAAATTGCTCTTTACACTAAATATTTGCCCATTCTTTTTAACTTCATAAAATTCAGATTCTACCTCTTGTTGTCTTGACTCATTAGTTTTTAATATTTGCATAATTTTTGTTAACATATACAGATTTATCCTGATTACTATAAACCTTAGTATAATTATCTTTATTCTGCAAATCTACAAATGATATAGCGGATAAATTTAACGGAACCAAAAATTATTGCGAAAAATTAATAGTAACACACGGAACATAGAACCTCCTTATTATAATAAAAACCAAACTATAAGGACAAGTTAATAGCAATGAATAAAAATCTCTAATACTTTTTAAACAAACCAAAAATGTTAATATTATACCTTTCTCCATATCTTACTCAAACTCCTCGTTGTAATTTCCCCTATTTTTAGGGATAATAAAGTAATACTTGATATATATACACCACAAGTAGGTAAGGGTGATTTAGTATGTGTCTCTAACTAGTTTTGTAGTTTAGGAGGTGGCATATGGATTCTTTAACTATTATATGGATCATTGTTTGTGCCCTATTTATTACTGAATTTATTGGTCGGCGTGTATTGTCATATTCGTGTAAAAGATAGTACTGACTATCTACTCGCAGGTCGTCGTATTGGGGTTCTTATGACGGCAGGCACGTTAGCAGCTACGGAAATCGGTGGCGGGAGTACCGTTGGTGTAGCCGCGAAAGCGTATGGTTCTTGGGGTTTATCTGCAGGTTGGTACGTAGTTTCAGCAGGGATTGGGGTTATTCTCGTTGCTTTTTATCGCACCACTTTTTACGTCGTGCTATGGCAACTAACAGTGCCAGAGATCAGTCGGTCGTCGCTTCGGTGGCTCTAGCCATTTAATTACGTCTATTCTGTCCATGCTAGCCACAATTACATTAGCCGGCGTACAGATTACAGCGACAGCAACTATTATTAGCGTTCTCACCGGAACTTTCAACAGAGCTCGCCATCCTCATCTGCGGCGCGGTTCTCGTAATTTACACCATGTCCGGCGGCATGTGGAGCGTAACGATGACAGACGTTATCCATTTCTTCGTTCTCGTTGAGACTTTCTCCCTCGCTGTGCCGTTCGTATTGCACAATGTGGGCGGTTGGGAATCGGTAGTGACAAAATTACCACCTGAACAGCTCGGCTTCACTAAGGTTGGTTGGAAAACCATCATCGGCCTTATTATCATGTACTTCGCGACCTTCTCCACCGGCCAAGAATCCGTACAACGGTACTTCGCCGCGAAGGACGAAAAAAACAGCTGTTCTTGGTTCCATCATTTGTGGTATTATCATGGCTCTATTTGCCTTCGTTCCTGCCGTATTGGGCCTCGTAGCATTGGCTGAGTTCCCGAACATCGAAGCGAACAACGCGGTGGCAACGGTAGCACTTAACCTCATGCCTCCAATTATGGCTGGCTTCGTTATGGCCGCTGTCGTATCGGCTACGCTTTCATCAGGCGCAGGCGACCTATTAGGCGCCGCTACTGTATTTACCAAGGATATTGTAGAACATCATTTTGGTAAAAGCCTCACTGATGCACAGCTCACAAGTTATAGCCGTCTATGCGTACTATTCCTCGGCATCATCGCCATCGTTATCTCCCTTGTAAGCAAAGCCATCATTCCGATGCTCGTATTTGCTTTCACCATGAGATCCGCTGGCCCATTCGCTGCTTTCCTACTTGGCCTCACTTGGAAAAATGCAACAGCTGGCGCTGGCATTTGGTCCATCGTGCTCGGCTCTATCGCAGGCGTGTACTGGGAATTCGTGGGCAACCCATACGGCATTATGTCCATCATCTTTGGTTCCATCGTCAGCCTTATCGTCTTTGTGGCTGTGGTGTTCATTGAAAGATCCATGGGTAAACCACCGGCTCCACCGGCAATTCCTGATAACTTAAAAAGAATAGTGTAAAAAGAATACACTAAAGAGAAAAACTCCTATCAGTGAAAGCCAATAGGAGTTTTTCTTATGTTACAACGGCATCATCCAATTGTGTGCCATACACACATTCATCATAATTTGACGATATATCATAACCTTATTATAATATAAGAAGATAGTCAGACGAGTAGCTACGTCAGGCGCATCTCGAAAATAATGAAATCTTGAGAAATGGCCTTTTTGTTTTATACTAATCTCCAGATTAGTGGAAATGAAAGATATATTTGTCTTTTGTGAGACAAATAAGCGCTATTAAAAGTACTAAAAGGCAAATACAAAACTCCTATCGGTGAAAACCAATAGGAGTTTTTTTCTTATTTTCCCACTACATCTTCAAAATGCATACGGTACGCTTCATAGAATAACGTATCTGCTATATCATAACGCGTCGTATTAGGCGCCGTGCGCACAATAGCACGAGTTGAGGCTTCCACCTGAATCGGCAGCGACTGTCCATCAAAGGAGAATTTACCCAATGGTTCCTCAGTGCCCGTCATACCAGTTTTCGTCTGTGCCGCATCAATAACCGTCGTCAACGAAGTTCCTGCCTGTTTCGCACGGTATACCTGACTTGCTAAGGACTGACGCGTATCATAGGACACAGTCCAGGCATCACTAAAAATGACATGTTTCCGAGGCGACTGATACGCATTGTACACAGTGGCCTTAATCTTATACATAGGCGGCGCATACTCTAGCACCCTCAATAGAACTCGTGTCTAAATACCATGTAGTATGCTCATTAGCATTGGGAACATCAGGCGTTACCTCAGCAACTACTTTAAACTGCGGTGATGACTTGAGCTCCTGTATCGAAATCGCTTGCTAGTTATGGTGAAAGCTACCATCAGCGCCATCATCATAAAAATCGCTTTGACATATATCTCCTTAAGCCTCATAAACTATGATATAAACTATACTTATTATACATCATATGTAAGATCGATTATCTACATAAATCTGATACAATGATACTCATTTATCACAATTTGACGATATACAACTTTGTCCCTATAATATAAGAAGATAGTCAGACGAGTGGAAACGTCGGGCGCATCTCGAAAAATCAAAATACTTAGGAAATGGCCTTTCTGTTTACTTAGCTACCATGCGGTAACGGAGGATATTTGTTGCTTTTGTAAAGGCAAATATACTACCAGTGCTCCAAAAGCAATGACAACAGCCAGTACTTGTAAAAGGAGCATGATTATTTCATAATCACTCATAGGCTTATCCCTCCCTTCAAAAACGAAGAGGCCCAACCTCATCTGACTATCCTAAGTCTATTATAGAACGAACTAATATACGATACAACAAAGAACGAATAATAGAAATATATAGATAAATGTAGCAAAGACCGTACCAAAAGGTACGGTCTTTTATGTCATCGCTTTTTACTTATTTCTTTGTCTTTATTTCTGTTTTTGCTTCTTAACTCTTTTAGCATTTTTAAAAATCTAAATATTCTATCATATTTCGCAACTCCATATGATTATATTTAGCTTTTTCATCATTATAACTGAGCACCATAAAATAATCATATTCATCATCTTGAATCAAATGGAATATACGTGATTGTTTGCATCGGGTTTATATTGATACATAAGATATGTAGGGACCCCATTATTCAATATCATCGCAGATTGGATTGGTACATTTTGTAACAATAGTGTAGAGGGGTTATGAATAAAATTCTTCAAAATACGGTTGGGATATGTAAGCATCGGGTTAGATTTACTAGTTACAGGTCCTCTTGTAACAACTAAATCCATTCCTCGCCCACATAAACACGACCTTGTAAACTAGGACCATTATTTGTTTCTGATTTTTAACTTCAGACCCTTTGGCAAACGATATGTAACATTTCCCCATGTAACGGCATCACTTGTACGATCTACATCATCTATTGGCTGTAGTGATGGTATTACAAAATTAGCCATTGCACGCTCTAGCTGATTGGTAATTGGGTGATTTTTATGGCCAAGAACTGCCACATAATTGTGGTTTGGTTGTTTATCAAATGTAACAGCAGCCATCATTAAAGGTGTATTATCACTAGAATATGTATCTGTTACACTCCAATACCCTTTCGTAATACCAGGTAATTAAAAGCACCCTTTTGTTTTGCAGATTTATAAAGCTCCATCATCTACAAAAAGCTTTCACTGGAACTAACAAGACCAGCAACAACACTACTTTCAGCAGCAAAAGAAGATGCCCTCATTTTTCTTATGAGCTTCTTTTACAAAAACTTCTGGTTACAACAATAGGCACTGTCATTTTTAGTTTCGATGGTCACCTTCGTGCAGCAAGATAACCGTAGATTCATGAGAAGATATGTCCATATATGTATCATGTGATTTTTCCATCGTTCCGCATTTTCTGCACTCCTTTTATTCTCTTTTAACCTGCTTATCTAGCATTTCCTATATATGCTTGCGCGCTAAAAATAATTGTACTCGCATTAGCATTCAGAGCTTCACCATAACGATAGTTCTGATATGCAGTATCTGGAATGCTAGAATCAGTACCGGGTACAGGTGGTTGTCCTTCAGGAACAGTATACTGCGCCGCATCAATAGGCATGGTAAAAAGCTGACGCCACAGCAGTGCCTCTAGCAACAGTACTTTTTTGGTTTCATACAACACCTCTCAAACAACAATAGGCACGTTCTCTCATTAGCATTAGTATACTATATCCTTGAGAACGTGCCTATTTTGCTTATTGTAATTTTTGTAACGCTGCTTTTAATTTCGTTTACTTCAGCGCGTAGCTCTTCGTTGTCTGCGCGCAGTGATGCATTGTCCGCTTGTAGGTCTTTGATTTGTTTCGCCATTTCAAAGCGGCTTTGTTTTGAGTGTCGGATCTTGTTCGCCCACTTTGAAAGAAGCACCGATGTTAAACATGCTTTCACCACCAAGGGTAACGCCAGCGTGAACCATGGAGTTTTTCGTTTGGCTGATAGGACGCACCGATAGCGCCAGCCGTGGAGTGTTTATAGTGGCCCAAGCTGGTGGCAAAGGACCATTTATCGTTTGGATTGTAGTCGAGATAATGGAGGCCCGCTAATGCTGCAGAGGCAGCGCCAACCTTGGACACTTGATCATCCAAGTATAAGACTTGGCGTTGTTGAGCACCTTGTCACCAATGTTAGCTGTGTTATTTTTCGAGCGTAGAAATGCGATTCGTATTATTGTCCACCTGCGTTTTCACTTCGTGCAACTGATCTACCGTTGATAGCGTCAGTAGACGTCTTGGAAACCTCGCCCTTGGACACATTCACGATTTTTATGGTTACCGTTATTGAGGCCGTTGTCTGTTGAAAAGAAACGATAGTCTCAGTATTATTGTCCCCATCTGCTTTTTTTCAATAACAATACCATTAGGGACCATACGTTGTTCTATTAATCTGACTCGGTATCGCTTTCAACAACCAATCCATCTAAGGTTAAGCTAGAATATTTGACGCCATCAGTATGAGATACTTTGATTTCATTACCATTAATTTCAACATATTTATTGCTGCCAGCCGGATCATCCGACACCTCAATAGAGCGAAGACCATGAATATCTTCCCTTCAACCCAACAGTATAATTCTTTTGGCCATTCTCGTTTTTTCAGTTTCGTCTACTGTAATATTATTAAGACTACCTACAATAGTTCTCATATCTGCTTCTGCCATCACGTTAATGCTCAATACCGACATAATCCCAGCTAATACTAACAACTTCTTATTCATAATTACTCCCCCTGATTTCATAATAAAACCTTAGCTTTTTATTATATTTATGTACTTATAACCTATATAGCTTTTATCAGAATTGCAATTTGTATAGCGATTATAAATTATATAGTTACTGTAATTTTTCAACGCTGCTTTAATTTCCTCTACTTCAGCGCGCAGTGATGCATTATCAGCTTCAGGTCTTTAATTTGTTTCGCCATTTCAAAACGGCTAGTTTTTAAGTGCTGGGTCCTGATAACCCTACTTTCACATTGGCACCTAAGCTCACCATGTTACGACTATCACCGAGAGTCGTAGCTAAGTTAAACATTGTATGTTCATTAGGTTGATAAAAAGGCGCCTAGTGCCGTTGCTTTTCGCATTTTTATAATTCCCAAAACCAATGCCAAAGCTCCACTTATCATTTGGATTATAGTCTAGTGGATGGAGTCCAGCTAGCGCCACTGCACCAGCTCCCACTTTGGCAACTTGTCCATCTGTATACGTCCGAGCTTGATTAATGACATTAGAATCAATATTGGTAATCTTTCGTTCTACATCTTTCAGCTGTGCCACATTCACCGCATCTGTATCAGCCACCCCTTTAGCCACATTATGGATTTGTTGGTTCCCTGCATTAATGTACTCAGAGGAAAAACTCGATTCGCTTGCCATCCTTTGTTTCACTAAAAAGCCACTCGGACCAAAAGGTACTCGTATTACCATCAATACTATTTTTGAAAATCAAAAACGTACTGTCTAAAGAAGACGTACTATGCTCAGCATTAAACTGAACACTCTGTGCAGTCAAAGAGGAGCCTAATTTAGCTCGACGATTATCAAATCGTACTTCGTTACTATTAATTTCAGATGTATTTGCATCCGCTGCAGGCACACTATAAGGGTACTCATGTTCAGCAAACTGGGCGGAATTTAAGTTCTCCAAATCTGAATTCAAAGACACATAATAATTATCTTTTAACGTGTTGAACTCTCGATATTTATCTACCGTAATATTAAAACTGCTATTAACCGTAGGAATCTTAGATGTTACATAATCATCAGCCATCTTGAGTTTATACTTAGTAGAACCATCTGGGTTCTTACCTTCAGTGACAATAATATCATATGTATAATCTTCAGCAGCAACCGTCGAATGACTCATTGCCTCTTTGGCTACACTATACAATTAGTTCCATTTACAGCATCCATAGAGGTTTCAGTCATAGCACCCTGGCTCTACGCCTTTCACCTGTCTGCCACCAAAAGAAACCAAACTATAGGAATCTCTCGTTTGAGCATCAGAATGTAAGAATTTAAATATATTATCAGGATCTCACCTTACCGTGTCTACCAATAGCACGAACATAATTACCAATCGCAATATTAGCAGTATCTGCCTCTGAATTAGAACCGATGACGATACCATTACTTTTAGCAGTCGAAGTATTGCCAATAATTGTTATGTATTGAAGTGCATATTCGGATATAGACGTCATTATAGCGGCCAATAACAATAGATGAATCCCCTTCTACTACATTATGATCGCCTGCTACAAAGTTACCTGTACCGCTCGATTGTCTATGTCTCGGACCTGTAGCTGTATTATTCGTGCCTATAATAACCTGATTGTCATCCCCCGTATTATCACGACCAACGGCAATAGTACAAGTTTAGCGGTATTATTAGAACCACGGCAATCCCCCAAATATCCGTAGTATTCATATTACCTACCGCTACATTAGCAGATGTATTAGCCACAATGGTATTATCCATCCCTAAATTGACATTATTATACACATCAGCCATCACTACTGGCATACTAATTGTCCCTAATACACTACCTATTAATAAGGTCTTTTATATATTTTCATAATACTCTCTCTTTCCCTTATATACTATTTACAGTTTACACTTATATTTATAAATCTGTTAAAAATTATCTATATTAATTCATATTCATTATAGATAGTGAAAGCTAGCTAGTCAACGAAATTTTCATTTTAAATTCATTTTATAATTAAAAAGGCTCTTACCCTCAAAATAAGGTAGAGTCTTTAGTAGTTTACATATTTTGTCATTAATGACTTATTTTTATTTACACTCTGCATGTTAGTTGCTATGTACCAATAAAATCTTGTGTAGAGATTAGTGAATAATCCAGATAGCAATTGTACTTGTAATGAAAGTAACAATAACAGGTACGCTTGTACGTTTTACGAGTTCGAAGCTAGAGATGTTTGCGATACCAGCAACGGCGATCATCAACAGCACTGATTGGGCTGAGTAGACGGCCTGCGCTGGCTGCGTTTTGCATGCCGAGAAGGATTGTTGTGGCATTACCGCCAAGGTCAGCTCGCAAAGTTTGGAACTAGTGGAGCAAAGGCAAACATAGATGCAACGCCAGAGTCCCATTACTACGCTGAGACCCATGATGATACCAGACACGATAACGCCCTACTACATCAGCAGAGATGGCAAGGCCTTGAATAGCAGCAACGAATTCTTTTTACGATGCCTAGGGAAGTCAAACCGAAAGCGAATGTTTCACCAGCAACGATCAATGTTACAGTATTTGCAAATTGGTCGCCCATGCCTTTAAAGAAGGTTTGGATACTAGCCGCCATTTTGCGGAAGTCGCGATGACGAATGAGTTCGCAGCTCCATAGCGATGAACAAGCTGAGGAACATCGCAAGGTTTACGTTCATTTTAACGCCTTTTAATACCGTATTCGCTGAAGCCAAGGATGAAGATCAATGGCAATAATGGCAAGAAAATATATGCCAATGGACCAACTTCAAGCTCATCCGTTTTATGAGTTTCTACGTATTCTGTAGGGATGTGACCAGATTTCTTATCCATGTATTTTTGCCAGATGAAGTGAGCAATAGCTGCCATCAAGCCGCAGATAATATATACTTTCAACTGGTACCCAACGAAGTACTCATGAATAGGCATGTTCACTGTTTTGGATACGAGCAACGTCGTTGCAGAGGCAGGACCGATGTCGAGCAAGTGACCTGTCGCAACAGCCGCCGCAGCACCGACAGGGCTAACACCTAAACGTACAAGGATTGGGAAGATTGTCACCATCATGAGCATCGCAAGACCAGAAGCACTCGGAATTACTAGAGACATGAAACATATTATAGAATAAATGTAGCGCCATTACTAGGTACGCAGATTTCATTTTACCAAGCGGTTTAATGGCTGTTACAACGAGGCGAGAACTGGCACCGATATGGTCCATGTACTTGGCGAAACCAGTACAAGTCATGATCATGAGACCAAGGTTTGCCGCATCTTTAGCAGTTGTAATGTTAATATATTCAAAAAGCATCAAAGAAAAGAACCCCTGTGGACTTTCTTCGCTTCTACGAAAGATGTTGTGTAGCCTAACAAGTACGCTGCGAACATCATAATAAGACCGCCTAACAACAATACGGTTTTGCGCTTTAAACTTTCTAATAACAAGCGTCCCCGTAATGGCGATGACCAATAAACAAACTAACAAATTCATACAATGTCCCTCCATTTACAACACAATACTTAGAACGTTTCCTTCGCTTGTTTGAAATCCTCTTTGATTTTTCTCTAACAAGCCTGGTGTTTCAAGGATTTCCTCAACAGATAAAGCAATGCCCTTCGCGCCATACATGATAGCGTCCTCAGCGAGCTGGCTTTTACCATTGTCTAACCATTCCTGAGAATGACTAGTTACGCCCTTGCCTACGAATTTCACGCGCAAACAAGCGCCTGGCACGCGGAACGTCACGCTAGAGAAATCGGTGGATCCCGTCACCTTGCGAGGGCTCAGAAACTCTGAGACCCCTACTTTTTCTGCATTTTTTTAAAAGTATATCGTTCAAGGTTTGTACATTGACTTTATTGTCGTACGCCTTAACCTCTTCCCATTCCATGGTAGCGCCCACCTGTAACGCCGCACCCTTGGGCCACATCTTTCACTCGAGCCACAACCCTCGTCGAGACGAATGCGACTGGAAGAACGAATATACCATTGCGTGCACGCATAATCTGGAACGATATTCGCCGCCTTGCCGCCATCAGTGATGATTCCGTGCATGCGAACCTCAGTCGGCACGTGCTCACGCAAGTACTCCATGCCGTTAAAGAACAACAATACCGCATCTAGTGCGCTGATGCCCTTCTCTGGAGCAATCGCCGCGTGAGCAGACTTGCCGTGGAACTTGATATTCACGAGATTCAATGCCAAAGACTTGCCGTCTACCGTCGTCGTATCGCTGCCGTGCATCATGAAAGCTAGGTCTAAATCGTCAAACACGCCTTCGCGAGCCATCAACGAGCTTGCCGCTCGCCGTTTCCTCTGCAGGTGTACCGTACACAACCAATGTACAAGGTGCTTGCAACGTACGTTTCAAAGCAATCGCCGCCGTACAAATGGATGGAGCCCTTGTAAAATTATGACCACACGCATGGCCCAAGCCCTCAAGGGGCATCGTACTCGCAAAGCAAAACCGATCTTAGGGACCGCCACCGTTTACGCGGTATACCGCTCTGAACGCCGTTTTGAGACCGCTCACTTCACGGTCTACGGTGAAACCTTCCTTCTCCAATAAATTCGTCAACAACTCATGGGCTTGGAACTCTTCATTCCCGAGCTCTGGATGATCGAAGATGAAATCATTCAACTCCTTCATGGGCTGTCTTAATGCTTCAATCTCTTGTAAAAAGCTGACTCATTTCTACCTCCAACATACACACTATAAAAACCTAACTATAACTACAAATACAAGTCTATCTATAACAACAGATATAAATGTTCCGTATTATGGAACACTATTCCGAAATATCGGATAAAAAATTTACAAGGTCGCCCCCATTTGTTTAGAAATGGTTTGACCTAATACCATCATAACAGATAGATACTCGTTGACGCGCTCTTCCGTGTAGTCCCCTATAGGACCAGAGATGGTCATCACCGCCTCCAGCTTATTGCCAAAGGAGAAGATAGGAACCGCCATCGATGCCGCATCAGGCACGCGATTGCCTCGTGTTACCACATACTCCATCATGACGAATTTGAGAGCTTTCACCAGCACTCATATCAGTATCCTTGAAATCTCCTAGATAGGGCTCCAAAAATCTTGCCCGCCGCCCCTTTAAAGATAGGGTACACCGTGCCGATCTTGATGTCGTTACGCAAGGGCTTGTCCGCCGCAACGCGCTCGATACAGATGCGATAATCGCCCTGCGCCAAGAACAAATTCACGGACTGCTGCAACTGATCGCGGATAGCCACCATGTATGGCTGCGCAATGGCACGCACATCCAAAGACGTAAGGAAGGACTTTGCCATAGGCAATACGCCCCAAGACAACTGATACTTCTTGTCCCTATTGAACTCAACCCAATGGTGGGCCTCAAAGGTCTTGAGTAACCGATGAACCGTCGTCTTCGGCAACGCTGTCGCATTCGCCAACTCAGTCACACCAAGCGGGCCCGCCTCTAACAACCTGAGTATCTCAATACCACGCTCTATTGATTGAACCATATTCATTTCCAAAGAAACGTACTAGCACACTATGGACTAATACATTTCACTATTCTATTAAAACTAATAACAATATACGTAATGTATTTGATTGCACCCTATACCGCTCAACGACATAAATTGCATTTAACTCATTATTAATATAACAATAACACATTCATGAAGAATTTAAAAATAACTATGATGCATAGGTGAAAACTTATGCTCCAATACATATCACCTCACTCAACATTGCTCAATCTGCATAGTATATATGTTGAATATTAATTCTAAGTATGTTTTTAATGAAGGCAAATACTATTCGATTATAAAAACAATAAATATCTATCCTTTATTAGAGAAATTCACTATATTTTACACTACATAATAGGTCTTTACTACCATGCTTATATAAATCTTAAAACACATCATGGTAGCTTTTTTTATTACGTAAAGGAGTATAGATGTATGAGTAAGGAGAAATTAGAGTTTGTAGAACCAGTTGATACAAAACACAGATAATGAGTACTGAGAGAGCCTGTGCCGTTAGGGGCAAGAAAGTCCTGTTTTTCTCTCACCATTGTTTGGACTGGATTCGTTTTTTTCTTGTTACTAGTATGATGGCTGGTGGCGGCTTAGCTGCAGGGCTAACGTTCAATGAGTTACTATTAGCCATGGTTCTAGGGAATATTTTCTTATGTATCATCGCAGGGCTAGTGAGTGTAATTGCCTATAAAGACAGGCCTTACCTTCGCCCCTTTTGACTCGATATAGCTTTTGGTCAGGAAGGATCTAGAATTGCATCTCTTTCGTTCCTATCGTTAACCCTAGGTTGGTACACTATTCAAGCGGCTTTATATGGACATTTTTATTGCTCAAGTATTTCAACCTTTCCTACACAGGCGAAGTCATTGCGATGATGCTCAGTGCGGTTATTATGGGTATCTTTGCAGTTCTCGGTATTAAATCTCTCGCCGTATTCGGCTATATTGCGATTCCGTCTATCGTATTTCTTTCACTAGGAACAGCGGCTCGTTCCGTTCAAACAATCAGTGGCTGGCAAGAACTGTTTAACTATGTTCCATTGCAACCTATTGATTTACTATCAGGTATTACTATCGTTATTGGTACATGGATTTTATCTACTGCTACCTGTATCGCCGATATTATGCGCTATGGTAAAAGCAAGAAAGATGTTATTACAGCGAGCACAATCGGTCTATTAGGGTGGCAATACGTTGATGATTAGCTGCGGCGCTATCGCAGGTGTAGCTATGAATGATGGTGACCTAATTAACGTACTCTTAAGCTTTGGTCCTCGTATTTCCCAAGCTTACTATTGTTAACTACAAATATCTTTACAACAAATGGTGCGAACCTCTATTCCACATCATTGAACCTAGCAAACTCTTTCAAACTAAACAGAAATATGATGCTAGCCGTGCTCATCGCTATCTCTGCATTAGCAACGATAACACAACCATATAAAATCGATCTCTCTTTGTATTCTTAAGTACACTAGGTATTATCGTTCCTCCACTATGCGGTATTATCTTAGCGGACTTTCTACCTAGTTCATCGTGGAAAATACATCGATTACCACAAAGCGACTTTTCAAAAATGGAATCTAGTTCCATGGATCACTTGGGCCATCGCATTAGTGTGCGTGAAATTCATTCCATTCGGTCTTCCATCCTTGAACGGAATCGTCAGCGGTGCCCTACTGTACGCACTCATTACGTATATTGTGAAACCTAATGTTGTTAGTGAAAGCAAAGGGTGATTATCATGGCAATTCATAAACTATCTGCTATACTAGGCACAATCATTATGGGTATCGGATCCTTTATTACCTGTCTAGCCACAACTGAAAGCACCTATTACTTCTTGGTAATGGCTCACTTGTAGTAAGCATTATCATGATGGGATTTGGGTACTCTAAATGGCAACCTTGATTTTAATAAATCTATAGATAAATAAAACCACCCCTATCAGGGGTGGTTCTTCTTAGAATATAATCAAGTGTTTGAGGCATATTGTGTATTTACGATCACCTTATTTTTCCGTATTATATTTTTCTCCCTATATGTCCTCCTTTTCTCTCCCCTCTTAATCCTACTTTCACCCCTAACGTGTTATCTCGTTGGATCTCTCCGATGCGATAAATAGTTCGGCCACGACTTGTGGGTTTTGGCATGAGTTTGATGCGTAGCTAGCATTTTGCGCACGTAGTTGCAGTGTTCTAGCATGGCTTCGTCTCAGTTTGTGTTTGACGTGACGCGGGATTGGTACACCAAAATCGGTGCGAAGTTCCCTACGTGAATATAGCTCGTATCGGGTCTCTGGACCTTCCGTAACGATATATTCATAGAGGTATAGCCACGTTAAAGAGGCCGTACACCACGTCTTTGCCGACAGGGCGCCGACATTTAATATGGGCAAGGTCAGATGCGGACCATAGGTCTTAGGCGATGTATAGCGCTACGCCGACCGTCGCTGGTCATAATGTAATTGGGCCTCAGTACCTTCCTGTACCGGCCAGCTCCCGCGTAATGGTACGCATCGGCAGACAGACCAGTTCTTCACGGCCATCTACGAAATAGCACTTCGTACCGTCCCCACCACCAGGCTCATAAGTAGGAATAAAACAAACAATGTGGTTCTTTGGATCTGCATGAGATCAAATCCAAATCCTTCCCTTAGATAGCCGAGCGGCCATCATATCTGTTAATTCATCATGTGTTATCATAGGAAATTCTCTCCCTCTAATTAGGAACATTCCTTTCAACAATACAATGAACACGTAGTTCTGTGAAAGCAGATTCGCATGCTTTTAATCTGCTGCTGATTTAATTGTATACTACGTTGAATATTTTGTAAATATATACACAAAAACTATAGAAATTTATGTATAATTAAAGACTTTTACGATCTTGTAAAAGTTACATATACCTTGATGTGTCAATATTTTCTCATTTAAATTGAGAAATGCATATTTTATGTATATCTATTAATCGAGATTAACAGAAATATATAGATTTCGGAATATAAATAAGAAATTAAATTATATTAACACATGTACATTATACTAACTCCTTTAGTACTAATGTATTCTATACATTCTAGATAGACCTAGTTCAATAAAACTAAATTTGGTTTAATGCACTGGTATCTTATTAAAAATCTGTAGTCAAGTATCTCCGCAGTTTTTCGTATGGCTCGTTCACATGGCGTCGCTGGATGGCTTGGCGGCTACAGTTCAGTTCTTCACTGACCGATACCAAGCTTTGGCATTTCTCCGTAAACGCGACGCAATAGGTCACGTCGATCTGAAGATAGTCTGCCCAACGCCCATACGAGACGGGACTAGCCTTTGTTCTTCATCGGCAGTCAGCGATCATATCTGCTATATTCTCGCCAGATGCGAAGATATCCATGCCCACCGCCACATCTCCATCGCTCGGTAGTGCGGTCTGGGATGTGAATCTCACGATGATTGCGCAATCGCTCCCCAGCTTCCAGTACCGCATGTAGCCGTATCTAACACCAGCTTTCACAAAGCCCGCAAATGGTACGGGCCCCTCCAGGTCAAAGCTATAGATAGACTCCATGAGGATGGCCCACAGATAGCTCTCTACGTCCTCGCGGAACTCGCGGTTCCCCGTGCGATTCGTGTAGTGCAAGATGAGTGGTCGATACCTGCGGCAGAGCTCGATTTGTGCCGCATCATGGCGCAGCTCATCGACGGTCCACGGCTGATATCCCACCGTCTGAATCCGCATATTCGGCTTTTGACAGATGGACACAAGACTCTTGTCCGACAAGGACGATAAGACCTGATGACCGCAAATGAGGGTTTGTAATTTCAGTTCCTCCGGAGGTAATGATTTTGGTCGTAACCCCTCAGGAGGTAACTCCTGTGTTTCTAGTTTGTCTGATGTGTTTATATCAGATTGTAAGTTTGCAGTTTTTATACATGTTCTTTGTACTAAAGGTTCTTCGTTTTAGTATAACATAAATCCCCTTTCCTGCCATGGCATAGCGCTTAACTACACAATGAGCGGAACGGGGATTTTGACAAATCGGCAATTTCTTGGAATTCCTGTACATTTTAACGGTATCTGTAACGTAATTTCTATTCATACTATGTCATAACTATACGATTAACATAGTAATTGCTGAAAATAGAAAAATTACTAAAATCTACTTACTAAAGACTAATAGTGAATGCTAATAGTAAATACTAGTAGCTAGTACAAGCAGTAAATAGTACTAATAAAGAATAGTAAAGAGCAGTAAATATAGCATTATATATAAAATAACACCACATCATAGGATGTGGTGTAATTTTTTATAAGAGGAATATAGTACTATCATTTGGGTATTAGTACGCAATCAAAGATTGGCAAATATAAACAATCATTGATTAGATAGCAATGCATGCAGCTTGCACAAAGTCTTTGAGCTGCGTTTTACATGTGTGTGGCACATCAGCGCCGTTACCGCGCACGATGTCGCCCCTAATATTTATACATCATAGCAGTACCAGAAATGGAACATGCTATTGGTACAGTGGTAATCTGCGTATTTGGCAGGTCCACGGCTATTGGCTTGAATGCGACCCTACGGTTCTCATGGACATGAGATCGTTCAAGCGCGATGTAAAGGTGTTGCTTTAATTTGGCTTTGCTTGTACAAAAGCTCCACGTAGTATGGTCTTTCAAGGGTAGTAAGGCCAGACAGGATAGCGTTAGCACTCTGTTATATTTTTCATATCTCGATGTAAGATATTCTGTGTTTCTTCAAATAGAGCGCCCGATACGGAGAAGAACAAATTAATGATATTCGTATCGATGCTTTCACCATTATCAAAGTACTACTGCGTACGCAGGCAAACCGCCCGTCACGGCAAATACAGTGCGCAAATCGTCCTGGCATAGTGAAGGCCCAAAGGATTTCATATCCACCAAGGAGAATGGTTTCACCTCAAAGTATTCGGACACGAACGGACCGATGAGACTGCGTTCACCAATGATGCGGCCATCAAGCTGTTCCGGGCCATGCCATCAAAAATGATGTTCAAACGACCTGTATCTTTATAAGTATCTAATAAATCACGCAAGTGAATCGGGAATTGCGGCACTGCCTCCACCAAGGAAGGATAGTCATCAATCACCACTGTTTGCGGAGTTTTTACACTGCTTTCAAAAAGTTCTCGCAAAGGCTTGATGCAAGCTATCTACAGGCTCGAACTTGTCCTCGACTACGTCAGTCGGAACAAACGTGCCTCCAAAGCTTCTATTCATATCAGCCACATGGACTGATTCATTGGCCATGCGCCCTGCCAAATATAACGCCTTATGACGGCGTGTACAAGCTGCGAAGCCACATAGGATTTACCACTGCGATGAGGACCGTACACAACACACAAGCTCATATTGCCCTCAGCGATACGGGACTGGATACTCTCTATAATCTCAGCACGTCCCACAAAATTCATATACTCTCACCTCCAACTGTCTGTGGAGATTATTATATCATAAATTTAAATCATTTTTAAACTTATTTTTCATATTATTAACATGACTTTTTTGATTATGTTAATTTTTACGCATAAAATATACTTATTTTATGGTTTCTTTTTACTCATACCATTGTAAAAGCATAGATATTTACTGTATTTATATAGGTATATAGGTATTTAAGGAGCATACGGGGGTACGGTATATAATCTGTATTTTACAGTCAATAAATATAAAAATAACGTGCCTCCTAGAAGGTAAGACACGTCATTTGCATTTTACTCATATTTAATTATTGCTCAACATGTATAGCTAATTAGTAATACTGAATTCTTATCACAAAATTTATAATGCTGAATTCGTATTACTAGCTATTTTATAGTAGTCATTTCTTGTTACATTTTATTGCTGAATTTGGATTTGCATTTTCATAGACAGAATCCGCTTAACCGCTTCTGTTAAGGCGTTCATTGGGCGATCGTTCCATTTGCCACCGCCTGTGTTAATGCCTCGATGGACTTCGTCGATATGAACTGTGTCCGCATCAACGAGGATGAGATCGCTACCAGCCACAACGGAGGCTACGCGTAATCCCTCATCTTTTGGTCTGCCTGCAAAGCGCCCACATCGATACGGTCCGTCATGACGATACCGTCATAGCCGAGCATCCTTGCGAAGCCAATCTTGGATAATCTGGTTTTGACGCACCTCGCCAAGTGCTGGTTATCAATAGCTGGAATTTGAATATGACTCATACCCGAGCTATAAGTATTGGCTGTCGTCTGCGCGATGAGTCGTTTAAAGACGGCTACATCATTATTGTTGAGGTAGTTTTTCGCCCTCATCAGTGGTGTTAAAGGATGCGTCTCCTGGCGTGACCGTTGGAAGTAGTTATAACCAAACCACATTTGGTTAATTTGGTAACGCTCCGCCATGGCTAGGTCCATATAGCCTGCCCAAGTCGGGTCAGATGTATAAGACACATTCGGCACCCCTAAAGGTTCGCATTGGGCCCAATCACAAGCGTTAAAGCTCTCATATCGTGCACTTTCAATGGTCATCATCGGGTCGCCAAGTTAATCGATACGCTCCATCGGCAATTGCCCCAACCGATGTAGGTTCTGGCGCAAGAAACTATCGTTAGTGTGCAACACCTTTATCGCGATTCACCGCGATGTACGGCGTCACCATGCTGGCAGTCATCGCCGTTTGCATGATATCGTTGTTAAAAGCTTTCACTTGGTTTTTATTATGTATATTTTCATTGGTTAGCATAACGCCGCTCACACGATATTTTGCGGATTACATCCCTTTGGGATTGCCCCAATGTGTTGCCATGGAGGCTGATTATCATCAGCCGCCCTACCTGTCCTCTCGTGACATGGCTCCAAGCCGAAAGTGTTCACCTTTTCAGGGACGTACTTTGTTCGATTCCATGACGGCGCGGTACGATACGGTCTCGTACCGCCTCTGCTCTGCCTGACTCTCATGTTGGCATCCAGTTGTACCAACGGCAGCAACTATCAAGGCCATGCCACACAGGACACGCCGTAAAAACTGGTTCATCTCCTAGAAACTCCTTACTGCTTATGCAATATGATAGCTATGGGCCTCTCTATGTATTTCTCTCCACACACAATCTATAGTTCTCCCTTTGATCTCAAATAGTATGATTCTATATTATACACCATATGCTTCCATCTTTTTCCTCATGATAAAAGCAAATTCTTATACTCGAATTCCTACAATAGGGTTATACAGTGAGAATAGTTGAACTTATATAAATAAAAATCCTACGTACCTAAGGTTCATAGGATTTTATTTATGCTTATATTAACTTTATATGTCTTTTAAAAAGAAGTTTTTTATAGCTTCTGACATATGTTCAAATCTTTGATATAGCTTCTAACGGCTGAAATGAGCGTGCATATGTTCTATTTCTATTTCCGCCTTGTTTAATTATAAGTTTTTATCAACTAACCTATCCAAAACTCTAGTTAATTGGGATAAAGAAAACTCTGAATGTAAAGCTTGAATCTCACTCTTTTGAAAGACCCTCAATACTACCTTGGGATATAGATTTATAAATAAGCTTCTCTTTATCAGTTAAACTATCACATCGTTCTATATCTTCAACAACCCATAATTTAAAACTGGTTTGTTCACAATTGCCATTCTATTTCTGGTAATGAAAAATTGATGCTCTTTACAACTTTTTATAATCTTTTGACTGCCACTCCCCAGCATGTTCAGCTGCTCCTAAACGAGTAAATAAATTAACTAGCAATGTATTTCTTGGTCGAGAATTGGATCCATTCACTTTTAGATATTTTCATAGTCCCAGGATTTTTAAAACTATAGTATAAATCATAGACTTCTGCAATCAAGCTTATATCTAGAATTTAAATAATCTGCATGAATAATCATATTAACAAAAGCTCTCTTAGTGCAGTTTTAATATCCAATTCGTGTCTTTCTTATCATATTAGTATCTAATTCAAATGGTCTTTCAACTCGAATTAGATAGTTTATCATATACAATTAGAAAATAATTATATAAATTTAAATCAGGAAATTCAAAATTGCCTCCATCAACTCTATCTCGCCAACGTTCGGTTTCTCCTCTTCGATCAAAAATAATCCACGTGATAATGTGGAAGACGACTTTTATAGCCTCATATTTTTCCAAAGAAAAGTAGTTCTCCCTAACCTCATTTTTATAACTCGATTATCATTTCTATCCTCTACTAATACACCTATTCGTTGTAAAACAAATCATTATCCATTTTATTAAATCCCATATCGGGATTTCTCTTATGTAATTCAAACTTATATCTTTCAACACTATCAATATCTAAATCTTCAATAGTATAGTTATCTAATAATTCATAATCTAAACGATCCGATCCATCACGAAGTAATGCTGCTAATTCATCAGTACTAATCTTATAGTCTCCACTATGTTTACGAATATAAGACTGAGATAACTCATTATTCAAAAATATAGGCTTTTCTTGTACACTTACCTCTGGAATATGAATAATTATAACAGTTTTTCCATCAATATTATCAATCTCAATATCCTCTGTTGATAAAATATTTTTACTTACTTTTATTAGGATTATTACCAATAGAAAATAGCTGATTTTAATATATGTATCTGAATCAGAACACCAGTTACCTCAAAACATTGTTCATCATTTTTCAGTAATTCCTAATATAATATATCCACCAGTAGTATTAGCAAATGCCGAATATGTTTTCCAAAAATCTCTTGGTAACTCATTTCTCGCTCGTTTATATTCAATATTTCCACTTTCATATATATGATTCTCATTTATCAATCTTTTTCAAATCTATAGACACTTTTTCTCCGTTATCATAGTTAAATAAATTAAATAAATTTATACAAAAATCCTAAAATATCAAGCTTCTATCAATATTTCGAAATATCACTGTTAAATAAAGCATCGTTAAATAAAAACTTCGTATTCCCAATCATGTATTCTCAATTAAAATAATATCATATCTATAGCCAAAAACTCCTTATGAAGAAAATATCATAAGGGAGTTTTAACTTAGATGTTTTTAGCCTCTTATATTTAGGGGATGTTGGGCATGTTTCAGGTGTTACGTCTTTGCGATCACCAAGAACCGCGCTGCGGTTTGTGTAATGTGTATGTAAAAGTTCATGTGCCTTATGGCCCAATGGTTCGCCCAAGAAGTCTTTGTATAAGGCTTGGATTTCTGGGTTTTCATAGGAAGCAACCCATTTGTAGTTCGCATCGGCTTCGTAAAGACCGCCAATACGAGCTTCCTTAGTTTTCACAGCTTGAGGCAATTTAGTGCGTGGTTGACCACCGCCACCAATACAGCCACCTGGGCAAGCCATAACTTCGATGAAGTCATAGTGTTTATCGCTATCTTTCAAGGCATTAAGGAAGTCACGTGTGTTTTTACCGCCATGCACTACAGCAACAGACAAGGTTACATCATCACCTAATTGAACAGTAGCCTCTTTAACGCCTTCCATACCACGAACGTCTTCGAGGTGTGTCAATGCATATGGAGGTGGCTCTTTATCAGTGATAAGCTTGTACGCTGTACGCATAGCTGCTTCCATAACACCGCCAGTATTACCGAAGATGATGGATGCACCAGTTTCCATACCGATTAAGTCATCGAATTGGGATTCTTCAATAGCATTGAAGTCGAGATTTTCCTCTTGAATCCAACGGATGAACTCACGTGTGGTGATGGAAATATCTGTATCCATGCCAAGGGATTCATCATTATGGTAACGAGCCGCTGCATTTTCTTCTTCTCGTTTTGTTTCTGCTTTTTTAGCCGTACAAGGGTTTACAGATACAGATACGATGTTGCTAGGATTAATGCCTTTTTTCTCAGCAAAGTATGTTTTAATCATAGCCGCTTCCATAGCGATACAAGAACGTGTGGAAGACAAGTTAGGAATCAATTCAGGGAAGTAGATTTCCGCAAAGCGTACCCACGCTGGGCAGCAGCTTGTGAACTGAGGAATCTGACCGCCAGTTTTAAGACGTTCTACAAGCTCAGATGCTTCTTCCATGATGGTTAAGTCCGCACCAAAGTTAGTGTCTACTACATAGTCTGCACCTAATGCACGCAATGCACCAACCATTTTACCTTCAAGGAATGTACCTGGTTCGTAACCGAAGCCTTCGCCGATAGCTACACGAACAGCTGGAGCTGTTTGAATAACAACGATTTTTTCAGGATCTGCAAGAGCTGCTTTCACCTTTTCAAGCTCGGATTTAGCATGCATAGAGTCGAATGGACATGCAGCCGCACATTGACCACAATGGATACATACAGGCACGTCGCCGTTTGCATCGAGATCGTAGTAGTCGAGTACGCTCATTACGTCCGCACAAGCGCGACGGCATAACGTACAGTTTTTACACTTAGAAATGTCGTGATAAATGGATGGATTGTCGAGCGCAATCGGCACGCGTTTATCGATAAATTCGTATTGAGACATGAGGACCTCCTCTAACAAACTAAAACTAGCAAACCTTTAAAAGAAATAGGCCAAACTACAGAGCACTGTGCTCAAGGCGTACTTCCACATCTTACCTTTAGTATACGCTATAGTGAAAGTTTATACTATGTAGAAATGTTACACTTTTGTGCAAAAATACGTAATAATATGCCCATTGTACCACGAATGAATAAATAATTCACAAAAATTTTAGGGAATTAAAGGTAAATAAAAAAAAACGCACGCCCTCAAATAAGAACGTGCGTATGTAGGCTTTCACCAAAAATCATAATCCTCGGAGGATCAGATTATTTGTCACCCCAGATAAGTGTGTATACAGCGTATGCAGGAGTACCTTGTTCAACCTTACGAGTAGATTTGTTAGGTTGTTCTTGTTTTACTACTTCGCCTTTTGGATTGTAAAGAGTAACCTTAACGTCTTTTACTTCCCGTTTTTTGTGGTTGAACTCTTCAGTTACGATGTAGTGGTAACCTTCGTAGTCCATAGCTTTGATGTCCAAAACAGCTTTTTTATCATCTTTTTTAACAGAATCGTTATCGATGGACCAAGTGATGCCATTGCTATCAGTACCAACAGTATACCAATTTGCTGCATCAACACTACCGATGCCACCAATCAATAAAGCGCCTGCTGCCAAAACAGCTGCCAAAGTTTTTTTCATATGTTTACCTCTCGATTTAAATACAAGAATACGAAAACTAGTATATTCGATGAAACTAAATATTTTATGAAAGACAAACGTGCTCAATTATTAAGACTTCATATAATAGGTAGAACGGCCTCCGCCTTTACGTTGAATACGACCATCCTTCACAAGAGCACGTACAGACCCTTCAATAGCACTATCGCTGAGATTTGGACACCATTCCCGAATGTTTTGCTTTGTGAAAGCCCCTAAATGATTGTCGATGGCAGCTTGCACCTGCTCCATGGCAGAACCACTATTTACCAATATAGAACTGCGGTCTTCAAAGTCATGATACGCTGCTAATAGCATTTGTAACCAATAGCGAATAAACGATATAGGGCAGGAACTTTCATCATACCAAGTATCACTAGACTCGCGTAAAGCAGCATAATACATATCCTTATGTCTTGCAATCTTGGCCTCTAACGATACATATTTCCCTACCATAAAACCGCTACGATACAACAATAATGTCGTAAGTAAACGACTCATGCGACCATTTCCATCATTGAATGGGTGAATACATAGGAAATCATGTATAAAAATAGGAATAGCTAGGAGTGGTTCTACCTCTCCATTGCCTACAACACGATTATATTCAGCACAAATCTGGTCAAGAGCCTCTGCTGTCTCATAGGGCGCTAGAGGAGTAAATAACACCTCTGTCCGTCCATCGGGATAGGTAGCACTAATATAGTTCTGTACACTCTTTAACTGTCCACCACGAGCATTAAACTGGTAATTATACAAAATCTTGTGCAACTGCAAAATATGATTGCGACACAAAGATATGGAGTCATAACTTTCATGGATAACATTTAAAGCATCACGATACCCCATGATCTCCTGCTCATCCCGATTTCGAGGCGTAGTCTTGTCAGCCACCAACTGCCGAAGCCGTGTACTCGTCGTCACGATTCCTTCAATCGCATTCGAAGCCTCTGTACTCTGTACCTTTGCCAACTCTACAAGAGAATCTAATATAGTAGGACTCTGTGAAAGCAAAACCTCCTCCTTGCCATTCGCCCGGTAGATTCCCGCAATAAGACTTAAAATATCCATATCCCACGACAAAGACTGAATCCAACCATACTCAAAACGACGCATACACACACCTCCATTCGGTTCTAATCCCTTATACATAAAATTATTCCCTTAAATTATACCATAATTTAAGGGAATAAATCAATTTAGATACATTTAATCATACGTACAGAAAGGGTTCCATCTCTTTGAGACCGACTTAGGTCACTTTTTCCCGAACGCAGATATCGTAAATTTTCTCATTAGGATTAGAAGAAAACGGAATATATCTCGTAGGACGACTTAGCTCGCTATTCCCCTACGCAGTTTTGAGTAAATTTAATCATACGTACAGAAAGGGTTCTATCTCTTTGAGACCGACTTAGGTCACTATGGAGGTCGATGAGAGATAGAACCCTTTCTACTAGTCGAGGAAATTTACCAAATCAAGTGATATACGTGATCTAGATTACTTCCTTCTTGTATTTGTATGTCTGTATTGTCGTATGTTTGGCCACCGATCACATAGCCTGCTGGATTGTATACTTTCATCTCGAGCAGTTTCGCAGTCTTTGCAGCACGATTAAACTGCAAAGTATAGATAGAGTGATCACCACTAGGGTCAACAATCTTCAAATTCAACTTAGCCTGCGCATCGTCTTTCTCTACCGTATCGTTATCGATATAACCAGTACGACCATCCGCATCAGTATTAAGAGGATACCAACTTTCAGCATGAGACACGCCCACACCAGCGCTAAATAACAAACCTGCTACCGCTAAACATGCAAACCATTTCTTCATAACCGTTCTCTCCTGATTAGAAAATCTAAACAACTATGCATTTCGCATAATACAATTCACTATGACTTCATTATAACACCATAATTGCATATTACTAATAAAAACTCTATTAAATGCATAAATTATATAGAACTCCTAAGGAACGTCTAGCGAGGCCCCTATGGGCTTTAAATAATCCCATAGATTTGAAGGCTGATATTCGCCCTGTAAGATTGGCAAGAAAACAGAAAGCCCCGAACTGTTCTGAAAACGACTTAGGTCACTATGGAGGCTTTCAGGATAGTTCGGGGCTGTTTATACATTCTAAATATCTAAATAGACAGAGCGAATATCAGCTTCTATTAAATTGTTGGATTATTTACCCCATAGGGCTTTCATAACTTCCGCGCCCATGGTATCATCTTCAATTTTTGTAGGTTTTTGTGCGTCTTTGCTGGACAATAACGCTACGCCTGCAGCGCTGTATACTGTTGTATCAAGTTCTGTCCATGTTTTTTCTTTACGATCGATGCGTACTGTGTAGATGTATGTGAAGCCTTCTACATTGTTAATTTTAACAAGTACTGTTGCCTCATCATCTGTTTTATATACAGAAGAGTTGTCGATAAACCATGCTGCATCATCAGCATCAGCATCGATATAATACCAATCAGCGGCACTCGCTTGGCCAAAGCCACCTACAAAGAAAACCCCTGCTGCAAACATAGCAGCTAACCATTTTTTCATTTCTAACTCCTTAACGCTAGAGACGACCATCTAAGATGGCCGCCCATAGTTACTTACATATTTGTATCTTAATTACTTAATTATATTATTCTTCAGTTACATCTTCTTCGATTTCAGAACCTGGAATAACAGCAATGCTAGCTACTTTATCACCTTCGTCGAGGTTTTGTGTTTTCACACCAGAAATAGCTTTACCTTTCTTCACAGCAATATCATTCATGTTGAAGCGGATGATTTTGCCTTGTTCAGAGATAAGCATTACTTCATCATCGTTATGAACAACTTCAACGGCAACTACATCACCTGTTTTGTTCGTAATCTTGAAGTTCTTAGAGCCTTTACCGCCGCGTTTTTGCAATGTATAAGCTTCCGCATCATTGCGTTTACCAAATCCTTCTTCGGAGATAGTAAACACTTGAGCTTCGCTTTCATCAGCATTAATAACACCAGCACCTACAACCACGTCGCCTGCATTGAGTTTAATGCCCCGCACACCGTGAGCCGCACGTTTCATAAGGCGTACATCGCTTTCACTGAAACGAATAGCAATACCCAATTTAGTACCAATCAAGATATCTTGGTCACCAGTCGTTACGTTGACGGAAATCAAGTGATCCCCTTCGTCGAGGTTGATAGCGTTGAGACCAGAACGACGGATGTTGCGGTATTCTTCGATAGCTGTACGTTTTACAACGCCGAACTCAGTTACCATGAATAAGTTTACATCTTCTTGAACGCGTTCAAGGTCGATCATAGTCGTAACTGATTCGCCTACAGCTAGTGGCAATACGTTAACCATGGCAGTACCGCGAGAGTTGCGGGAACCTGCTTCTGGCACTTCATATGCTTTGAGGCGGTATGTACGGCCAGTAGATGTGAAGAACAACAATGTATTATGCGTACGTACATGCATAATTTGCGTTACATAGTCGTCTTCCTTCGTTTTCATGCCGATAACGCCAGCGCCACCTTTATGTTGGTTGCGATATACGTTCGCGTTCATGCGTTTGATATAACCTTGTTTAGTCAAGGTAATAACCATCTCTTCGTCAGCGATGAGGTCCTCTACATCAAGGTCAGACGTATCGATTGTGATTTCAGAACGACGAGGGTCGCCGTATTTCTTCTTCATATCATCGAGTTCATCTTTGATGATTTGACGTTGACGCGCTTCGCTAGCCAAGATAGCTTTCAAGTCTTCAATCAATGCCAACAATTCCTTGTATTCGTCTTCGATTTTCTCGCGTTCCAAACCTGTTAAACGGCGTAAACGCATGTCGAGGATGGCTACTGCTTGTTTTTTTCTGAAAGCCCAAATTTTTTTGCATCAATGCGTTACGTGCGATTTCGTCAGTTTGAGAACTGCGGATTGTAGCGATAACTTCATCGATGTGGTCGAGGGCGATCAACAAGCCTTCCAAGATGTGAGCACGCGCTTCGGCTTTGTTAAGCTCGAACTGAGTGCGGCGTACGATTACATTGAGACGATGATCTAAGTAGTAACCCAATACTTCTTTCAAATTCAATACGCGAGGATGACCATCTACGAGGGCCAACATAATCACGCCAAAAGATTCTTGAAGTTGAGTGTGTTTATATAATTTGTTAAGAACGATATCTGGTTGCACGTCAGCGCGCAATTCGATAACGATGCGCATACCTTGACGGTCAGATTCGTCGCGAAGTGCTGTGATGCCATCAATTACCTTGTCGCGGCTCAAGTTCGCAATCGTTTCAATAACGCGAGCCTTGTTAACTTGGTATGGGATCTCAGTCACTACGATTTTATGCTTGCCCTTCGCCATTTCTTCAATGGTTGCACGAGCGCGCATTTTTACGCTACCACGACCTGTGGAGTATGCTTTTTTAATGCCTTCCCGGCCCAAAATGAGCGCCCCAGTCGGGAAGTCTGGACTTTTGATTTGCGTCATCAATTCATCCACAGTTACGTCTGGATTATCGATGAGCATGGTAAGGCCATTACATACCTCGTTAAGGTTGTGCGGCGGAATATTTGTCGCCATCCCTACGGCGATACCGCTGGAACCATTGATGAGAAGATTTGGAATCTTCGCTGGCAATACTGTAGGTTCTTGCAAGCTTTCATCATAGTTCGGCATGAAATCAACAGTTTCCTTGTCGATATCAGCGAGCATTTCTTGCGTAATTTTCGCCATACGTACTTCGGTATAACGCATCGCAGCGGCACTATCACCGTCGATGGAACCAAAGTTACCGTGGCCGTCTACCAAGAGGTAGCGCGTATTGAAATCTTGCGCTAAACGAACCGTTGCGTCGTAAACGGATCTATCACCATGTGGATGATATTTACCGAGTACGTCACCGACGATACGAGCGGATTTCTTGTACGGTTTATTTGGCGTCATGCCTGTTTCGTGCATCGCGTACAAAATACGACGATGTACTGGTTTCAAGCCATCGCGCACATCTGGAAGAGCACGCATTACGATTACGGACATCGCATAATCGATATAGGCGTTCTTCATTTCTTTTATCAATCTGAACGGGATGAATATTCCCGTGGGACCATTGTTGGTCTGCCACAATCTCACCTCATTTTACTAACACTGATTATAATACATCATAATATTATAGCATTTTTGAGGGATAAAGGCTATAAACCCTTTATTATTAACTATGTTCTTTCACAAACTTATCAAAATCAGAAATTACTTTCTGTTGTGTATTAAACGTTTTATATTCACTAACAGCTTTCTTCTGTGCTTGTGTCATAGAAATAAGTCCTTTGTTTGTTAGGATTTGATACTCATTAAAGTCTAAAAACTTATCTACACTTTCAATAAATGCTTTCATAGTAAATGTTTCACGTCGTTCAATAATACGTTCTATATAATCAAAAAATGAGGATACCGTTCGCTCAAGTTGTTCTATCTCTTCAACAGATAAATAATTTTTTGCTACGATTACATCCTTCTTATAAATCCGCCCTTCCGGTCCAGATTCCCACGTAGTCAATCCCATATGATCCTTTGTTGCATCTGCATGACTATGAATGATTTCTGCAGCAGTTTGACCAGTAATAGCATAATGAAACTTATTCTGTATCGTTCCAAAAAATTCTCTAGTAATAGGTGATTGTGCATCATAATCGATTGCACATGCAGCAAATATATCTGTTACTTGTTGATATATGCGTCGTTCACTAGCGCGAATTGAGCGGACTCTTCGTAGCAATTCTTTAAAATAATCTTGTCCAAATGAACGTCCATTCTTTAGCATAACATCATCAAGAGCAAAACCTTTGATAATATATTCCCGTAAAACTCCTGTCGCCCATATGCGGAATTGAGTTGCCTTTTTACTATTTACTCGATAACCTACCGCAATAATAGCATCAAGATTATAAAAATCTATTACCCGTTTAACAGTACGAGTTCCTTCTATTTGAACTTGTTCCATTTTGGAACAAGTTCCTAGCTTTTCTAATTCGCCGTCAGAATAAATATTATTTAAATGCTTGGATATAGCCTGTGGATTAACATCAAATAGTTTTGATATATCTTTTTTTGTGTCATCCAAAAATGTTTCATCTTTAAATAGTACATTCGTAGAAACAGATTCATTCTCTGCTTGATATACAATAACATTTCCTGTAATTGCATTTTTCTAAAGATGTCATAGAATTCTCCTCTATATTTAATATTTATATCCTATTGAACACTTATAACTATCTCTATCCCTTATTTAGTGCCCCGCATGCTTTATCATATGATCTAAAATACTAACAAAGTCTCGTTCTACGGCAGAGGTATCTTTACCAGTGCTACCAATTCCGGTTAACATAGTTTCTTTCCAATCATTCCTTGCCATAAATCGAAAACCTATCAAATACTCAGCTTTTGTTTTATCCTCTTCCCCTTTTGGTAAATAGTAAATACCAACGCTTCTATCAGCACGAGGATGTAATAGTGCTGGATTATCTTGCGGTTTATACTCGCTATATATAAATTTCATAAAGGTTAGAATATCTTCACCCTTTACAGACTTATCTACAAAGATAATTTCATTGGATCTAAATAGAGGTATCTGATTAGTACCTGCTACACGTGTTGCTTCAGATTTCTTTAGCTTTAAAACTTCCTCATATGTGGCCATTCGCAGGCCATGTTGCTTAGCACGTTCCACCAAAGCAGCGTTCAAATGAATTAAATACTCTTGTGAATAGGCAAAATTAGCATTTGTGTATCTTTCACCACCTGGAACCGGCAAGGTTGGGCGTTGCACCACAGAATCGGCAGTAAAGGTAAAACCATTGCTTTCATCATAAAAGACATACACATTCCGCTGAAACGGTTTTTCCTGCTCCACTACAGAGGACTGGAGAACAAGATTAGGACGAACAACAGCGAACTCCTTTTCCACGCTAGACTTGATATCCTCTGGCGTCGCAGGATCACCATTTTCCGTGGTCCACACAAAAGAACAACCGCTCAATAAAAATGTACAAATACACACAACAACTAATGATATATACCTAATCAACTGCTTCATAGATACACCTCTCCCTGACCTATTTTCCTCGCACAGCCTGTTGTATTTCCCGATCAACAACGGTAATTATATCTCGTTCAATCTGCTCAGAACTCTTATCTTGATAACCAACACCACTCATTAAGGTATCTCGCCAATCTTCCCGCCCTCTAATTTTAAAACTTATTAGGTACAGAGCCTTGCTCTTGTCTGTTTCACCATTTGGTAAATAGTAAAAGCTAACCTTACGGCCATACACGCTACTTACTAAGGTCTCGTCACCATTAGGTTTATATAGAGAATATATGTCTCTTAACATACCCACTACACCAGCACCATTCGATGTTTGATTAAGAAATATAAAATCCCCTTCCTCAAACAAAGGAACCGTACTATTATCCTCTTTTCGCATAATCTTAGCATCCATTAGCGCTTTGCGCTCCTCATTATTAGCTACCTGAAATCTATACTTTGCAGCAAGCAGTGCTACCTCACTATTCAAGCGATCTAAATAAGCCTCTGCATACCTATACTCTGCGTTCGTAACCCGTTGACCACCAGGAATAGGCAACTGAGGAACCTCAACAGAAGCACGCGCAGTAAAGACAATACCATTATTCTCATCAAAAAACGTATATTCATAGTGCTTATAAGGCTTTGTAGTAACAACCTCAGAAGCCTGCAATACTAGACGAGGATGATACGACGCAAAACGGTTCTCAACCATTGCCTTTATATCATCCGGCGTATACGGCTCAGCATCGAGCGTCGTTAACCGCGAAGAAGTACAACCACCCAATACAACACTACAAACACACACAAAAACCAACAACACAAACCTAACAAACACAGGCATACACAACCACACCTCTCTCTTTTCCCCATTTGTATCAAGTATTCATATCAAATATGCAGACACAATCATTGATAACATCAGCTGATTGTTGATACTCTACTTCACACCCTTTCCCCATCAGAGGCCTCGCCCCATGCGAAAGGAAAAGGGCTTCCCTTATTGATGAGCGACTTAGGTCACTATGGAGCGAAGAGATAAGGGAATCCCTTTTTTAACAATCTAGCATATTTGTATTCGGGCCCCATCCATACTATTTTCGGTTATTCGCCATTAACAACAATCACTTAACTAGCACATCCAATTTATTCATTCGATAGTTCTCTATTACATCCATGAACGCTTTGTTATGAATAGGATTTTCCGTCATCCCAAATAGGTGGCTTTTACAGTCACAGTCGGAGGATCCAAATTTAGGGACGTCCCATTCGGCAACGCCACGGACCGCATCAGCGAGGGCGCATTCCGCATCAGCCCAGCTAGTTCGTATCGGAAGACCTGCTATCATTTCGCAGTGACCGCGGAAGTAATCTAGATGCCAGTGCATTTTCTTGCGTTTTCGTTTATGACGCTCAATGCGTTTCGTTAAGTTTGCCTTCGCAGAGCCGACGTACATATAGTAGCCAGATTTGAAATGCATCATCCCTTTAGAGCCGATTTCAAGATCAAGATCATGGTCTAGGTGCATGACCATCACGTACACGCCGCTATCGTGAGCCTCTGTGTCGAGGATGCTGCTCGGATAGAAACATTCTCGTGTTACAGTGGGCATGGTAAAAGTCTCATCCCAGGTCACAGCAACGGCTTTCCAATCTAAAGATGGAGCTACCTCTTTAAAGGTACGAGCGAATTCTAAATCCGTATGGTAGTCCGGTAAGAACCACTGCGCTCTATCCCATTGTACGAGGAATAGAACCCCTGTATGGTACCCTTCGTTTTGTAATTCTTTCAGATGTAATAAATGCTTGCGACCCCGTTCGGTTATGGCATCAGGGAACATGGCGCCCGTTTTAGAGAATAACGTACAAGACTTGACCTCTAACAAGAACTCATCGCCTTTATCATTGGTGAGGAGCAAATCAAAGCGTGATGATGTCCCATGTAATTTAACTGTATACTCTCGTCTTACAACGCGCCATTCCTCCCAACCAGGAATTAATTTATTTTCAATCAAATGCTGCGCTACATCGTTACTGTAGTTTGTATCGAGCATAATTACAACACCATCGCGCTCAATGCCCACTACGCGGTATTTTGTCTTCGCATCAGGCTTATCGTGAGGCACGATGTACATCGTTACACCAGTGAATAAGAGCTCCCACATGCGCCCAGGATTTGGTAAATGCGCGAGTACACTTTCACCATTCAAATCTAAGGTCACCACAAAACGGTTCGGGCGACCAGTATATGTTGCTTTCAAAATTGTATCGTAAAGGACCTTCATTGTATCTCCTATATCAGTAATATTCTATATGTCTATTATACGCTATTTTGTTACAGGATAAGAATCCTATACATCGTACTATGAAAGTCCTTACGTTAATGGGACCTCTAACAAGTGCTATAAGCCCTTAAAAACTTACAAAAAAGAGGTGTTTAAAAACTTACTAAAATATGGCTCAATAATTCACCACAGTTACAGGATCATTGTTACGGTATTTGCGATTACTACGTTGATAATCTCGTTCTACCAAGTTATGTAGGGCTTCTCCTAATAACTTCCAAAAACCATCAGTATCTTCCGTTGGTATACCAAGAACAATGGAGCTTCCTTTGGAATACGTAATACATGTGGAGGTTATATTATCAAGAATTGGCAAATATACGATAATGACACCACACGCTCCTAGCATATCCTTAAGAGGCTCTTTCACACCAGCTAATGGTTCGCTCTTAAGGTCCTCAATTTTAGGTATAAATTTTCTTAGCAACTCCGCATCATAAGGATTAACCTCCACAAAACGCGCCTGTCCTTTCGTGATTTGTACCAATGTATAAATCGCACTCTTTTTAGCTGGCTCCATATCCTTAATATTTTCATATACTAAGGGCATAACCATTTCATTATCTACATTTTTTAAAGAAGCTACCTCAAAAAATTTTTGTAAATTATTAACCTGCTCCGCTGCCTTTTTTGTTTCTGGCACTATACCTAAACGCGCAAGTTTAGCATAACCAAAAGGACTTAGCAAAGTTAATTTCTTCATCAATAGAATTCTCATACTCTACTTTTAATATCTTCTCTCTGTAATTGGCTTCTAATCCATTCCAAAAACTTGCTTCTACACCAAACACCCGTTCAAGACGCATTGCCACATCCTGTGTTAGTGGGACTTCACCATTAATGAGCTTACTGATGTGCTTCTCACTCATATCCATTCGTGTAGCTAATTCTTTTTGCGTCATATGCCTATCTTCTAAAACCTCTTTTATTGTCATTCCAGGCGGTATAGCAATAAAAGTTTTACTTTCATATATCTTCATATGTATATCTCCTATACTAATGATAATCTACAATTTCTTGAATCTCTACTACGTGAAACATTCCATCAATATGTATAAAAATAAGTCTATAAGGGTGTACTAAATCCATAGCATATTGAGTTTTGCGATCTCCAACTAACTTATGGCACCGTCCCACACCATTTAAAATCAAAGACTGAATAGATGTAGCAAAACGAAGTTGATCAATTCTTAAATGAATTTTACGTGCCATCTCACGTCCATATTCTCGCCTAGCAGTATTTGCATCTGTACAAACTGTTTCTAACTTATTATTCTTATATCGTATATCCAATATGTCACCGACTCTCTCAAATCATAGTGAATGGTTGATACAATATAAATGGCCATTTATAACAATTTACCTAATAGGTTAATTCTATTATACTCTCTCAAATACAAATGTAAATATACAATTTACCAATTAGGTAAATTATTTTTATAATATCTAGTATTATAAATCATATATGCTATTAATAATTAATATTGAAAAATTTTTCATTTTTGTAGCTTAGGTTACATTATTACATGTTAAAAATAGTTTATACTAGGAACATCAGGTCAGTATTTAATACCCGTACTGATCGTTACGCCGGGTTTTGGTGAGGCATCGCCTAGTTGATCTCATCACGCTGTACGTATACGTGCGAAGCTTTCACAAAACCCAACGGCGTATATAGATTACATATAAAGAATTACATAGATTAACTAAGTAGTTTAAGCCACTATTCTCCGCAGAGAGGGCTCGAGAAAGGATTTACAATGGCACAAATCGCAGCAAATTTACAACGCATTAAAAACGGCCAACGCCGTTATGCAATTACACCTCGCGTTCCAGCAGGTTTCATTCAACCAGAACAATTACAAAAATATATCGACGTAGCGAATGAGTTCGGCGCTGTTCTTAAATTGACTGGTAGCCAACGCATTATGATTACGAATTTAAAAGCAGAAGACGTAGATAAAGCTTGGGAAATGCTCGGCATGGAGCCAGCGTACACTGTTTCTAACCGCGTACGCAGCGTAAAAATCTGCCCAGGAACTACATTCTGTAAACGTGCTAAACAAGATAGCGTACATCTTGGCATGCAAATTGAACGCAAGTATTTGTCTCAAGAAATGCCAAGCAAAATGAAAATCGGCGTGTCCGGTTGTCTTAACTCTTGTACTGAAAGCCGCATGAAAGATGTTGGTATCATCGGTACTGTAGAGGGTTGGAATGTGTACGCTGGCGGTAGCGGCGGCGCGCATCCACGCATCGGTGACCTCATCGCAGAAGTAACAACTGAAAAAGAAGCTCTTGCATTAGTAGATCGTATCATTGCATACTATAAAGAAAACGCACAAATTGAACGTATGGGCGAATTCATTGACCGCATTGGTTTAGAGGCTTTCAAAGAGGCTGTATTGGGCGACCTTGAAGGTGCTCCAGCTGAAAGCAAATCCGATGAACCAGCTGTGTTCTTGCCTGGTCATGGTAATGATCCAGAACCAGAAGCACCACGCCTCGAAGCAGGTGCTCCTATTACACCAGACACAATCATTCGCGACATCGTGGATACATATCCAAATGTTGTGCCTGTATTACAAAGCATCGGCATGGGTTGCCTTGGTTGCCCATCTTCTACAGCTGAACCATTGTGGCAAGCTGCAGAAATCCACGGTGTTAATGTATACGATTTAGTTCAAAAATTAGAAACTGCACGAAAAGGAGCTTAATATGTCCGCATTCTTAGGTCACATCCATTACTGGTTATATCGTAAAATTCAATTGCTCGTTGAGCGTGAAAACTTGATTTTAGAAAAAACAACTAAGGTTGTTGATGATTTGGCAGAGGAATTACACTCTATCTCCGTAGATACATACGGCGAGCCAATCAACCCTAGCATTCCACTAGAGAACATCATCGACCATGGCAATATCCATGGCTGGTTGTCCAACCAAATCAACATCGCATCCGTTCGCGAAGCAGCTTTCATCAAAGATTTGCTCGACACTAACTCCGGCGACGAAGCCGTACATGTAGTAACAGCTATTCTTGATGCATTCGCAGTACAAGGTCAAGCATGTGGTGTTGTGGCGCAAGACAATCTTGAGGAACACACTGCACCTGCTATTTACAATGCATTGCAAAACTTCTACGTAAATGGCATGCCTTGTGACGGTGGTGACCAAGTTGTTTCTGAAAGCCCTGATGAATTCACATGGGTTGGGGATCACAGATTACAAGCAGGCTACTGGCGTACAGCGGGCGTTGACCCTAAGTTCATGGCCTTGGCGTACCAAACATGGTTCGAAGCCTTTTGTAAAAGCGGTAGATCCAAACTTTTGAACTTGTAACGACTGAAGAAAAACGGCACACGTTTATACTCCATTCGTAGAAAAATAATAGAGTATCTACTCTCAGATATATGTACTCAAAAACGAGCGTTTACAGCGCTCGTTTTTTTCTTACCCAATATTTGGCTATTTGAGTTTTTCTATATATTTCTTCCCTATTTTTCCAAAACTGTAGCTATAGGCACAGCATTGATAAGTAATATCATTTATAATGTAACTATAAGATAAATACATCCTATTATGTATTAACACATCGTATTACGTATGAACGTAAGCTTTCAAAAATAAAAGCTAGAATTAGGAGGTCTATTATGGCAGGCACAGTTAATCAAGAATTAGGTTTATTATTCCAAGGTCCTAACTATGTAATCGTTAAAAAAAGGCGGCAAAGCTGGTGAAAAGGTTGAAAAACACAACCATCCAGAAGCTAATGTCATCTTTACAGTAGTTAAAGGTAAAGTACAAGTATTCCTTAACGAAACTGAAGAACACGTACTCGTACCAGGCCAAGTATTGGAATTCAACGGCGACAACTATATCCAAGCTACACTTGTAGAAGACAGCGAATCTCGTAGTAAACCTCATCCACAAACCTGAATAACATACTCAAAGGACAGTTGAGCTAATCAACTGCTCCTTTTTATATACTAACTTGTATCACTATCTAATCTGTGTACTATTTCAATCTATACTCTCATCTGCACCATCTAATCTATGCTATTATCTAATCGGTATCTTTCAACTAGAAGAACACATGATACGTCCTATCAAATGCATAATGTGCCGCTGTATAAAACGGGTCACCGTACTCAAAGGCACCTTCATGCTTTACATTAACATTCATAGCCTCAAGATCTGTTTCTAAGTTACCATCAAAATCATAATACTTAGTCGCTCGAGCAACCTTTTTATACCAGATTCTTGTTCTTTATGTTTAACGATAATTGGTTTAGCCTGCTCACGAGAATAGTCTTTAGGTTTTCCTTTTTACAAATGGAACTAACGGAATACTCATAATCATAGTCTGCCGTAACAACCCACCCAATAGTATGTTTCTTTTTATACTCTACAAGATACATATTAAATTGCAAGGTATAGTTTGAGGATTATGCTCCACACTTCGTACAGAATTTTAAATCAATAAACATCGCTGACTCGTCAGTTGATGAGGCACATTTAAAATGCTCAGCATGTTGTAGTGCATATAATGATATAACATTAGATGCCTCAGAACCTGTAGAGCACCTCTTCTTGATGATCCAAAGAATTTTTACTAAATTTTTAACATATTCTCTCTCTAACATACTCTATTCTGAATAATAATACATTATATAAATGATTAGGATATAAATGATTAGGGCACTAAAACAATGGCCGTATCATTTAAAAGGAATTATAGATTGTAAAAGTCGCTTACATCAAAGCGTTTTGCATGGCCTGGCGCAGGTACGCAATCTGGATGAGGATAAACTGATTGGGAATATCGCTACAGGTATGATATTATCTGGCAAAGCATAGGCTGCTCGGACTTTACTGGGATCAAATGAGCAATCCACGTTGTTCCTAGACCCATATCCGCCACTGTAAACATGAGGTGAGAACCTACAATACTTGCGTCTACAACGCCCATATCCGCATCATCGTATTCCCGCTTTCCAACTCACCATTATTGCATAACAAACAATAATCGCCAACGGCGTATTGAAGTGACCATTAGTACAGTCTTTTAGTTTTATTAAGACTATCTGTCGTATTCAGCACAAGTAAGCGTTGCGGCTGATAATTATGAGCCGTAGGTGCTAATCTGCGCTCTCTAACAAGATATCTACTTTCTCTTGCTCAACGGAGCTCATATCAAATTTTCGTACTGAATACCGCTCTGTGGCTAATGCTTTAAAAATCTTTCATTAGATCTCACTCCTTATTTGAAATAAGCTAATCTATTTTAAAGAAAAACACCTATATACTACTTTACAATATATTAATTTGCTACTATAGATATCTTCCTTTTTACTCACTTGAACAACTTCACTAAAATCTTCTGAAAGAGCATCAAATTCTTGGTCAGAATATAAAAATAACCTTCTAAACCTCTATGAATAATCGCATTTACTGTTGGGTGAAACTCCTCATCTGATGGCATCAATAACGAATTGCGTCATTTGATAAGCTACTTCTTCTGAATAAAGTAAGTTTATCAATACCAATATGAACCATCAAGGCTTGGACATCCCTCTTGTGTAAGGGACTCCTTTTTGAGCCGTCCCATTTACTCATTCCAAAAATATATGCTGCCGCTAACTGTCTATCAAGCTCATCCTCTATCGTCAAACTAAACTAGGAATGTATCGACCATTTCCATAACTTCATTCACAATACTATCTTCATAATAAATCCTTTCTAGAATAGCTTTACACATTATCACAAGCAATAGCTATTGGATATAAAACTGACAAGTCTCTCTCCCTTAGTTTACGTGACAATATAAAATGTAACTGCTATATGTTATCTCTATACAGACTACTTCTGTTAATATATTTCTATCTTACTATAAAAAGTCCTTTTTAATCAGGCCCTTATCTGAAATCAGACAAGGGCCATTTAGTCATAATATTTTTAAGACGGCTAATTACTTCGTTAGTAATGCTTCTCGATTTTGCTGTTAGCGTCAGCGCACGGATTGTGTACGGATCATCCAATACTACGTCCATTTGTTTTTCAACGCGGATAGCTTCCACAGCGTTGTGAATTGCTTGCATCATAGGTTGAGCAATTTTGTTGATTTCTTCGTTTTCTTTTTGAAGCAATGGAGCTACAGTTTTGTTGAATTCAGCTTCTGCTTGTGCAGAGTCTTGAATTTTTTCAATTTCTTGCACTTTTTCTCAATTTGTGGATTTGGTATTGAGCGTCTACTTGTTGCATTTTCATATCTAATGCACCGCAGCCAGGGTAGCTATTTACTACTTGGCTCATATTTACTAAGCCAATGTTAGCAGCACTTGCTACTGCAGCAGTAGCAGAGATAGCACCAACGATGAGCTAAGGTAGTCAATTTTTTAGATAATTTCATCTGAAATCCTCCTCGATTAAAAGTGTCACTATACAATCCAATAGTGTACTATTTTTACTATATCAAATCTCGCTAACTTTCACAAGACTCTGTTAAATAGCATAATAAAGCCTATGAAATGCTTATGAATGTCTATAGAATTAGAAACAATACCCACAGGTATGCTCTGAAGTCCCTTTAGGCAGTCATGACGGACATATTCAGAACACATGTGGGTATTGAGGCTTTCATCAATTATTTATAATTCAGCAACGAATGTGTTCATCGTTAATATAGATGTATTTATCGGATTTCAATTTGGACACGAGGTCAGGTACCAAACCGATGAGACGATCGAAGCTGCTGCTGTAAGGATTGCCCTTTAATGTTAAACAACTCAATGCGGTCCCCTTTGATAACGAGGATAGAGCTTGGTTCCATTTTGGCACCCGCTCGCCACCGCCGCCACATTCGTGGTTTTTGTTCGCCGTGTTGTGGTTTGTACCAGTACCGAAACCAAATGTTACGTCAACGAATGGAACGAGCGTAGTATCGCCGATTTGTACAGCTTCGCCTACTACCGTTTCCACTTTTCGATCATATTTCCTGAATTTCTCGAATAGGACTTCCAAATTCTCTTTTACATTACTGTTTTTCCATCACAGTACTCTCCGCTTTTTGTGAAAGTATCATTGCTATATATACATACTTAGGGTTTATACTATGTATTTAGCCTTTAGATAGTATATACATTAGTTTATAGACATCCTATATATTGTCTTAATACAGCTCTATGTACTTAGTTTGACTTAATATATCCTTACGCTGTTTGGCCTTGTGCGGCTTTCAGCTTTTTCTAACTGTTTTGCTTCTTTCCGTTTAATCCAGAAGACGCGAGCGCTTTCACCAATAGAGAACGCATTGGTTTAGATACCAAGAATCTAGTACCATGCCAAGCCAATACAGCGAGAATTATGCGACCTTTGATGTGACCGCTGCCTTCACCGGCCCAGTTTACATAATCTAGTTCAATATTCTCTGCTTGTTCAGGCCAAAATGCTGTACAGCATAGATGCGATAATCCCCATGCGATATGGGTCACCGATACCAAATCGACCTTCTATGACCACATCGCGTGGTTTAGAGTGGTTATAACATCGTTTTGACACAAGGAATAGCTGACGCCACAATTCTGTATTTCGTACATGTTTCATGAACCAGAATGTAGGAATTTCAGACTTGAATGATGCTACCGGATCGTTTGGATCCCGGCTTTTGCAAAAACGACTCTTTTACAGTTGTTTTGATATCATTTACCTTCGTAAATACTCTTTCCTTAATGGAACCGTCACTGTTGAAAGTAACGCGACTTACCACTTCGTCATCGTCTTGAATATGGGCCGTTGGGTCTTGCTGAATGAGAGTCATATCGATCGGCATGAGCCTGTGCATCCATATCTTTAGAACCCCGATGCAGGACGTTCAACGCGCTCATTTTCGATTTTGGGAGGTACCTGCCTGGTGATTCTTCGTCACCAAAGGTTGTAGTAGAACCTTGAGAGCTCTTCAAATCTTCAAAGCTAGTGCCATTAGAGCTTGCAGAAGGACCTTGTCCGCTCCCTTGCATAGCTTTTAGCAAAAGCCTCTGCTTGCGACGTATCATCATCGTCCATTACTTTTGGTATTCTTCGTCAACGCGATTTTCAAGCCATTCATAGTCTTTCACAGGACCTATCTTGAGCATGCCCAAAAACGTATAATTCCTTAAAAATGGTTTGCCCTGTAAAGTACGCTAAATGCAGTGAAAAGTACACGCCACAGCCATTTAACGCGAACTTCTGCGCGATACGGCGAGCGACCGTCAACTTCGATGCTATATGTGATTGGTGTCCGTAGGATAATCAAGATGAGTGCTGCAATGATGGCCACGATAACGAGGGCCACAATAGCCACTGTACTCAACCACATCACCTCCTTAGGTGTATCTATGATTAGTTTTCAATACCTTTTCGAGCCATTACGCCTTGAAGGTAGTAATGTTTGACCTCTTTCATTTCCGTTACAAGGTCTGCCTCATCGATCAATTCTTGAGGAGCCCACGCCCTGTAAATACGAGTTCCGTTTCTGGATGACGAACATCGAGCAACGCCTTTGTTTTTATCCCAAGAAATGAGTTCAAAGAAGAGTGCCATGTTGTACTCATCAAGAACGACGAGATCGTAATCACCACTGCCGATAGCAGCTAAAGCACGTTCGTAGCCTTTTCAATGAGTGCTACATAATCCTTAGGGGATTGCCAGATTCAAAGACAACGACTTCATCGCCCCATTTAGCGAGTTCATCCTTGCTCTTCATCCCTTCTTTGATGATAAAGAATGGCTTGCCCACGGTTTCCAACGTTAAATTAGTTAAGGTAGGTAAAATAGTATGTTCACTATATACTTTAGATTTCATAAATTGCAAAAAGAGGACTTTTCTTTGCCAGCGCCGATGGCACGGATTGCTAGACCGATAGCAGCGGTCGTTTTGCCTCTGCCTTCGCCGGTATAAACTTGCACATAGGCCTTCATAGATATACCTCCGTTCATATACTTTTATTTTTACAATATATATGCAAAAGAAAAGAAAAAGAACTTGCTATTAGTGCATTTGTACATGCATAACAAGTTCTTTTATATTAAAGTCTATTAGATTATTTACTCAACAATTAGAAAATTACATCATCGTCGAGTCCCCAAATAATGTAACGATTAGTTACTAATTGGCAAGAAAATCATAGGGTCTACAGGAGCGCCATTTAAACGTACTCATAATGAACGTGAGCACCCGTACTTTTACCAGTACTACCCATCAAGGCGATGGTTTGACCTTGTTTTTACACTCATACCCTACCGTCACAAGGACAGCACTGTTATGGCCATAACGAGTTACTGAAGCCATTGCCGTGATCGATTTCAACGAGGTTACCATAACCACCGTCAGTATAGCCAGCGAACGTAATCTGACACCAGCTGCGGTCTGCCACGATTTGTGAACCATAGTCATCCGCGATGTCGATACCTTTCATGGAACGCCCCAATAGCACCTGTCAGCAGGGTCTACGCGGCTACCAAATGGAGATGTAATAACGCCCTTGCTCGGCCAGATGCTTGGTGTCGTACTGTTCACAGCACCACCAGAACCAGCGGAGAAGTTGATGGATTGCAACGCCATCAAGTCTTGTGCACCACCATCGCGAAGGATGTTGCGCATCGTATAGAAGCTAACGAGCAATTTTTGCGCATCTTTGTCCATTTTAGACAAGCGAGTTGATAATTGTGCCGCTGTTGCGTCTCTTTTACTTCGCTTATCATCAGCGGCTACCGCCTTTGGGTCGCTACCATCCCCGCCACCTGGAGCCGGTGTGCCAGATTCAGCGCCTTTTAGCATTTGCTTATTCTCTCACTAATTTGATTTAAGTTTTGGATTTATCTAGAACCTCTGTTTTTTGTTGTAACAATTTCAGTTGTTCTGATTGCAATTGCGTTTGTTGCCGTAATTGCACCACCTCAGCTTGGCGCACGATACTAAATGCGAGTGCCACTGCTGCGATGATTAGGATAGAGCCAACAATAGCTGCTATCTTCGCCTGCTTTAGTGGTTAACGTCAATATGCAGTTGTCACCATTTCTTTCAACTTTGTTTGAAAATGAATGCCGGTAAATTCAATATAACCTTCCTTATTTTTGAAACGATGGCGCTCGTCAACGCTTCCTCATTGGTACGTTCGCCCAACGCTTCGTTCAAACTTTCTAATTCTTCTTGTGAAAGACTAACAAGACTTTTTACCTTTCACAATTGGTTTACTAAAAATACGGGATTCGCTACGACCGTAAATACTGGAGATGCAGATGCCGTTATTGTTGCCATCGAGCAAGGTAAGCGCAAAGGACGTATCGTTACCAATATTTTCAAAGGCGTTATATTTAATAAAAGCCAATTTTTGTATCGTATTGCTCTGCGTATTGCGGATAGCCGCTGCTCAGTCAATCAAGGACTCAAGGGCCCTTTCGCAGCATCGCGAATTTCGCTAACCTCTACAGATAATTTACGCTCTAGGCTCTTGCACCATTGTCCCCTTGCATAAAGAAATCGTATTTTCTTTTTCAAGCTGCTCTAGACGAATGTGTAAGATTACACAATACACCAGTACAGCTATAACAAGAACAATAGTTGCCATGCCAATCCACGGTTGAATCGATTCGAACATGTATATTCCTTCCCTATACAATCATCAAAACTCCAACACTTAATTATACCATTCTAATTGTGAAAGTTAAATGACTGTGCATGAATTTAATATGCTAATGATAGATTAATTATATCTATCCTTTTATTTCGTCAATAAAATGGGGCTTATTGCCCGTTCTAGTATACCATGTAGAGCCGCTATGAGTACACTGTAATTTACAATTGGCGTACCTTGTACAACGGCACATCTCAATGCGTCTTAATACTTCGCGGCGTGTGAGCATACAAGCGCCACAGTGGATAATCAAATCATATTGTGATACGTCTTTAGGGAAAGCTCCCCCACTGGTGAATTCCAGCTGTAAATCCGTATGACCTTGCTTTTTAAGGAGATTAGGAATTTTTACAGTCCCAATATCATCACATTGACGACGATGTGTACAACCTTCGCTAATAAGAACCTTAGAACCTGGTTTCAAATTCTAACAGTATTAATACCAGCTACTAAGTCCTGTAATTTTCCTTTAAAGCGAGCCATCAAAATAGAAAAAGAGGTCAACGGAATTGTATGCGGTGTCAATTCATCGACACGATCAAAGGCTTGAGAATCACAGATAACCATTTTAGGTGGATGTGTGAGAGAGTTAATCATAGACGGTAACTCTTCTGTTTGACACACCAAGGCTAAGCCTTTGTAATCTAAGATTTCACGAATCGTTTGTACTTGTGGCAAAATAAGGCGGCCCTTTGGCGCTGCACTATCAATAGGACACACAAGAATGATGGCATCCCCCTCTTCCACAAGGCCTTGTAAAAGTGTTTGTTCCCCTTCTACATCAAGCGGAGTTAAACCGCCAAGTAAATCTAATAATTCAATCCGTTTTGTATTAGAAGTAAAATCAGCTGAACCAATTACGGTAGCAAGATCACCTAAGCCCCTTATGAGATTTAATATAAGCAGATGCTTTAATTCGTTTTCTTCATTTGCTAAATTTAATTCAACTTTTCTTTATCAGCTGTATTTAATTCAACTTTTATCTGTATTAGTTGTATTTAATTCAACTTTTTCTTTATTTTCTGTATTAATTTCATTTACTGAATAACGCAATAGGACATTTATTTTGTTTTTAAAAGCCCTAACCAATGCATGTCATCAGCGGTTGGTTCTTCATCGGTTCGAAGCACTATAGACGGCAAGGTTAATCTTTTTACAACCGCTTCTGTCTTTTCCAAGCGCAATGCACCGAGTTCAGTTGTATCATCAATACCCTGCTGTGTCAGTAATAACTACAGGACCCTAGCGGCAAGATTTCCATAGACTTGCTCACAGGATTCTGTCGTCGTACCCTGCCACATCAGATACTAAAGACACAGGCTGATCAGTTAACATATTAATCAATGTAGACTTACTAGCATTACAACGGCCAAAAAGCCTATATGCACGCGGTTTGCTTTTAGGTGTTTGTTCCATAGTCTATCCTCTATACTAAACGTATATATACTGTACACATTCTCTACTAGTACTGTGATTGTAAATTGTATTTTACTATACTAGAAATTATTATCACTTGTGCTAGAACTGAATTTTCATAGCTAGCAAATTATAGTATCTTTGAGTATACCTTTTGAGTAAAATATCGCACTATATACGTAAATCGACTAAGCTATGAGCTGTGGATATAGTAAACTAGTAAAAGTATTACATATATACTAGTACAAATGATATATCAAAACTATGTGCAAATTTAATATACTAGTAAGTTTTCACTATAGGCTATGTAAAGTTTTAATATAATACTAGTATGATTATACGCGAACTCCATTACTTGCATCTTCATGTTTGAGTCTTGACCATCCATGTATGCGATCGAGTCTTTCCAACTCTGGCTTCAGAGAAGAAAGCTAATTTCAATCTTTGCCCTGTACCTTTTACCAGCACGGAACTTGATATTTACAGGAGATCCTAAGCTTAATTTTTAAACGGTCCATCAAGGCACGTACTTCTGCCGTATTTGTGTGGTTTATTTGTTTTAGTCTTAGAGATTTATTTGCTATAGACTTTGACTAGAGCTCTCTGCTTGACGAGCACTTAATTCGCCTCTTTCATCCGTTCATCGCTGTCTTCGATCTGTTGAGCAGCGCTACGAAGTGCCAACAACTGGACGAGCTTTTGACCTACTGTCAGTCCCCTTCATATAAGGTCTTTTTGTACAGAGTCACAAAGTTTTAATAGGCGAACCATATCTGCAATATAAGAACGACTGCGATGCCAAGGCGAGCAGAAATCATTTTCTTGCGTTTGTTTTATACGTAATCCATTAAACCTTGGTAAGCCAAAGCTTTCTTCAATTGATCTCAGCCCTTCCTGTTGCAAAGTTTTCAACGAGGCCACTTCAGTCATCTCTTCTGTATTATATTTCTTTACACTAACTGGAACTGTTTCTAAACTCAGCATGATAGCTGCACGGTAACGACGTCTCACCAGCTACGATTTGGTCTTATTCTTTTGTTTGCGTACTACGATCGGTTGAAAAATACCAAGATTTTTACTAGATTCAGCTAATGTAGCTAAAATCCATCTTCATCAAAACTTTTACGAGGTCGATCTGCATTCGAACTAATTCAGAAATGTAATTCATGTATTTCCTTTTCAGGGCAATACAGACTTACAGAGTCAACTCTTCATCAAATTACCCAGGCCCTTACCCAATCCGGACGCTTTGCTTTTTACTTTCACTTCTAGGTATATAACTCAACCTCTCTACCTTACATATAGTGTGCTATATATTAATTTAAGATACTGCTATGTATCTAACTATTTACTAAGATTTTGAAGCTTTTATCACTCTTTTTAGCTAGTTTCGTATATACATCGGCACCCTGAGATTTTGGATCATACATAATAGGTTCCCCCATAACTTGGCGCTTCGCTAAGTCGTACATTACGAGGAATAATTGTTTTATATACTTTACTGCCAAAGAACTTTTTAACTCACTCAGCTACTTGAATAGATAAATTTGTCCGCCCATCAAACATAGCTCAACAACACACCTTCAATTTCAAGATCTTTATTAGAAGTTTGCTGCACTGATAGTTATAGTCTTAACTAACTGGATTTACTCTCTTCTAGTGCGCGTAGAAATTCACTTTTGAATTGGAATCAATACACCATCTGCAGCTGTAAAAGCATTTAATAGTTAGCAAACCAAGGGATGGCGGGCAATCGATGATAATAAATCATATCTCATCACGCACTGTTGCTAAATGCTCAACATTGTTCTCACGTGAAACAACGGAAACCAACTCTACTTCGCACCAGCTAATTGAATTGTTGCAGGCGCCACAAATAGCTAAGCTATTGTAGGCCGAACAATATCAGCAATAGAGTTCACCATCAATTAGAACATCGTGCACACAGAGTCTCTAAATCATCCTTTTTCAATCGCCTAAACCAGAGCTTGTATTAGCCTTGCAGGATCCAAATCAACAAGTACACTTTTCTTGCTGCATCAGCTCAAACAAGCACTCAAATTTACTGACGTTGTAGTCTTACCAACACCGCCTTTTTGATTAGTAATAGCTATAACTTTGCCCACTTAATTCACCTCGCATATTCGTTCAAAATAGTTCTTTTCATTATAACATAAAACAACTGTAATTATGGTAATTATAAATCAAATTCTTAGAAAATTAATCTCATTTTGTATAGGTAATTACATTTCTGAAAAGTTAATGATCAGAATCAATTAGCTTTATATGTAAAATAAATCTAACTTAATAATCTATTTCATTTATAAGTACAATTGTTTCATCGAAACATTCTTTCTAAGCGTAGATATATATAAAAATACTAGAAACAATTATAATCTAGCTAGAAATTGTAATAGAAATTATAGTAGAAATTACAATAGAAATAATCAGGAAAATAATTGTATATAGGAAAATAATAACAGAAACAGTAGAAACAAAAATTTTTAAGAGAACAAACAAATCATATTAGGTTAAAAATATAGTTTTAATATAAACATATACACAATGTAAAAATACATAGATTTCAAAAATATAATCTAATATAAATAATACAAATACAAAAAATTTATTGATGCTTAGATTGATACTCTTAATCATATACCATATGTAAAACATTCGTTACAAACACACGATTAATATCGTATAAGTTTCACGAGACATTTATATACATAGTTAATTAAGGATATAGGTGAGAGCATACAAACTATAAATATATAATTAAGATATAGATGTATAAGTGTGTAGGCGTGTAGGTGTATAAGTACAACTAGCAACTATGATTTACTACTAGTAACAGTTTATATTAAAACTTTTATTATAGTGTAGTAAAACTCAAACTTTAAAGACTTTAACTGTGTATTACAAAAATATCTATTACTATATGTAGTGTATGTGTTAATAACTTTGTTATAAATTACATATAGATATAGCTTTTAAGCTCATCTATATAGTACTAAATTATGATGAGAATACAGGGCCCCATATGCTTTGACAGGCTTTCATCATATCTATATACTATTAACCTAGGTAGTAATTAGATTGATAATCTTTTAATATAATTAAATTGACTATACGATCTCAAAATATACAAATAATAGTAAGCACACACGCTCTCACGGATACGCAGAGCTTTTTATTTTTGAAGAGGAGGCGTTTCCATGCCCATCTATAACTGGAATGCTTCCGCCATCGATAAAGCAGAAGTAAAACGATACGCAGGACTTCGAAATCACGCTGAGGATTTCCCACAACAATAGCGTTGACGAAGCATGTAAGGAAATCCAGTTATTAGCTACACCTAAAGGTGTATACCAAGAATACGATTATGATGCAGAAAACTAAAACAATTTTTGAGCTAACCACCGCTTAAAATTGAAGGTTCTATCATTGAAAAACACTTTAGAAAAAGATCCTACAAAAGTCTCATGTATTAGGCGTAACAGTAGGCGAAGATGTAGAAATTCGCAGTGAACAACTTTTGTTTAAACAAGGCAATTATATTAGTAGGCTTATTACTTGACGCAGCTGCAACTACAGCAGTAGAGCAAGTAGGCGATCAAGTAAAACGAAGTAATCAATACAATCGCTAAGAAAACAAGGTTATAAACCAACATGGCGCTTTAGCCCTGGTTATGGCAACTGGCATCTAGAGATTCAACCCACAATTAGCTAAATCATTAAACAGAGCTAATCGGCTTTACAAGTTACGGAGAACTATTTATTGTTCCCACTGAAGTCTCGTAATGGCGATTATCGGTTTAATGCCAGCAAACGAAGATCTTAAAACAAAAACGATGCGAGTGCATCTTGTTCACAACAGGACTGGTGACTCCCGTAAAATTACCTGAAAAAGCAACTCACTAACGACCAAAACAAGGCAGAGGAAGATGGTAGTAAGACTACATGATATATCAGGTATCGCTATGAAAGGCCAACTAACAGAATAATGCTTCACGAAACAGTTCGATATTTTAGGATGTTTAAAAGGAAGATGTTTATGCATATTTTTGATGGTGCTATGGGCACAATGTCAAGCAGAGGCTTTAGAAGAGGGCTATCTGTCCAGAGCTATTTAATGTAGAGAAACCAGACGTTGTAAAGAATATTCACGCACTATCACTTACAACATGGTAGTGATGTAATTACTACCAATACATCGGTGCTTGTGGTCTCAAAGTTAGAAGATTATGACTTTCAGCAAGATCATAAGAGATTATATTGCGCCCGTAAAGGTAGTAAAAGAGGCTATTGCAGAGGTTAAACCATCTGCTCGTGTAGCTGGTCTCTATGGGTCCCATAGGCTGTTTCTTACAGCCGTTAGTAATATGAGCTTTGACTCTATTTATGACACATATCGCGAACAAGCGTGATGCATTGATCGAAGGTGGCGTAGATTTCATTATCATTGAAACTATCATCGACGTATAAGAAATGCAGTAGCCGCATTATTAGCATCTCTTGATACGTGCGTGAAGCAGTGAGGGAAGACAAAAAGAAGATGCAAAATCATCTGTCAATTTTCTTCAGCGAAGACGGTCGTATTTATTACAGGTACACCACCTGCAGTAGCAACTACTATGTAGAGGCAATGGGCAGATGATCATCGGTATTAACTGTTCTCTGACCTGAAAACAAATTATATCTTTATTGAAGAGATTGCTAGGTTATTAATTTGCCAATCAGTTGCCAACCAAATGCAGGTAGTATGCCTCAACATGATTAACAAACAAAAACCGTATTCCGTTTTCAGCAGAAGAAATGATCCATTGATGCTTCCAATCGTTGATGCAGGGCTATAGTAGAAGTGGTCACGCGGTACAACACCAGCTCATATCCAACTATTTCAACGCTGTAAAAGCACATACGCTCAAAGGAGCGTGCTCACATCGAACCTCAAAACAACTCATTATGTCGTACTAGATTGGTGTAGAATTAGGTCACAATACAAAAACCACTTATCATTGGTGAAACGTATTAACCTCAACAGGTCGCAAAATTCCTGGGCCCAAGAATTAGCGGGACGGTTCTTTCATCCGTGTGTAAAACGTGATGCATTAGACCAGTAGAAGCTGGTGCAGACATCCTCGACGTAAACATGGGTGTAGCAGGTATGGACCAAACACCATTGATGGAACGTGCTATCTTTTGAATTATCCATGCTCGTTGAAACCCATTATCCATCGATACATTGGATCCAGCAATGGGAAGTAGCCTCAAAACTACCCAGGCCGTGCGCTCATCAACTCTGTAAACGGGGAGGAGGAGTCCATCACTCACGTTATGCCTTTACTAAACGTTATGGGCAGCATTACTTTTGCTGCCAATATCTAGTGGTGACCTTCCTGAAAAAGCAGAGGACCGTGTTGTGTTAGCTGAAAGCATCGTAAATCGCGCTTACGGCCATGGTCTTCAACCACATGACTTATTACTTGATCCATTGGTATTAACACTCTGCCAGCGGTGAAGATAGTGCACGTCAAACATTACGTACATTACAGTTATATAAAAAGAGAAATTTGGCTTTCCCAACAGTAATGGCTTGTCCAACATTTCTTCGGTATGCCACAACGTCCATATTTGAAATGGTCAATTCTAACAATGGCCCTTGCAGCGGTTTAACAACACCCAATTATGAACCCATTAAACTATCCAGCTAAAAAGCTTTTTGTATCTAGTACAACGCTATTAGGTTGGGACCCAGGTTCCGCTCAATTTATCGAAGAATATGGCTACGAAGACGAACTCAAGCGCACCAGGGAACCGCTCCGAAAGGGCCAGAGAAAAATCTCGACAGCAATGATCCATTAGCGAATATCCGCGCTTTGTGTAGAACAAGGAGAGAAAGAAGCCATCGTTGAACTTGTTAAAAAGCCTTAGCAGACGGCATGGATCCATTAGATATTGCGAAAAAGGCTTATCTGAAGCGATGAACGTAGTAGGGGACAAGTTCGGTTCTAGTAAATTATTCTTGCCACAAGTAATGCTTGTCATGAAACAATGGTAGCGCTTTCAATACCATTAAAGAAATTATTCCTGCTAGTGAAAGTTTAGATAAAGGCACAGTCGTTGTAGCTACCGTTAGAAGCGACATCCACGATTTAGGTAAAAATATCGTAGCAGCCTTTGCTTGAAAAATAATGGTTACAAAATCGTCGACCCTGCAAAAGACGTTGATCCAGAAGTTATCGTTCAAGCTGATTAAAGACAACAAGGTATCTTGTTGGTATCTGTTCCTTGATGACCACAACAATGCCTCAAATCGACAACACCATCGCCGCAATCCGTGCAGCAGGCCTTAACACTAGGTCATGGTAGGTGCGCTGTAGTATCCAAGATTACGCAGACCAAGCGGGCGAGATATCTACGCGAAGACGGTATCGCGCCTGTTAACCACGCTAACGATTACTTGAAACATTAGAGAAATAATTTTTGCTTTCATTATCAGCACTTTCACCATAAGCTAGAGATAGAGGCATGATGACATTAAGAGAGAAACATCAACAAGGAAAGTTCACCATCACAGTTGAATTAGACTCCACCGAAAAAGTAGTTCTGCGGAAAAAGCATTTTTGAACAAGCTACTGTTTGAAAGGGAAGGTTGATGCTATCAACATCGCTGACAGCCCTAGTGTCTAAAATGCGCATGAGCCCAATTTCCTTGTCCTACTTGTTACAACACAACAAAGACATTGAAACTATTTTCCACCTACCTGCCGTGACTGTAATATTATCGGTTTGCAATCTGAATTACTTTACGCAGCAGCTAAGCGTGAACAATATTTTAACCCTTACTGGGGACAAAACCAGATAATGGGGACCATCCATTTGCACAATCCGTATTCGAAGTAGATTGCATGCTTAGCTCAATATCGCTAAGACATTGAATGCAGGTAAAGACCTTGCAGGCAACGACCCTAGATGCACCTACAAGCTTCTACATCGGTGCTACTGGTAATCCTGGTGCGCCAGATTTAGAAATTGAACGCCAAAAATTGGCCGCCAAACTCAAATGGTGCGCACTTCGTTCAAACACAAACTGATTTACGATTTAGAATAAGCAAAACGTTACATCGATAAAATGTCTGAAATCTGATGTGCCTATTATGCTTGGCTTGATCTCCACTTAAAAGCTTCAAATGGCTACATACTCCACACGAAAAGTGCCTGGGATCAACCTTACTCAAGAGATCCCTAGACCGCGTAGAAAAAGGGCGGTAAAGAAGCGGGTACAGAAAACTCGCTATCGAAACATTAGAAATAAATCAAGAAAAATCGCTGCAGGCGTACATATTATGCCTTTAAAATGATACTCGATACAACATTACATACATTATCGACTCGACTGTATAAAATATGCGAGAGAAGAGGATGCAAACTAAGATTTGCATCCTCTTTTTGTTATACTAATGGCTTATCTTTAATGTCTTTTGGTTTACGTGGGTATTGTTTTTGGTGTTTTACCTGTTTTCTGATATACAGAATAGCTCGTTTATCATCTAAGGTTGGCAGAGTAACGGTTCGTACTTCTTCAATCTTCGCTTTTAATGTGCTGAGGGCTTTATTGGATTCTCCCACTCTTCTTCGTATATAGCGCCTTTTAAAGCAATAACGTAGCCACCTTCTTTTACATAGGGAACAGTCCATTCCAAAAGAATAGGTAACCGTGCTACTGCACGGCTCGTAGCAATATCGAAGCTTTCACGGTAATCTTGATGACTAAGATCCTCTGCACGGCCATGCAAGGTCTTGCAATTTGTCAATTTTAGCTCATCCATAACGGATTCAAGGGAAGGTAAGACGTTTTTCAAAAGAATCAAAAAGCGTAACCTTAAAGCTACTGTCATAGATTGCCAACGGAATACCTGGGAAACCAGCGCCAGTACCAACATCGATGATAGACATACCGGATTTAATGATATTTGGGTCATAGCAGGAAAGGGAGTCGATCATGTGCTTAACTACAACCTCTTTCATATCTGTGATACCCGTAAGATTGAGATATTTATTTTGTTTCAATCATAGCGCGTAATACATATAAAAGTCTTTTGCTTGTTCTTCTGTATAGGGCAAACCAAATTTGGTCATTTGCTCCATCATGTATGAAAACAAATTCAGACTCCGGAAAAGCGATAGTACTATCGTATTTTCTTTCATAAGTTCTCCTAATGAATTATTCGATATTTATATAAAAGCAAAAAGCTATCCACATCTATTCAATACAACTCATGTCTATAGCCTCATCATATAAAACAAATCTAGGTAATTAACAAAATATGAGATAATAAAATAGTATTTCTAATTTCAAATGCTATAAAAACTCAAAATTTAAGTCTACGGTTAATTTGACTCAATTTTATATAATTTTTATATATAAAACTAATAAAATGACCATATAAGCGAAATATTTAAGTGTTATTTCTTTTATATTATAGCATATTCTCAACTTGTTCTCATTTACAAACTAAAATATAGGATCTACGCAGAACAAAAATAGGGTAGGGGTAGAGATGTTATACCTGTATTATCATTTAAAAATAATTAATTGAGAAATCGGTCCATCTTTTTACAATTTCATCTATTCATCTTTTCAGCAACCAAAATTTTATAGTTTATTTCTAATTTATCACCATGAATTTTTCTTCACTCATACAGATTATTTTGTCTCATTCTGAATGTACACTTAATGTACTTCTTTAGTGTACATATTTTAGTTATAGAATAATTAGAGTTATATAAATATTCATATAAATATACAAAAATTTAATGATACCTCTCTGTTACATATAAACTTGCTAATCACCCTATTTATAGATACACTACCATTATTAGGAGGTGGTACCCATGAAACAGAAATTTATGTGATATTATTTAAAAATGGGCTTATCCTTATTTACTCCGATTATATGAGACAAGGTCGAGAAATAGATGAACATCAAGAACGGAAGATTTGATAATACAAAAAGCTAGCTAAATCACATTAGCTAGCTTTTTATGTAATCACATATTTTTATTTACTTCGATTGTATTGTTCTAGTTGAATCAATAAAACAGATACGTCCGCAGGGGATACGCCTGAGATACGGCTTGTTTGGCTGATGGAGTGGACGGATTTTTATTGAGCTTTTGTTGAGCTTCAAGAGAAATACCTCTTAATTTGTGTGTAATCCCATTCTTTTGGAAGAATCTTTTTCTTCTAGTTTGCGAACCTTATCGACCTGGTCCATTTGTTTTTTGATATAGCCTTCGTACGTACTGGAGATATCGACAGCTTCTTCAACGTCAGGTGTATAGCGTTTCAAACCAAATGCATCGGCTACAGTAGCATAGGAAAGTTCGTTACGTTTTACCAAATCGTAGGCGTGAATACCCGTTCTAATCGGTGCTGTACCTAAGCTTTCTGCAAGGCTTGTGTTTCCTTAGATGGATTTACAGGTATTTCGCAACATATCCATTGCTTTCTGATAGCAGCTTTTCTTTAGCTGTAAATTTAGCCCAACGATCATCTTTTTACAAGACCAATTTCACGGCCTTTTTCAGTAAAGGCGCATATCTGCATTGTCTTGACGGAGCAATAGGCGATATTCACTGCGACTTGTCATCATGCGGTACGGTTCGTTTGTGCCTTTTGTTACGAGATCATCGATGAGAACACCGATATACGCTTTGGAGCGAGCAAGGATGAAAGGTTCTTTACTTTCAATCCACAAGGTCAGTTAATACCAGCCATTAAGCCTTTGAGTACACGCTTCTTCATAGCCAGATGTACCATTCGCTTGACCAGCAGAGTAGAGGCCTTCAATATGTTTTTACTTTGAAGCGCTGGAGTCAATTGCGTTGGGTCTCAAGCAATCGTATTCGATAGCATACGCAGGGCGCATGATTTCTACATTTTCAAGGCCTGGAATGGTGCGAAGGAATGCATATTGTACGTCCATAGGAGAGAGACGTACTCATGCCTTGTACGTACATTTTCTCATTTGTGCCCGTACCTTTTCCGGTTCCACGAATAATTGATGGCGTTCTTTGTCGGCAAAGCGCACTACTTTATCTTCGATGGAAGGGCAGTAACGAGGGCCTACACTCTTCAATTTTTACCGCTGTACATAGGAGCGCGGGTGAATATTGCTCGTAATGATTTCATGCGTTTCTTTTGTTAGTATAGGTCAACCAACATACGTCTTCATTGCGGTTAATCCATTCATCCATGAAAGAGAAGGAGTGATGATGTGTATCTCCTTCTTGAACCTCCATATTTTCAAGATTAAGCGTGCGTTTATCTACGCGAGCTGGCGTACCAGTCTTAAAGCGCATCAATTCAATGCCATTATCTCAGCAAGGATTGAGAGAAATGTTCTGCTACATCGTTGACCATTTGGACCACCTACGTAATCGATATCGCTGATGAGGATTTTACCTTTTCAAATAGGTACCTGCATAAAGAATAACAGCCTTAGCGCCATAGAATTCGCCAAGTTCTGTAACGATACCCGTTACTCTTGCCATCCTCAACCTTAAGCTCAGTTACCATGATTTGCTTAACATTGAGGTTCTCTGTATTCTCTACCGTTTGTTTCATCAAATGTTGGTATTTGATTTTATCTGATTGGCAGCGTAAAGAATGTACTGCAGGGCCTTTACCCATGTTGAGCATACGCATTTGAATAGCCGTAGCATCCGCGTTGATACCCATTTGACCGCCTAAGGCATCAAGCTCATAAACAAGATGACTTTTTACCAGGACCGCCAACGGCAGGATTACATGGCATAAGCGCGATATTATCTAAACTGATGGTCGCCATCAACGTGCGATGACCCATGCGGGCAGCGGCAAGAGCCGCCTCACAACCAGCATGACCACCACCGATGACGATGACATCATAATTATCTACTGTGTACATATGAATTTCCTTATATATTACTTACTTTGAAAGTTTATTTTATTTAAATTACGAGGCTCGTAGGCCGAGGTCTCCTATTCTCCATAGAGTGGCAATGAGGGCTTTCAAAAACGACTTTAACTTCACTGTGGATATTTTGACCTAGAGTCCAGTTCCTCACTGTGAATTTTCTTTAGGCTACTTTTGTAGCCCTAGAAAATTTTACGTTCGGAACAAAGTGATGCTTTGGGTCTAGCCTAGAGTCCAGGTCGCTCGCTGAGCATTTTCCTTCGGAAAATTGCACGCTCCGACCCAAAGTGATGTGTGGGTTTAATCCAGAGCACAGTTCCTCACTGTGAATTTTCTTTGGCTACGTTGTAGCCTAGAAAATTTTACGTTCGAACAAAGCGATGTAGTGTCCCTGTCGTCGCAAGCTCCTCCATTGACTACTGCCCTGCTTTTACTTTTACTTCCCTAAACAGAAACGGCTAAATAGTTCGTCGATCATGCTTTCACGGATTGTGTCGCCTGTGATGTCGCCTAGTAGTTCCCAGGCGCGCGCAAATCAGTAGCGACAAAGTCCACCGGCATGCCCATATCGATGGAGGAGAGGGCTTGTTCGACTTGAGCCTTTGCTTGTTCCATGAGGCTAATGTGGCGCACGTTACTGATCATGGCGCTGTTGTCTTGTTTTACGCGACCGCCGTAGACGAGTTCTTGCACCCATTTGGAAAGAACTGCAGAGCCTTCACCTTCTTTAGCACTGATTCGTTCAATAGCTGTAAAGTTACCGTGTTCTTTAATATTTTCGTCTGTAACGACTTGTGCTACATCAGACTTATTAAGTAACACGATAGTGTTCAAACCGCTAACAGAGGTCAAAATTTCGATTTCTTCAGGGGTTAATGGAGTAGACCCATCGATAACACAGAGGACGATATCCGCTTTGTTAATATAATCGCGAGCTCGTTCTACACCGAGGGCTTCCACCGTATCTTGTGTATCCCGAATACCTGCCGTATCGATGAGGCGCAGAGAAATGCCTTCTACGGTCATATATTCTTCAATGCTGTCCCGCGTCGTACCAGGAATATCCGTTACAATAGCGCGATTTTCGCGCAAGAGAGCGTTCATAAGGCTCGATTTACCTGCATTTGGACGACCTACAATAACCGTCGTAATGCCGTCACGAATGAGGCTGCCCGTGTTCGCTGTGGATAAGAGTTCATCCATAGCTTTCAAAATAGGCTCTAGCTGATCCCGAACCTCTTGGCTCGTTACGTCTTCGATATCCTCCTCAGGATAGTCAATGGTTACCTCTAAATGAGCAATCATAGCGATGAGCTGTTCACGCACATCTTTTACAAAGGATGAAACTGTACCGTCTAGCTGAGATACAGCGAGGGATAGAGAGTCCTCCGTTTTCGCTTCAATAATATCAATGATCGCCTCCGCTTGGGTGAGGTCAATACGTCCATTCATAAAGGCACGCTTCGTAAATTCGCCGGCCTCTGCCATGCGCACGTCGTGATTTACGAGCAATTTCAAGATTTGTCGTACCGGCACAATACCGCCGTGACACTGAATTTCTACCACATCTTCCGCCGTGTAGGAATGAGGGCCTTTCATTAATAACACAAGAACCTCGTCGATGGTCTTGTTCGTTGCTGGATCCACAATGGTTCCATATTGAATCGTTCTATTTTGGCGGTCCATCAAAGGAACGGTACCAGCGCTCTTGAACAGGCTATTTACAATAGGAAAACTATCCTTGCCACTAACACGAATAATACCAACCCCGCCGATGCCGGGCGGCGTCGCAATGGCCGCTATTGTATCATCTATATACATAAATATCTCCGTATTTCGATTATCTATTATGCATTTCATAAGACATATGAAATCAAGATCTCGTCGTTTTGATTTACTGCTTTACAATATATATTGATATATCCAATATTCATGTCTTCGCCTGTGAAAGTTAAACTAAACCAATCTTTGCATGCGAAGATTAACTTAGGTTAGCCACCATAACCTAAAGAATAAAGCGGGGTACCTCCAAATAACCGGAAAACTCAGTTACTCGAAAGCTCGCATTCACTATATTATTTTGTAAGAAATCACAACGTGACGGAACGGTTCGTCCCTCTGCTGATCGTTACAATGTGTTTGTCCCCTTGAAGGGCAGTGTGAATGATTTTACGTTCAGCATTCATCGGTTCTAAGGAAACCTTTTGACGGTTACGTTTTTACCTTAGAAGCTGCTGTTTCGCGAGATTCACCAATGTTTCTTCCTCGGCGAGAACGGTAGTTTTCCACATCCACAACGATGTGGCAGTGGCCGGATACATCCTGTGAGCCACGAGATTAGTTAGCATTGAATAGCATCCAATGTTTGACCATGTTTGCCGATCAAAATACCTAGCTCTTCGCCATGTACTTGGAATGTAATTTTATCTTTCGTCATCATTTTTTCGATAACTACTTTGAGGCCCATTTGAGTAAACATATCATCGAGGAATTGTTTACCTTTTTCAGCAATTACTTGTTGGTCTTCTTTTGAAAGTTCCTTTTTAGAAGGTTTTTCTTCTACTTCGTCATCAAAAGTTTCCACAGTCGCTGTTTCTGCACTTCTGTTTCAGTCGTTGCAACCGGCTCGGAAGCGCAACAGCTACAGATTGTTCTTCTGCTTGAGCTACTTCTTCCACAGTGGCAGTTTTTGCCATAGAGGTGAAGAATAAGCGAACAACTGCTGGTTTACGACCAATGCCCAAGAAGCCATTAGAAGGTTGTTCTAACACCTTAGTTTCAACCAATTCTTGGCCATCTACAGCCAATTGAGCTACACCTTTGGCAATGGCATCTTCAATGGTTTTAGCAGATACATCGATAAATTCCATAGTGTCTCCTATTTTTTTAGCTTCTAAGCCTTTTGTAAATGAAATGTTGTTGCACAATTGGAACACATTGATACGATCCAGTAAATAACTAAGCCAGAAGGGAAGTTAAGGGAGATGTAACCAATGAATAGAGGCATAAAGATTGTCATAATCTTTTTGTTGTGTGCAAAAGCCAGCACCAGTTGCACCGCTACCAGTTTGTTTAGACATAATCCATGTGACGTCGACTCAATACTGGCAAAATGTACATTGGATCTGGTTCGCCAAGGCTAGGAAGCCATAAGAATTGTACATAGTTTTGATCGTATGGATAGCCTTGCAAAGCGTAGAAGATAGCGATCAAGAATGGCATTTGAACCAATAGAGGCAAGCAAACCAGCTAGTGGGTTAACGCCCATTTCTTTGTACAATGCACCCATTTCCGCTTGCAATCTTGCAGGATCGTTTTTGTATTTATTCTGCAATTTTTGCATGCGAGGCTGTAACTCTTGCATAGCCTTCATGGATTTAATTTGTTTAACAGTAAGTGAGTGCTAAAATCGCTTTTAATAAAGATTGTTAAAGGATAATAGCTACACCGTAGCTTTGATAACCTATCATTTGAGTGAATTGGAACGCGTGTTACCAAAGAACCTCATTAAATCAACGATAGGTTGGAAATACACTACTTAAAAATTCCATTGTTTCTCCTTTTTCTTACAGTCCGAAACCGTCCTTTGCGCATCTATATATCGTTATGGTATGGTCTAAATTTCATCCATACAGATGCTCAGGTATTTCCAAAAACTGTGCTAGATGGTAATGGTGAAAGTTGTTCACAGAACGCATCCAGCCTAATCAAAAATAGATTATGGTACTGGATCATAGCCACCCCTTTGTGGGAAAAGGATGGCAAATGAAGAATGCGTTTTTAAACCCATCCAGCTACCTTCAAAGGACCATATTTTTCGATGGCCTGCAAAGTATATGTGGAACATGTCGGATAATAACGGCAACATCCAGGTTTTAAGGGAGATATGGCAAGCTGATAGAACCTAATTAAAAGTCGTAAAAGCGTAGTTATACAGCGTTTCATGGAAACCTCCATATACACAAAAAAGGACCAAAGCCTCTAACTTGTGGTCCTATTTATTATTTTGTATCAACAATTTGCTTTTTCGCAAAAGATACAAAATTTCCTTTTCCGCTTTTTCGTAGGTAGCGTTTTTCAGAGGGCCACGTCCAACAATTACGATATGATACCCTTCGCGTATGGAATGTTGATTGAGGCGATACACCTCTTTCATGAGCCGTCTAGCTCGGTTGCGCTCAACAGCACAACCAACCTTTTTGCCGGTTACAAAACCAATGCGCGTAGATTGCTTCGCCACGGGCATACGATAAAGTACACACATACGGCCTACTTCGTATTTTCCGTGCTTATACACAAGGCGATATTCATTATTGTGCGTCAGTCGTCTTGCTTTTTCGAGGCAATAATCCATATGCATTGTCCTTAAGTCCTAAGAATAGAAAAACTTGGAAGCAGCGCCAAGTTTTTTCTCCTGCCTAACAGCTATTATATTATGCAGATAAGCGTTTTCTGCCTTTTGCACGTCTTCTTTTTAAAACGAGACGGCCACCGATAGTTTTCATGCGTTCACGGAAAACCATGGGTACGTTTTCTCCAAAGAGTATTTGGTTGGTAAGCATGTTTCATTAGTAAAAACACCTCCCTCGTCATTTTGTATTGTTTTTACTTATACCATAACAGGGTAATTATAGAGTTAAAACGTAAATTTGTCAATATTTTAGGGCTATTCTGAAAGACTTTTATGTGGATTTTACTTAAATCCGATAGAACTTAAAACTGATACTACTTTTATAGGGGGAGGAATAGATGTGGTTTTCTCCCTCCATACGACACGTAAGTCGGTCAAAAATCCACATCTATTCCTACTCCCAACACATTCTAATGGCTACTATAACACCCTACCACCAGTATAAAAAGTAGTATCAGTTTTTATAGCAAATCTAAAAGTCTTTCAGAATACGGATCTAAGATTTAACAAATTTTACCTTTTAACCTCTTGAAGGGAAAGGGAGAAACTGATGTTACGTTTCCAGGGGGGGAAAATAGGGCTCCTTCATCGCTCCATACGACGCGTAAAGTCGCTCAAAAGGACCCTATATTCCCTCCCTGAGTAAACCCTAATGTCAACTTACACCACTACACGATGTAAACGTAACATCAATTTACAGCAATACAAGAACTCACATTCTAATCTTTTATATAAGACAAATTTACCTTTTGATCTCTGGTTAGAAAGAGGGGAGGAATAGATGTGGTTTTCTTCCTCCATACGACACGTAAGTCGGTCAAAAATCCACATCTATTCCTACTCCCAACACATTCTAATGACTACTATAACACCTACCACCAGTATAAAAAGTAGTATCAGTTTTTATAGCAAATCTAAAAGTCTTTCAGAATACGGATCTAAGATTTAACAAATCTTACCTTTTATCCTCTTGAAGGGAAAGGGAAAATTGATGTTACGTTTCCAAGGGGAGTAATATAGGGCTCTTCTTCGCTCCATACGACGCGTAAAGTCGCTCAAAAAGGACCCCTATATTCCCTCCCTAGTAAATCCTAATGTCACCTTACACACCACTACACGATGTAAACGTAACATCAATTATCTGCAACACAAGAACTCACATTCTAATATTTTATATAAGACAAATTTACCTTTGATCTCTAGTTAGAAGAGGGAAGAATAGATGTGGTTTTCTCCTCCATACGACACGTTTCGGCCAAAAATCCACATCTATTCCTGCTCCCCAACACTCCCATTTAGAAAAATCACTAGTTTGTCATTTTTATTGATCATATAGTTTTGATTATCTGAAGGTTGATGCTGTTATGTTCATCAATTACTTTTTCGTCTATGTGTATTGTAATCATAAAAATTATCTATAGGAGGAGGGGACTGAAAACTACTTTTTGAGTGACTTACGCTGTCGTAGTGAGCGATAAAAAGTAGTTTTCAGTCCTCCCAAAAAGTAATTGATGAACAAAAAGATGAGGTAGTTACTGAGTTATTAACATTTTCTTCTTCAGATAATCAAAAGTTATCCACTAGAATCAAAATGACAAATTACTTATTTTGCACAACTCATACTTGAAATTAGGAAAAAGTATATATTTTTATAAGTTTTTGCTGGATAACTTTTAAGGTTATCCACATTTTTCTCTTTGACCTGTGTAATCTATAGTCAGTTATTATCTGCTGAAGAGAATCTGATACCATTCATTCACAGGTTATGCACAGAAGGTTATCCACAGGAATAATATGGTTCTCTTGCTGAAAGCCTATGCACTATCTTACACATAGCTATAGGCAGAGGCACGTCATGCTATCATTTGATTTGAATAATATATGGAGCAATATATGCAAGAGGCGAAAAGAATGCAACATTTGCTGCCTGACTGCGCGTACTGCATCGTTGATTCCATGTCTCTCGACAGTCATTCGATCCATATTGGGGCTATGCAAACATTTGTTAAAACTTAATTGATCGAAGCAACCGCAGATTAGCAAGGCTTTGCAGGATGCTATTACTACCGTTATCGGATCCCCATCGATATGGTGTTATTCGATTTCAATCAAGAGAGCATTGATACTACCTTTGTTGAGTGAAAATCTCATCGATGATGCTCGGCAGGGTCCGCCAATGCCTTTTCACCGCCTTCGTAGGGTGTCATCAAGAAGAGTTCTACAAACCAATCTATCAAGAGCCTGTTCATATCGACCGCACACCAGCGCCTGTGGATATTCCAGATGAGCCAATGGTGGCAACACTGATAGTATCTACAGAAGACTGCTTTCACATTACAGTCTGACAATGTGCCTGTGGATTTGTCTTTATCTAACCTTAATCCAGCGTACCGTTTTGACAACTACGTAACAGGTAACGCCAACTGTATTCCATTTCTGGGGCAAATTTCAAAATGTAGCAGAGTTCTGAGAGTATGACTATAATCCGCTCCTTATCTACGGCCCGTCAGGCCTCGGTAAACGCACGACGTACGCCATCGGAAGCTTCATCAAGGAAAAATCCACATCGAAGGTTATGTCCATTATGAGCGAAAAACTTTATGAACATTTTCGTCGAAACACGGCAGCCGTAACCAAGGTAAATTATTCCGCAACACGTTCCGCAATATCGACGTGCTCAAGATTGACGATATTCAGTTTTCTTGAAAGTCGAAAGTACGGAAAACCGAGCTTATGTGATATGTTCAATGAGTTATTAAATAACAATAAGTAAATTGTACTTACATCCGATACGATGCCAGACGATATGGAGCAATCTGAAGACTGTTCCGTTCTCGTTTCCGCTAGCTACATTGCAACAATGGAAAATCCAGATTTAGAAAACGCGCATCGCCATATCTTTAGATCCTTACTCGAAAGAGAATATAAGAAAACCGCGTTATCCGCATCGATAACGACTCCATCAACTCAGGGCGTAGCGCTTCAATTCAGCGAAAACGTCCGCGTATTACAAGGTGCTTTCTAGCAAAATTAATCGGCACTGCATCCATCGATCAACGTCTTGAATCTATCGACCTAGAATACACTAAACAAGCCTTGGCTAGCCTCGTTCACATCAGAAGAGGTTAACATGAGTGACTATTGGAAAAGTATCTGTGAATTTTGTGTAAAGTCTTTGATTTTCAATATTAAAAGCAAGACTTGCTCTGGTAAGAAGGTAAAGCTACAGTTCGCGTTCCACGCCAAGTGGCATGCATCATGCTGGGATATGATTAATGAAAAGTTATCCGCAAAATCGCAAAACAGATTCTCTCTGACCATACGACAATTCTCCATGCGACTGATAAAACTACGAAGGAAATTGAACGAAACGAAGAAACTAAGAACATGATTTCTGGAAATTCAAACTAGAAAATTAACAAACCTGTGGGATAAACTCTGTGGGATGTCAGTGTGTAAACTTTGTGGACAATCCAAAACCGCACTTTCGCCGTGAGGTATGTGATAAGGGTTATCAAAACTATCAAACTATAGTTGGCGTACACAAACTGAGACATCGAGACAGTTGGGTAGCGCCTAATCTCATCTCTTACATATGATACGAACAGGCCCCTACTATTACTACTACTAAGTTCACAAACAATCACCAGTAGACAGATCTCATCGCGTAGAATATCTATAGAGCATCCACGGTAGCAAAATAGAATATTACAAACAAGAGAAGCAGCATTGGAAGATTTCCCGGTTAATTATATGGAACGCGGTGAGTGAATATACATATTACATCTCAAAAGCAACTCCAAAAGCAATCAACGCATTGCATCCCAAAATAAACAAGTTCCAACTTACCAGGCGCTATCTATACGGATAATAAAACACAGTGAATTGTGCGTAACGACTGTGAACCGGTATTCGTTTAATTCATCGACGGTTATCGTAAAGAACCTGCGCGGCCAGCGAGTTCCCGCTGGGCTCTCCAAAGAAGCATCCGCAAATTACCCGGTTGATGCTAACCTGAAACCTTATAAACCAGAAGAGAAGTAATTCTTTTAACAAATTACATCTTTGGTTCTTCCGGAATCAACCCGTATTGCATCCAGATGATTCTCCCTTTGTAGAACAAATTCATACGACCAAGATCATAAAGCTAATGATAGCTTTAAGCAAGAAAGAAATCTACTGACTTTTAATAAACTACGCAGAACAGATGAAACACCGCCCTGTATTTACCAGCCTTCTGAAATCAAAGAAATGAAGTAACAATGAAGTTAAGCATTGGATATTACACCGCATGAAGCTGTTAAAGAAATGGCCACCATGAACTGCAGCAACCACGCCAATGCAAGCGCTATCATTCCCTATTAGGAAGACACAGCGATCTGTCATACCAATAGAGAACGGCAGCCAG
>BNJV01003033.1_pt1 | contig 154863 bp, 236 predicted proteins | sample 8540591 | NCBI WGS metagenome assembly BNJV01 (sample SAMD00202457, study PRJDB9452) | human saliva metagenome | host: Homo sapiens
GCGTAAAGAAGAAGCCCACACCATTGCTATCGGCCATGATAGCGGCCCGGATTCACCCGAACTGGCCGGGGCATTATAAACGGTGTGCTATCCCAAGGAATGGACGTGCTATTCCTCAGGCTCTAGCGCAGCCAACTCTGTTTCGTCTCCGGGGATCAGGACATTCCGGCGCCATGTCACCACTCCCATAATCCCGCGGAATATAACGGCATCAAAATGTATCGGTCTGGCGCCCGACCCGTTGGGCAAGAAACCGGCCTCGCCGATATCGTCCTGGTGGAAAAATCCCCACCCTATCACGGGCACCCGGTGAACTCACCGAAGCGGATACCCTGGCTGACTAACTGGGCGCTTCCTGCGGAAACGTGCCCTCGATGACATTCCGGCCGTTGAAAGTGGCGGTTGATGCCGCCAGCATGGCCAGCCACACCGTGCCCGAGGTTTTCCGCTGACGCTCCCGCTTACAATCGAACCATATGTTTTAGTTGGATGGCACCTTCCCCAACATGGGGCCAACCCCTGGATCCAAAAACCTGGATCTGCAAAGTTGTCAAGGAGACCGGTGCGACATTGGTCTTGCCTTTGACGGTGAGCACGCTGACGGGTGCTTCGTCGTTGACGAAACGGTGACCCGGTAAGCCCCTCGGCTGTTTGCGCCTTAATGGCCGAGCGTTATCTCAAACGCCGAGGGTTACCATAATTCCCCAACCTCGTACCTCCTAAAGCGGTGCCGGGTGATTGCCGAAAATGGTGGCACCGCGGTGCGCTGCTCAGGTGGGGCACTCCTTTATTAAGTCCCAAATGGCGAAACATACGCAGTGTTCGGTGGTGAAACACTCCGCCCACTGTTCTCCGAATTCTCTTTAGTAAGTTCCGGCATCCTGGCCGCCATGCACATTTTGGCCGCCCTGGGCAACAGAAGCCCATAAGCAGACTCGCTGACTGGCCTTCTGGGCGTTACGAATCCTCGGCGAAATCAATACCGGTTGGGTCTCAGGAAGAGCAACAGGAACGTATGAGCCGTCCTGGATGCCTTGCGGATCGGACAGAGAATGTGGATACGCGACAGGGTCACCGTGCAGCTTCGAGACACTCCAGCCTGGTTCAACGTGCCAGCCAGCAACACCGAACCATTGCTGCAACCCAGCTTGGAAGCCCCCCGCAAAGATGAGTAACAGCACTCGTCACTGGAAATTCTCGACATTATCCGCAAATAAAAACTTCCGTGGATGGGTCAATGTGAACGTGGATGCGATCCTCTTGCAGTGGCGTTCTACGATATCGCCCACGAAGGGGCCAGGTCAGGGCCATAGCGGGGCGATCGAAATAATGATGCGCAGCATGATGAATTCGGGGCGGAAATCCCGGACTTGCCTCCTTGCTGGTGTGCGGGCTCCGAAGCATTTGGTGAATTGCTTTGTGCCGATAACCTCAGTTACCGCTGTGCGCCAATTGGCAGCCAGCCTCATCCAACCTTGCCGGTGGCCCTGGTCATTACCGAAACCATCCCGGCTATCTTGGTGCCCTCGACATGCACTCATCGTGGTGAGCGAAAAGGTGAAAGATGCCGCCATTGTCGTTGCTATCTCCCAGTCAGTGAGCCAGGGCATCACCACCGTCTTGGTATGCCCGGGTGACTGCCCCATGGTGAGTGACGCTCACGAGGCACAATCATTGTGCCCATTTACCTAATGCCTTGGGGCCCAGTCAACCCGCAGCGTGGTATCCATGCTGGCCGTGCTTTGGAGCTCGCTGACCTTGACCCGCTGCGCGTGGTGCAAAAAGCGCTTACCGACTGGGCGGAGGAAATCGACAAAGGAGTTGGCATCGTGCTCCCCAGACAGGACGAGACCGTGAACCCGGCGCGGGAACTCGCCGTCATTACCGGTTCTCTGGTCCACTGTTCCGATAGCGTGCCGGGTGTGGCGTTGGCATCATTAGCATCCACCTGTGGGCGATGCGAGGCCGGGTCAGTGCTAGTTTGTCGCTTGCACGGAGCTTGCTGGCGCCTCTCGTTGATATCAAGACGCATCGTGATATTTTCCGCGACCTCCTTGATGGTGATGGTTCGGTTGGGTTACTGTCAAACCTATAGTGTAATTGTGCGGTGGATGCTGATGTGCCAGGGCTGCCGGGTGCCATTGCTGTGACCAGTGTTTCCGAATAGCGTGCCCGGTAAGCGTGTTGCGACTCTTAGCCCGGGCGTTTACCTTTACCGTGTTTTCTCGACAGAGTAGTGCAAACAGCTGGTTGTCGACATGCGTGGGCATGTGGTGGTTTCGTGTCGACGCCGGGGTCTTTGGCCTGGCGCGCATTGGTCTGATGGTTCGCTACGGATGTGTTTCCCTATGTGCTTTTTTGGTGCATGGTGTTGCCGGTGGGTGCTGTTCTTGGCGGGTGTTTCTAACAGATAATGTCTATCAATTTTATGCTATTGGCAGAAAGGCTGATATGTTCTCTCTCAATCCGAGTCTCAGTCGTATTCGTGGGGGTCGAAAACCTCATCGCTGATCTGCGGGGAGAATCGCAAACCACAACATCCCAGGGCTGAACTGTGGTATGGGCGCATCAGCGGCCCCGGCGGATATTGCTGGTGCCGTTGACAGATATTATTGCTGCGGATCCGGATCGGGAGTTGGGCGCTGCAGTGCGGGCTCGGTTTGGGGATCGTTTGCCATTTTGTTGAAGAGATTTTGGCGGTAGCGGGCGGTTATCGTTGCAGGCGCATCCGTCGATGCTTTGAGCGCGGGAAGGGTTTCGGCATTGAGAACGCTCAGGGCATTGATGTGCGGGCGGGGAATCGGAATTACCGCGATGATAATCTAAGCCGGAACTTATTGTTGCTTTGACACCATTTCATGCGATGGCTGGTTTCCGGCCGTTAGCTGCGACTTTGAGTTAGTTTGCTGCGCTTGATTGTCCGTCGCTTGCCCAGGTATGTGGGAATGATTGAGTTCCACCGGTGAAGAAGCTGTCAATCTGCGGATGCTGTTTACCACGTGGATTACGATTCCGGCGGCGGTGCGTGTACAGTGATTGATGACATAATTGTTGCGGCAAAACGAGTGGTGGCGGAGGGAGCGCTGCCGAGTGGCAGCGGGGAGACGCTGGCGAAACGATTATTGAGCTGGATGCCCATTGTCCGGTGACGTTGGGGTATTGGGGGCATTGCTGCTCAATTATGTGAGAGCTGGAGCCAGAGGGATTTATCTGGATGCCGGGAATCTACATGCGTGTTGTCGTGGCTTGGGTGTGGAGGTATGGCGTGTTCCGATAATGTGTACTTCGTGGAGTTGACTGCGAAGCATGTGGATGTGCCGGAGTTAGCGCGGGTCTTACGGTTTTACCTCGTTGGTGAATCCGCGCACGTCTAACGATACTGGCTGGTTTAGCGGTGCCGGTTGAGGAAGTTCGACCATGCGCATGGTTACTGCGACGCGGAGGGAATCATAAGTGGTCGGCACGCAAATTCCTGGAAGCCGCGTGTAGTGTTGTGCACCGCGCACGTGCGGTGACAGTGGGACCGGCAACTCCAGGTGCTGCACCCCACAGAAGCCGTGTGGTTTTCGGCTGCGGAGGAACCGCTGGTGGAGGTTACCGGCGCAGGTCGGCAGCCAGCGGTGGGGGTGGGCGCACGCTTGTCGGCGCCGCTAAGGTTGCCGGATCTGGCGTTGCGGGTGCTGTCGCGGGTGGCATGAGGCCTGGTTGGCGGAATCACCAGATGTTCCCTGGGAGTAGAGGGCATGTGGGGGTGCAGCACGCACGGTTGCGGGGAGGAGTTGGGGTGGGTTCCGACGCCGCTCCCGTTCGCGTTCTGCTATGGGGGCTTCGGTGCTGGTGGATGTTGTTGTGGGTGACGATGAGGTTGTTGTCAGGGTGCTGGAGGCAGGAGTAGTGGCGCGGAGGGGTTGGGGTGGTGTCGGTGTCGCCTAGGGCGGCGGCGGTGGTGCAGGATGGACGCGGGGGACGTTTTCCGCAGTGATGGGCGGAACAGACGTGTTTACATTGCCGGAGTATTTTTCGGCTGGTTGCGGTCAGCGACATAGGCGCGTGAGGTGGTGGTGGCAGCAGAGGATCACGTTTGATATCATTGGGTTGCTCGGTTGGTGGGGTGGTTGTGTTATCATTTTATCCTGATTATCGGGTTTTTCGCAGTTTGCAAGAAGAGTTGGGGGTAGGTACTGGTAGTGTGCTGAGGGTTGGTGCCGCTCATTGCGGCTTGGGACAGGACTATCGCTTGTGATAGCTGCTATAACTCCAGCATCGCTGGTGGTTTTGGCTGCTGTTTTGGACAACACCGAGTTGCCATACACCAGGAGCCAATCACCACAGCACCAGCAAAACCGCAGAGACGAACGCAAAGAAGCGACTGGTTGTTTGTCGCTGCTCATTCAGTGCCTCCGGCTTCGGTAGCAGCCTGTTTACGTGTGCTTGCGCCTGTGGTAGCGCGCTAGGGTCGAGTCATTGACCTTAGCTGAAACGTTATATGGGCAGGGCAAAACTGTTGAATCGTGGGGAGCGAAAATGGCGTACGGAATTCTTTTCGGAGGTTTTGGTGATTTCCATGGAAAGCCTCATGGAGTCCTCTAAGTAGCTGTATAAATGGCCTTAGGTACCTCTAGGGTGCCAGGTGGCATAAGCCCTTAAGATACGATGCAGGAAGTGAATAATCGCACAATCGAGATTTTTCTTCCTCAGGTGTCTAAAATGAATACAAACATGGTGAGAAAGCGATAACGATGTGAGTACATGGGATATCGAAATTTTTAGCCGTGAGGCTAACACTGATTTTTGGATGAGCTGGCAACTCTGGATGATGAAGATATTGTGGAGGCCGTGGAGGACAGCTGTAGCTGGTGCTCAGTTCTACGAAGCTTTCGGCAGAAGAACAGGAAAATGGGCTTTGTGCAGCAACAATTGCGACGATTTGGGCGCCCCATTTTCTGCCAGTGAGGTTGCGGACGAGTATCCATTCCTTGCGGAAATGGTGGGGCATATTTCGGAAGAGCTCAGTGAAGCGGCTAGTGCGGTGCTGGAAGCTGCCAGAGACGAGACGGAAGAGATTCAGATCTGGACATTGAGCCGTTCATTGAGGCTTTGGAATGATGTTGTAGCGCTCAATATTTTGATGCTTGGGTTTGCCCGAAGCACTGGTGGCTTATGAAGTGTGATATATGATAAATAAGCTACGATCTACCCCCTCAAAGGGGTAATGTTGGTTTTTAGAGGGTTTTTCATGCCCGAGTGTCATGGAACGGCAAGCCTAAATTCGGTCGGCTATAGTGAGTCACATGTAACCGCTACTAAAACCACCATCAAAGAGAGTCCGTATGACGTTTTGATTACAAAAGTCGCCGATCTGTCTCTTGCCGAGCTTGGCCGTCATCAGATTCGCCTGGCTGAATATGAAATGCCTGGCCTCATGCAATTACGCGCCGAATATGCTGATGAACAGCCGCTCGGGGTGCACGCATTGCCGGATCTATCCACATGACCGTCCAAACTGCGGTCCTCATTGAAACGCTCGTGGCACTTGGCGCGGAAGTGCGCTGGGCTTCATGTAATATTTTTCTCCACCCAAGATGAGGCTGCTGCCGCGAGTCGTGGTTGGGAAAGACGGCACTCGACAACCCCGCTGGTGTACCAGTTTTTGCTTGGAAAGAGGTGAAACCTTGCCCGAGTATTGGTGGTGCATTAACCAGATTTTCAGTTGGGGTGATGGTGTGTTCTCAACAGTGATCCTGATGATGGTGGTGACGCCACCATGGCTGTCATTCGCGGTAAGCAATGGGAAGAAGCGGGCTTTGTGCCAGCCACCGGAAACTAGGGGATTCCGACGAGTTTATCGCTTTCAGGACACTCTTCGGAACGTGCTTGCTACCGAAGGGCCTAAATGGGCCACCATCGCGGAAACGGTGAAGGGAGTGACTGAAGAAACCACCACTGGTGTGCATCGTCTCTATCATTTCGCCGAGGAGGGCGTCTTGCCCTTCCCAGCTATGAATGTCAATGATGCGGTGACGAAATCTAAATTCGACAATAAATACGGCACCAGGCATTCGCTCATTGATGGTATTAACCGTGCCACCGATATGCTCATGGGTGGAAAAAACGTTTTGATCTGCGGATATGGCGATGTGGGCAAAGGATGTGCTGAGGCAATGGCGGGTCAGGGAGCTCGGGTGAAAGTGACCGAGGCTGATCCGATCAATGCCCTCCAGGCCCTCATGGATGGTTTCCCAGTAGTCACGGTTGATACCGCTATCCGTGATGCTGACCTCGTGATTACCGCCACCGGAAACCTTGGTATCATCACATTTGAACAGATGCTAGAAATGAAAGACCATGCGGTGCTGGGCAATATTGGTCACTTTGATAATGAGATCGATATGGCGTCCTTGTTGCACCGTGATGATGTCACACGGGTGAATATTAAACCCCAGGTAGATGAGTTCCATCTTCCTAACGGACGAGCAATTATTGTGCTTTCAGAAGGTCGTCTGTTGAATCTTGGTAATGCTACCGGACATCAGTTTTGTTATGTCAAATTCCTTTGCAGATCAGACCATCGCCCAGATTGAGTTGTTCCACAACGATGGACAATATCAGAACGAGGTGTATCGTCTGCCAAAGATCTTGGACGAGAAGGTGGCCCGAATTCATGTGGAGGCCTTGGGTGGGGAAATTACCGAGCTTACCGAGAACAAGCCGAATACATTGGGGTTGATGTGGCAGGCCCCTATAAGCCAGAACATTATCGGTACTAAACAGCGCCCTGTGATGTGAGAAGGATTTTGCGGGACTTTGCCTGCCACGGGTTTTTATACCCGACCCATGATGAAACCGCTTGTCTGGGGCGGTGCCATTACCGTTGTCGAAAGCTTCATTTTCCCAATGTTCGGAAAGGGAGCTTGGGCAGTGCGCCCTTCGTTACGATCTCTAACAATGGGACCACATAGGCTTTGCGGCTTTTAACGCACATGGGCCACGCAGCGAGACTGTAGCGGGGCCAAGGCTCAGTTGTCGCTTCAAGATCCGTTGGGGTCGGGGCACTCATAATCTAAGTGGGGCTTTCGTCAGCGAGCATAGCGATTGGCACGACTAACAGCCGCATTATGAATCAAGATGAAAGCTCCACTTCCGGTCCCGCACCCAAAGCTGGAAGAATAAGCAACCAGAGTGGAGCTTTCGTTCAAGACCCAGCCCAGCATTGAGCGTAACAACCTCACGTTTCCTCCATTGCGCCAATTCGGATCAGTGGGTAAATGTTATTTTCATTACATTGTGGGGAAACCAGTCGGGCTAGCTGGCTGGTGATGAGATGGAAGAAACTGGGTATGGTTTTGTGGCTTTCAGTTGCTGGTGCATTGGTCCTAGCCGCAAGCTTGCGCATCATAATAGTTATTAATCCTGCGGGCATGTCGCGATAGAAAACATGATTATTACCATTGAGGGGATTGACGGCGCCGGCAAAACCACGCTCCTTGCCACGCTTCGAGGAACAGCTGCACGCAGAGGTCATTGCGTTTCCCGTTATGAAACATCCATTCATGCTCAATTGGTGCGGCGGGCGCTATACCAACAGATGGGGGATCTCACCGATTCGGTCTATGCCATGGCGACATTATTTGCCTTGGATCGTCATGAGGCCCGCGAATTATTGCACCCGTTTGTCGCATCAAATGCTGGTGGTTTTGGACCGGTATGTGGCATCAAATGCGGCTTATTCATGGGCTCGTACGGGGATGAAACCATCATCGGTGGGTGGCTGAATTGGAATTCAATACGTTAGGGGTGCCCGCCAGACCTTCAAGTATTTCTTAACACTACACCCGATGTTGCTGGTCAGCGCGCGATAAATCAGGAAAAGTTGGATAGAGATCGAGCACGGGATAGTTGTAGATCGATCGGGCGTTGCGGCAGCGTACAGCCGATGCGTATGGTCAGTGGTCGCGCAAAATTGGCAATCACGTGGCTTGTCGTAGAGCCGAAGCAGATTACCTGCACGTCGCTGATCGTATCACTGCTGCTCTACAGTAGTATAGGTTGTGAAATTACTAGTTTTAGCTGTTTGTATTGTCGAGGGTGGAGGAAATCTTGACACAGAAAGTTCTCGTTGTTGATGATGATCAGCAATCTCAGAAATGTTGACCCTGGTGCTGAGTACTGAAGGGTTTGCCTCGGTCGTAGTCAATGATGGCGGGCAGGCCGTGGAGGTATTCCAGCGGGAAAACCCTGACTTAGTGTTGCTTGATCTTATGCTGCCGGGCATGAATGGCATCGACATTTGTCGTGCTATTCGCCAGAATCCACCGTGCCCATTGTGATGCTTACGGCTAAGACCGATACCGTTGATGTGGTGCTGGGCTTGGAATCCGGGGCGGATGATTATATTCCGAAACCATTCAAGCCGAAAGAACTAGTTGCCGGGGTTCCGGGCACGGCTACGGCGTGAGTGATGAATCCTCCACCGACAGCATGGAGGTAGGGGATTTGCTTATTGATGTTCCGGGGCATTCGGTTTCCCGGGATGGGGAAGAAATCTCCCTCACCCCATTGGAATTCGATCTACTTCACGAATTGGCCAGTAAACCAGGGCAAGTCTTCACCAGGGAAGAACTATTACAGCGAGTGTGGGGGTACCGAAATGCCTCCGACACTCGCCTGGTGAATGTGCATGTGCAGCGGTTGCGTGCCAAGATTGAAAAAGATCCCGAAAAACCACAGATCGTGCTCACTGTCCGGGGAGTGGGCTATAAGACCGAGAGTAGCCAAGATTTTTAGTTCCTGACCGAGCTGCTTAATAAAGCACGCAGCGCCGTTTTGCACCGATGGCGTACTTCTCTGCAATTTCAGGTGATTGGTTCCGTCTTTGTTGTGTGCTGCTCGTCATGATTGCGCTGGCCTACATTTTGGTGTCAATTGTGACGCAACGACTCGATTGACGCCAAGGTTGATGTTGCTAAGACCGAAATTGACCGTGCCCGAGTGACCGTGGAACAGCAATTAAGTGCTACCTCCATGTCGTCAAGCACGCAGGTGCGCATTAATTCGGCCAGGGCGGCCCTCACCGCGCGTTCGAATGGGGAGCTCGGATTCTCAGGCGGTCTATGAGCCCATTTTGGTGGTGGATTCGCCTGGTGATGCCATCATCAAGGCGCCAGAGAATGCACAGATCCCAGACCGTCTGCGCAGCTTCGTCAGCCAGGGGCGGGTCGCCTATCGGTTTGCTACTCCTACCAGGGAGGATAACTCTACCTATAAGGCAATTATTATTGGTACCCCACCAAGGCGGATATTCCGCATCTCCAAGTGTATTTAGTGTTGTCCATGGAGAGCGAACAGGCCACATTATCGCTGCTGCGCGGCGTGTTTACTACGGCGGCGATTACCTTAGCGGTGCTGCTGGTGGCAATCACCTGGTTGCTCACCCAGCAAGTCATTACGGTGCGATCCGCTAGCCGAGTGCCGAACGGTTTGCGGCAGGGGCATTTACGTGAGCGCATGGGGTTGACGGTGAACATGAGATGGCCCGGTTGGCCGCGAGCTTTAACGCCATGGCTGAGTCATTGTCGAAGCAGATTAATCAACTGCAGGAGTTCGGCAATCTGCAACGCCAGTTCACCTCCGACGTGTCTCACGAGTTACGCACCCCTTACGACGGTCCGCATGGCCGCCGACCCTCATCAACGATAATTCCGACGAGCTCAATCCGGCGCTACAGCGAGCGAGCGAGCTCATGGTGCGGGAATTGGATAAATTTGAGTCCCTACTCAATGACCTGCTGGAGATTTCTCGTCATGATGCTGGCGTTGCTGACCCTAGCGGAATCCTCGATTGATATGCGCAGTTGTGTCACTTCGGTGCGGGATCAAACCGACCACTTGGCCCAGGAACTGAATGTGCTTGTCACATTGAACATGCCAGACGAACCGGTCATGATTACTGGTGACCGTCGGCGTATTGAGCGGATTCTGCGCAATCTGCTGGCCAACGCGATCGACCATTCGGAGGGAAATCCGGTCGATGTGACTTTTGGCCAGCAATGCCGAGGCGATATCGGTGACAGTGATCGACCATGGTGTTGGGCTGAAGCCGGGGCAGGAAGACCTGGTGTTTAACCGGTTCTGGCGGGCGGATCCCTCCCGGGTGCGTCATTCCGGCGGCACCGGGTTGGGGTTAGCAATTTCGCACGAGGATGCGCTGCTGCACGGCGGCTCTCTGTCGGCCGTCGGCAAGCCCGGTGTGGGCTCGTGCTTCCGCCTGACATTGCCGATTACCCCCAACCAGCGCTACGAGGAAGACCCATTGCCGCTGGCTTTGCCGTCGCAAATCCTGGACGAGGACACCGTGGAATATGATGTGCGCGCCGAATTTGAAAGCCGATGATGATGGCGTGGTAGCAAACTGGGCAGAGCTTATTGAGCAGAACGTTACCCGCTCCAAGCATCAGCTTGACGACGTGGGACCCAAGGATCCGATTTACCCCATCAGTGGGGAAACTCCAGCAATCCCGGCAGGCATCGGGGAGAGACACCATGAACCGAATGAAGACGTTAGGGGCGGTGCTATCCGTGGCGGTCCTGGTGTCTAGCTGTGCTTCTCTGCCGAACAGTTCGGAACCACAGTCCCTCAAACGGTTGGACAACCCTTCGTCTCAACAGGATTCGGGTCCCATTTCCGGGCGGGAACCCGACCTGCTGCTCCGCGACTTTTATGCGAATAGCGCCAATCCGCTCAAACAGTATGCGCAGGCACGGAACTATCTCACCCCCGATGCCAATAACCAATGGAAACCAGGCCCGGAAACCGTCATCATTGACCGCATTGGCATGAGTCGTAATAGCACCGCCGGGGCAGACCATAGTTCCTACGGTCACCGGCACTATTGTCGGCACCTTGGGGAGGGTGGAGCTTATAACCCTCGTAACGAGGATTACCGCGCGGTCGTTACTTTGGAGCGGCGGGATGGTGGTGGCGGATCGCGGAGCTTCGAGACCAAGCCATTATTGAACGCACAGAATTGCGGAACCGCTACATCCTAGAGACCTGTGCTGACCCCACCGGTAACACCCTCGTTCCCGACCGGAGATGGATGTTTGCCGGCACGAACACCAGGACACGGCCCTGATTTCGCTGTTATTGGCTGGGCCATCACCAACACTAGCGCTCTGGTGTTATGGATGAACTACAATTCGGCAGCCTATACCCGCACCAATAATGGTGTTTACGAACTCACCGGGCTGTCGAGTTTGTCGGAGCGGCCCGCCGTCGCCTGGCGGCCCAATTGACGTGGACGCTTGCGCTTGCGGAGATTTCGGAACCGTTTTCGTTCTCCATTGATGGCGATCTGGTCCGTAACGATCGAAATAATCCCAAACTTTCGGTCAATCGACTTCCCGGAATATAACCCCAGCGCTTCCGGCACTTCTGCCGGTGTGCTTTACGCCTGACCAACAGTAAAGCCTCCAGCATTTCTGACGGCAATGTGGTGGCCGTTCCGGGGTTCCTTAGCACCAATGGCGGAATCGAGATCCATGGATGTGGCCAGCCTGAACCACACGAATGTAGCAGCATCGTGGTGACCACGAACGCGGAGGGGACAAAAATCCCAGCTCTACATGGGACCCGTTGATGGCGACTCCACCAAGATCCTCACGGCAGCCACCTTAACTAAGCCCCACATTTGAGGCTAACTCTCAGGCGGTATGGACCGTGATGGACGGTAATAAGGTCATGCGGGTTGCCCAAAGTTCAAGTAGCAGCAGTATTTCTCAGACTGAGGTAGATACCTCAGAATTGAGGGAGAACCATGGTGACATATCAGTATTGCGTTATCGCCCACCGGGGGTAGCAGGCCGCCTTCATCGTGGATGGTCGGGTGTATGTGGCCACGGTGGCTCGCCCAACTGCTGGGGATCGCAAATTAACCAATGTGCGCGAACTCGTTCCAGCCATTGGGGATTCTGCCATCACGTTGGAATGGTCGGTGAATTCCACCCTATTGGTTGGCACGGTAAGCACGGACACCCCGGTGTGGCGCGCCGAAGTTGACAGTTCCTCCGCCATCCATTATCTTCGGGCAATATTGTCGCCCCGGTGGTGGCGGTCAGTTCGAACTCATCAACGGTTTTCATTACAGACTCCCGTGCGGCATTACAGCTTTCTACCTCTGGAAACTCCACCTATTGGCGGGAGGTTCCCGGTTTAGAAGGGGCCCGTAGCATCACCATTGTCCCTAGGTGACATGGGGTTTTCCGACTATCTTGCCGCAGCGCTGGAATTAGCGTTACCCAAAACATGCGCCGGTTGCGGTGCAGGTGGGGTGGTTTTATGTGCAACATGCCGACAGGAATGGTCGGCGATTCCGAACCAAATTTCGACTCGGATTGATCCGGGAATTCCGGTGTGGTCGCTCGGTGTTTTGGGTGGGGTGCGGCGCCGCACCATCATCAACCTGAAGGAACGAGGTCGGGTTGATGTGATCCCATATCTGGGTGCGGTAATGCGGGCCGCGGTAGAATATCTACAGGCCCGTGGGGAGGTGGATACCAATATCATCCTCGTGCCAGCCCCCACGAAAAAATCATCGGCCGCGGCACGCGGCGGAGACGTAGTAACACGAGTATGCTATGCCTCAGGACTTACCACAGTTCCAGTGGTGCACCTGAGTGAAACCGGCAAAGATGCGGTCGGATTATCAGCTGCCGAACGGTGGCGTAATCGGTTGGGTGCGGTCCAGATTGATGAGATAAAAGTGAAAAACTTACTGGTCATGTGCTTGTTGTCGATGATGTGATTACAACAGGAGCGACGCTCAAAGCGACTATTATGGTGCTGACCAGCAGAGGGTGAAAAATACGTGGGGGATTCGGGATGGTCGGAACGCCTAACCTGAGAATAATCAGCATGGCGTGAAGGTTATGACCAGCGTATAATTGGGAGGTGGAAGTTTAACCCGCCACTTTTTTCAGTAAAGGTGAGTAATCCCACTCATCTTCTACTTAGGCGGCTGACACAGGAAGGTACGTGATTATGACCACGCCTGCTGGTAACGAGTCCCTGAACCCCGACTTCAAAGTGACCATTACTGGACGCAATGTTGAGGTTCCAGAGCACTTCGCGGAACGTGTCCATTCTAAACTTGCCAAAATCGCACGATTAGACCCGACACTAACATTCTTCCATGTAGAGCTCCAACATGAGCGTAACCCGCGCCGTGCCGATGAAAGCGATCGCATCCAGATCACCGCCACCGGTAAAGGGACACATTGCCCGGGCAGAGGCCAAAGAAGATTCCTTCTACGCCGCTCTCGAAACCGTCCTCTCTCGTATGGAGCGCTCGCTGCGCAAAGGTGAAGGAACGTCGTTCAATCTCCTTCGTCCGGCCACCAGGCTCCCATTAGCACTGGTGAAGCCGCTAAGGGCTTAGTCAAAGAAGCCAGACAAAGGTGCAGGCCGCTGGTTCCAGTACGACCATGATCCTTACGCCGACCAGGTGGAGGATGTTTTACCCGGTCAGGTGGTGCGCACCAAGGAGCACGTTGCTAATCCCATGAGCGTGGATGATGCCCTTTCCGAAATGGAGCTGGTTGGGCACGACTTCACCTCTTCATCAATAAGGAAAATAATCAACCGTCGGTCGTGTATCGTCGTCACGCTTTCGACTACGGTTTGATCTCCATCGTGCCTGAATAGCGGGTGACGGCACGCCGTCGACAAGCAATTTTTGGACCCAAACTGATAGTTTGGGTTCTTTCTTTATGCTTCTTAAGCGTACAATGAAAAAGTTATTGTCACGCGCTCAAAAACAAAGCAAAGGAAGACTCGTGTTTGGACTTTCCAAAGTGCTCCGAATGGGGAAGGCCGCAAGATTAAACGGCTGCAAAAATTGCCGGAAGAAGTGCTCGCACTCGAGACCGGAAATGACTGACCTCACCGACGAAGAACTGAAGGCGAAAACCGACGAATTTAAGGAGCGCATCGCCGATGGTGAAACTGTTGATGACCTACTCTACGAAAGCCTTCGCAGTAGCCCGTGAGGCATCCCTACCGAGTGCTGGGTCAAAAACACTACCTTGTGCAGGTCATGCGGGTGGTGCGGCACTCCACTTTGGTGGTGTTGCGGAGATGCGCACCGGTGAGGGAAAACTCTGACCTGTGTGCTGCCTGCCTACCTAAATGCCCTGGAGGGCAAAGGGCGTGCATGTGGTCACCGTCAACGATTACCTGGCTAAGCGTGACGCGGAATGGATGGGGCGCGTCCACCGGTTCCTGGGTCTGAAAGTCGGCGTGATCCTGTCCAACATGACACCTGAAGAGCGTAAAACCGCCTACGATGCCGACATCACCTACGGCACCAATAACGAACTCGGTTTTGATTACCTTCGTGACAACATGGTGCACTCCTTGTCCGAGCTTGTTCAGCGTGGCCACCACTACGCCATCGTCGACGAGGTGGACTCCATCCTCATCGACGAAGCCCGTACCCCACTCATCATTTCCGGCCCAGCCGACGGCCCCTCGCAGCTCTACACCACCTTTGCGGCCTTGGCACCCGAATGCGTGAAGGCATTCACTATGAGGTTGATCACCGTAAACGCACCGTTGGCGTGAAGGAAGAGGGCGTCGAGTTCGTCGAGAAACCAGCTTGGTATCGAAAACCTGTACGCCCCGGAAAACTCGCAGCTGGTCAGCTACCTCAATAATGCCATCAAAGCGAAGAACTATTCACCAGGACAAAGACTATATTGTGAGCAAAAGGTGAAGTCCTTATCGTCGATGACTTTCACCGGTCGCGTCCTGGAAAGCCGCCGCTACAACGAAGGCATGCAAGCCATTGAGGCTAAAGAGGTGTGAAATCAAGAACGAAAAGCCAAACCCTCGCCACCATCACGCTACAAAACTACTTCCGGCTTTACGACAAGCTTGCCGGCATGACCGGCACCGCCGAGGCTCGAGCTGCCGAGCTGCGCCAAATCTACAAGCTTGATGTGATGCCGATTCCTACCAACAAAAAGCCGCAGCGGGTAGACGCGGACTGACCTGGTATATAAAAACCCAGGAAGCCAAATTCGCTGCGGTGGTGCAAGACATTGCGGAACGTGTGGCCAGAGGCGGCCGGTTTTGAGTGAGCACCACCTCTGTGGGCGTTCGGAATACCTCTCTAAGCTGCTGCAACGCCGGCATCAAGCATAATGTTCTCAACGCTAAATTCCACGAGCAGGAAGCCCAACTCATCGCTCGCGCCGGTCTGCCCGGCCAGGTGACTGTGGCCACCAACGCGGCGGTCGTGGTACCGACATTGTGTTGGGCGCAACTTAGACATATTACCGACATCAACCTGCGTGAACGTGGCCTCGACCCCATCGAAACTCCTGAAGAGTACGAGGCAGCGTGGGATGAAGAGCTGGAAAAAGGTGAAGGAAAAAGGCCAAAAAGGAAGCCGAAAAGGTCCGTAAAGCCGGTGGCCTGTACGTGCTCGGCACCGAACGGCATGAGTCCCGCCGCATTGACAATCAGCTGCGTGGCCGTTCCGGCCGTCAGGGTGACCCCGGGCTGACCCGCTTCTACCTGTCCATGCGTGATGACCTCATGGTGCGATTCGTTGGTCAAACCATGGAGAACATGATGAATCGGCTCAACGTCCCTGACGATGTGCCTATCGAAGCAAAAATGGTGACTAATTCCATCAAGGGTGCCCAGGCCCAGGTGGAAAATCAAAACTTCGAAATGCGGAAAAACGTGCTCAAATACGACGAGGTCATGAATGAGCAACGCAAAGGTGATCTATCAGGAGACGGCGCGAAATTCTCGAATCCGCCGACATCGCCGCCAACATCAGCCATGATTGGCGAAACCATCACCGCTTACGTGCGTGGCGCCACCATGAACGGCTATGTGGAGGACTGGGATTTCGGAATCCCTCTGGCATGCCCTGGAAACCCTGTACGGCCCCTCCATGGCGGTTGAGGAGCTTATCGACGGCACTCAATTCGGTGCAGCCGGTGAGCTTTCACGCAGATGACCTGTTGGAGGCAGTTCTGCTTGATGCCCACACTCAATATGAACAACTGGAAGAAGCCGTCACGTTGATCGGTGGCGAAGCCCAGATGCGTAATTTGGGCGACAGGTGAGTTGCCCATACTCGACCAAAAATGGCGTGAGCACCTTTTACGAAATGGATTACCTGAAGGAAGGCGGTGGCCTGCGCGCCATGGCGCAGCGGGATCCCCCTGGTGGAGTACCAAAAAGAAGGCGGCGAAATGTTCGACGCCATGAAGGACGCCATCAAGGAAGAAACCGTGCGGCAGCTGTTCATGCTGCGTAAACAATTCCAGGCGCAAGCAGAAGCCATGGCCGCAGCAGCCGAGGGAGGCCCAGGCTTAAACCGCCACGGTGCTGCCGCTTTCATTGGGCCCATGCCATGCTGCGTCATGGGCGGCAAACTTAAACTGTTGCGCGTAAAGCATCTGAAGTATCCACGGGGTCATGCATTTTCACGATAATGGGTTGCATGTGACCCCGTGATTTTCATAGAGCGAGTCATTATCAGCGTCAGTCACCCGTCATAACCACCTGATGATTGGGCGAGACTTGGTGAAGGTGTAGCTCCCACGCCACGGTTGGGGTGGCTCCTAACCATCCGCCCGCTTGGACGTCATCTTGGCGGATGCCTCTGTAGGAAGTGGAGCTTATGGACGGTGACGAATGTCGGGTGAGTGTGTTCTTTGGTTATGTTGCACTTATCAGGCTGAGGGATACCAGTATAGTTCCGGCATTGTCTCCAATGGTTGCGGAAAGCTTATTTAGAGCTGATTGGTGGGCAATAACCACACCGGTAACTGGTGAATTGCTACAAATATGCCTTCTTCCCTTGCCTATACCAGTGTTTGGGACGTTGCTATCGGTTCATCATGGTTGTCAGGGAAGATAAATTGCGGTTCCAGATGACTCTTGAAGTGACGTGCATCATAATGATGTGGTGTTGCAATGATGAGTGGAGGGTACGTGGCACCTGCGCACAGCACAAGCGGATGGGACAGGGAGACTGAAAGCTCCTTTCGATTTGAGTCTTGCCAAAACTGGCTATTTCGATCGGAAGTGGAGCTTTTGATCATCCAGCCCATTCGCCAATGGTGGGATAGAAGATATGATGCGGGGAAGAGCAGGTAGTTTGGTGCACGTAGTCGACTGGTTTGGGGCAGGTGGTGTGGGCTGTGTGTTTTTGAAAGCTCCTTTCTCTTTCCCAAGTTCACATGCTGCATCTTGGGGCAGAGTGGAGCTGCTGGGAGCCAAGTCTGCCCTTATATCCACAAGCATGCATAAACAGCTGTGTGGGCATTGACTGGCATTGGTGAGAGCCAGCAGAGGGTTGCAAAACCCCTGTGGCAGTGGGATATTTAGCGTAAGTAGGCTAGATAACCCTCAGCGTTCGCATTGGAGTTTGGTATCTGCTCGCAGATTTCACCAGTTGGGCGGTGTAGGCGCGATGTTCATTTCCCGTACGCTTACGGAGCCAAAGACATCAATGAGGATGGATTGCGATGATTCTCTACGCGTATTGAAGTGGAATGAGTTGATTTTGAAATTACGGCGTTGAGCGGTAGCCCATGGCGCAATCGGAAGTTGATATGCCTGCGTACCTGATTGGAATATAATTCGGCTCGCAGTATGGTTGTGGGACGTAGACCAAAAGCACAGGACAAGGCAACTGTGACCAACGCGGTAGCAGTGTTTTTAATATCAAAGGGAATAAGTTTTGGTTCGGCTGGTGGCATGACTGCTTTTGTTGCAGGTAACAGGACTTTAAGCACAGAAAGAGCCCGGGATGAGGCTCTAACATGAGTATCACTTTCCTTATTTGTGGATTCCCATGGCGACGCCGAAGGTGACAGTGAGGAATAAAATCGTAAAGTTTCATGTTGGGGATGATTCGCTGCACAGGTTATGCAAGAATATACCCAGGACGTGCCACAATATATGTGGTACTTCAAATCTTAACGTAAATATTTCTCTGCGAGGTGAACAATAGCGGTGCGTGGTTTAATTATTGACTAGTGGGGTGCTGGACGGTACAGATGAAGATCAGCGTCGGTGGCGCAACCTGCTAGAAACCGTTCGGCAGGTGGGCATCCCGACTGCTGTGTTATCGAATGATCCGTGGCCTCGGCTGCTGACCCCATTCGGGTGTTAGAGACACAAGGCATAGTGGACGCGGTGCTGTTGTCCGGTGAGATTGGGGCGGAGAGGCCTGAGTAAAGAGCATTTCAAGCAGCTGCGGACGCATTGGATTTACCAATGCGGGATTGCATTATGGTTGATGATTCGATTTTAAATGTGCGTGGCGCGGTTGAGGCTGGTTTAGTGGGGGTGTATTACCAGCAGTTTGATCGAGCGATTGTAGAGATCACAGGGTTATTGGATATTGAGGGTGAATTTTAGATGCGCGTATATGTGCCAGCAACTGTGGATATGCTCTGGCAGTTGAATGAGTCGGGAGTGCTGACCGCTAGGTCTGGTTATGGGTTTATGGTGACTCCGGCTGTTCGGGATTTCTTTATTGAGGGGGAGGAAGAGGATTTCTCGGAATATGTTTTTGACGATGCTTCACGGGCATCATTGCGTCTTGCTTGCTACCGGTGAGGTGGAGAAATTCCCGCATCGGCGGGTGGTGATCTCCATTGACGTGCCAGATTCTACAGTAACGTACCGCCCGGAGCTGGGGGAGTCTGTGGTGTCGTTGGATCCTCCCGACGTTTTCGTTGCAGTCGGTTGCGGCGATTCATGTTGACGTGGAGTCGAGTGGAGCCTGCCACGCAGAAAGCAGTGCGGTGATTGATGCTGCTCGATTTGGGTGATGAGGATGCGGAGCTCACCGTCGGTGATGCATTGGCTAATTATTTGGCGTGGTTTGACCCTCCCGAGTTGGGTGTCATAGTGGAGTTGCTTTTTGCTTTTCGACGCTTCTTCCTGTGCGTTAGATGTCAAATAATGGGGCTAACGAGGTCTGATAACTTAGATAGATTATGCGAACTGTATTAGCCTGAAGTTTATGAAGAAATACATGTTCGGGATCCGCAGCTCATTGTGTGCGTTGATGCTTATACCATTATTGGGGTTGTTCAGCGAGGAAACACAGCCGACTCAACCACCTGCATCGGAGTCAGAAGCAGCAACTACTGCTGAAGCTGCTGATGCTTCTGAAAAAGCCGTCCTGGTGGCAACGTCAGGATGGCACGCGGATAGATTTGACGGAGTGTACACTGCGACGCGAATTCGCCGGAGATTTTACCCATGGCGCAATTGACGCCGGAAAACTGAGCCGGCATTGCTTGCTGGTTTTGTTGCAGATAGTACCGATCACCGGCGGATGATTCAGTTTACGATAGGGAACATGCCCGACGATCGGGACGGTACATTCACCTTGATGGGTCCGCTCCTGAGGGAAGGATCGGGTATATATGCGTTTTGATTTTTAAGCACCTAAGCATAGGCGACGGAATTATTACACCACAGTATGGTTCGGATGATCCGGCAAAGAATGATGAGGTAAAGAAAATCGACAAGGGCAAAACGGGATCTCATCATTGGGGAATACCATTGTGGTGTATTTGGTGCCGGAGTTTGGCAAAATATTTTACCGATAAAACAGTTATGGAAATAAGGAAGCTATTCAGCCGTCTGGGGGAATGTTCGGTTGGTAGCTGGTAGAACATTATCTTCCGTATCACGTTAATTGCCCGAATAGTTGTGGGTTGTGAGCCTCAAAGGGGAAGATAGTATCCGCCATGCCTTCAGGTGGGCTGGATCGTTCGACAACATAGCGGATCTGGTTGATTCCTTTGTTGAATCGCCTCTGCCACTCCAACAGGGGTTTGCCTGGTCTTCTTTTGAAAGTGTATCGCATCCTAAACCCACATATCCTTTATCCGCAGTGCACAGTGCCAGGGCTACTATGACCGAATAGACCAGTGTTTCTTATAGCTGTAATGTCATGGGTTGATCCTGGTAGTGGCTCGGAAATATAGAATATTTCACCCTGCCTGATCTGTTAAAAACTTGCAGGTTGTGTCCTGCCCTATGATGCTTTCCGCTGTATAAGTTTCTAGCGTTCTTCCACCACCAGCATGGTACGAGCTGTGCCATCAAGTACGTATAGCCGTTGAGGCCTGAGGTCTTTCGGCCTTGGTGGTGGCGGGAGCACCATGTCAAGGATGTTCAAACACAGTATTGATCGCCCTGGAGATAGTGGGTTGGGATGTACCATATTGGCTAATGCTTGTTGCCTTATGTTTTTCTTTGCAGGTAGAGCATGGTAATCTGCACGCTGGTAAGCACTCCCAGGCTTGGTGGGCAGTGGTGGTCTAGCCCTGATGTGGTGATGATGTTCGCTAGGGTGAGGAGATTATCCGTGGTGAGTGTGCTAGGATCAGCGGTGCGGTCGATAGAGTATTTTATTGTTTTTCACACTTACTATAAGTACACCACGGCCTCGTTTTCCTCATGCTTTCGGGGGTGATCGTTCACTGGCAGTGAGGGCCTATTTAAAAGGCCTGAATAAGCTTCAAAAGCACAAGACAGTGGTACCCAGTGTGAGGTCCCAAAGTCATCAACATAGGGGTAGTTTCGGTAGCTGCTGTGGCAAGCAGCTACCGAACAGAGATTCGCTTATTTATTGATATATCGTGTTTGCTGTACGCCTATTCGGAACAGGGTATCAATCTTGATATTGTTGGCTCAATGCCCTATTGGTCGGATGTCTTGAAGAATCAAATCTGATAAGGCTTTAATGGGGATGTATCCAATGATAGGTAATAGAGAGGATATGTCATGCGCGATATAGCATCTAAGCGATTAATCTTGGTGGCGCTTATGACAATGCCGCTGTTGGTTGGTTGTAATATGCAGGCGTTGCTCAATAATGCTAGTGGAGAGCACCCCCAAATCCGAGGCTGCAGCTACTAATACTCCTACTTCTAGCACTACGTTACGTAGCACCACATCACGCAGTACAACAACCACCACAACGGCTAACACCAGCACATCACGATCCAACATTGAAGGCAATGGTTCGACCATAACTTCGAAAGAGAATATCCCGGAGGGGGTTGTGGTATCAGGTAGCGAATACGCATTCAATACCTGTGATAGCAAATTCCCAATGGTCCCTCGGGGGCTGAACACTTTGCCGAACTTCGCGGAGGTTCCATCGTGCAACTTTGAGGATAATCGTGCCCGATTAGACCTGAACATCCGGTGGGTTTTCCCCGCTAACCCACCAGTAACCTTGCGTATTAACCCTAAAGATCGCACCATTCCTTATGTGGTGAAAAATCGAGTTTAATGGCACCAAGATTTCTTCCGTAGATTTTTCGGTTTGAAAATCAAGAAGATCTTGATAAGGTTCCCACCAATCGCCACCTTGACATAAGTATTAAGCAGGCAAAAAGAGGACGGCAATGGGACACTCAAAATTTACCTGAACTCCGATATCGCTGATGATTTTTGAGGGAGAAATCTACAGTCCAAATGACCAGTGAACAAATAGACACTGTGTGTAAGGGGAGCTTGAGAACCTACGGTCATTATTTCCACTCTACGTTGGAACGCAATGCGACAATAATTTTCGCACTGCTATGACCCGCCTTCCAGTAGGGGAATCGATATTGAATGAATCTAGTTGACATTCCGGGTCAGTTGGCGGTCCGGCATGGAGTGCAACCACGTGGGCAATCGTGCACTGCTTCAGCCAAATCTTCGAACACTCCTACAACCGTATCTGCATTCGCATGGGCCAGCCCAAAAGATCGGATTCCCGGGGTATCAATGATCCAACCGTCGGTCGGCAACCGTAGCGCTACTGTTTGCGTGGAAGTATGTCGGCCTTTCCCCACCCCGGAAACCTCACCAGTTTCCCGCTGGGCGTGCGGAATAATGCGATTAACTAGGGTAGATTTTCCTACCGCGGAGTGCCCAATCAAGGCAGTAACATGACCACTTACAATGTCGAGGATGGGTTCTAAGTGATCGTTGATTCCACATATCACTACCGGCACATTCAACGCATCAAACTCGGTGGCAAATTGGGTGGGATCCGCTAAGTCGGATGGTTAAACAAATAATCGGTTGCAGGGTTTTCCTACAAACGCAGCAACCAGGGCGCGTTCCACAAACCCGGTTCGGGGTGGTGGGTCTGCCACAGCGCAAACAATCAAAAGCTGTTCGGCATTGGCCACCACAATGCGTTCATATGGGTCGGTGTCATCTGCGGTGCGACGTAGTACGGATTTTCGTTCAGCTAGCTTGACGATTCGCGCTAAAAGTATCTTTTTCGCCCAGACGTATCGCCAACTATTCCTACCCGGTCACCAACCTCTGTGGGGTGCGACCGAGCTCGACGCGCATGCATACTATGGGGTTGTCCTGGGCGCTCTGGTCATCTAACACTACTCCCCACCGGCCCCGATCCTTGGTTATCACCATGCCGAATTTGGCATCGTCATGCTTTTGGTCGGTCTTTTGTCTCGGGGGCGGGAACGTTTAGATGGGCGGATCTTGACATCGGATTCATCCCAGGAACGTGTCATGGCATACCCATTTCTTGCACCATGTCTGCCCACATGCGGTCAAAGCCCGGTAGGGTTTTGGCTGTTGTTTCGATGTTTTCTACTTTTGATTCCGGGAGCGACTAGCCCAATGATGGCGCCGGTGGTCGCCATGCGGTGGTCGTCGTAAAGTGAGACCAATGCGCCCCATGAAGACTACCTGACGGTTTGATGTCAACCCATCAGGTAGCTCGGAGACACTGGCCACCAATTTTAGTAATCTCCGTTGCTAACGCTTGAAGCCTGTCTGTCTCATGACCGTGTAAATGCGCAATTCCGTTAATGTTGATGGTGATTTTGCGATAGTTGCCATTGCCGCAACCGTGGGGGTCAATTCACCAATGTCCGACATGTCAATTTCTATCCCCTGAGTGATCCCGGCTTTGGGCCTGTCACAGTGAGATCACTATCAGTGAGTGAAACTGTACAGCCCATGCGTTCCAAAAATATTTCGGATTGCGTCACCTGGTTGGGTGGTGGTTGTTGGCCAATCCTTCACCCTGCACGGTACTGCCAGTAACTGCGGCAGCTGCTAAAAATGGTGTGGCATTTGATAAATCCGGTTCCACCCGTACCACCCCACCTCGAATTGGGCCGGGTGTTACGGACCATTGATATGCCGTTGTAGTGTCCACGCTAGCTCCAGCTTGTCGCAGCATATGAACAGTCATTTCAATATGCGGCATGCTCGGTAGTGTCTCACCTATATGGCGTACGGTTATCCCTTGGGCAAATCGTGGTGCTGCCAGCAATAAGCCAGAGACAAATTGGGATGATGCTGAGGCATTGATCTCTACCATGCATGGGAGAGCCATTGCCTGAAACTTTAAATGGAAGGGCTATCTCGCTGAACGGAAATTCCTAGTGCACGTAATCCATCTAAGATTCCCTTCATGGGTCGTTGACGTGCATGCTCATCACCATCAAAAACACATCACCATCGGCTAATGCGGCTAACGGCGGAACAAATCTCATCACGGTCCCTGCCAGGCCACAGTCCACTGTGCCGCCGGTGAACCAGTTGGCTCCACAAAAATTGTGGCATTGGCGGGGAGTCAGGATCTGGCTCTGCTTGGACATCCACGCCAATACGTTTGAGGGCTTGCGCCATGAGTTGGGTGTCACGGGACCATAGAGCGCCGGTGATGGTGGTGGGATTTTTCGGCAATGGCAGCTAAAACTAAAGCCCGATTGGTGATTGATTTCGACCCTGGTACTCGCACCGTTGCTTTGAAGGGTTTATGAAGTGGGGTGCAAGGGAGCTTCCCAATATTTAAATGGGCGAGTTTTTCTGTCATGTGAACCATGATAAAGGGATGCGCAGATGATTGGGGCTTTGGTGATCTCTATAAGATCGAATTGTTTCTTGGGAGTCGGAACGAAAGCTCCCGTTCTGACCTAAAACCAGGGAATAATGGGTCCAGTTATAAGGAAAGTGGAGCTTCGTATGTTCGACAGCGTGAGCTGGGCCGGATGCTAAATAGAGCTAAGCTCCCTTCTGCAGGAAATGCGTCAAAAACTCAGTCTTTCAGTCAAAAGTGGGCTTTGTAATGAATCAGCATCGGGTAGAAAAGCCATTGAACACCATGATCTGCAAAAGAAAAAACAGGTTATTTATGAGATGCGAGAAAAATGAGGGATAGAAAAACGCAGGATAAAGTTATAGATTCACGACAAATTTCATGAGGCAAGCAACAATGGGCAGGGTTTAGGGTGAAGGATGCCCAAAGCGGTGGATTATGAAATCAGGAACAGTGTGTTTTTCTGGGCTATGCCGGTGAGGATTTTGGTTAAGAACCACCGCGATGGTGGGAATAAGTTTGTCGATAAGTTCTGATGGATGGAATCGCAAAAATATGGTATCCCATACTGAGAATGGCGGTTTCTCTGGCCCGTTCTTCAAATAAGACTCAGGGCCGAGTCAGCGCCACCATATTTAATCCGGCCATCGATTTCCACCACAAGCCACCCAAATAACAGCAGGTCAACCCGGATTCTAGAATATAAACCGCTGGGCTTTTTAATGCTCATTTGGGCTTGCGCCTCAATAGAAGTCCGGGATAAACCTGGGCAGCCAAATAATAGGCAAGAGTTTCACTAGGAGAATCAATACCGTAGCGAGCCAGAGCAAGCACTTTTCGGAGCTTTGGTGATTCCCCATTCACCTCGCCGGTCATCAAGATATTTCTGAAAAGTATCTTTTCGATATCCTGCACGTAGTGCAGCCTCAATGAAAGCTAACCCTTCTAGCTCACCATCAATAGCGCAAATGTCGGTGAAGGTTCGTTCAGGCGTGGTGATTCGATACCCACAGACCTCTTCCCAATCCGAATCAGGAGACTGGCGCGCCGATAGTGAGCAGTGATCGGCCATTGATTATGAGAAGGTGTGTGGTTTGCCCGGCAATGTTAATGTGACCCGGGTATCGTGCTGGAGATTGAGAATAGGAATGCCCCGGATAGCGGCGGCTGCTTTCCCGCAAATCACTGCAGCCCGGGTGCTTCTTCGGAGGGCCTCAGCGTGAAGGAGGAGCTTCTCAAAATAAGGAAGACAATCGTATTCTTTGGTAGCAACCCATTGGGTTTTAGTCAGAGATGTATGCCGCCCGTACCATCGATCATGAACATCGCGCGCTGGAGCGATCAGGGGATCATAACTTAAGAAATACACAATGAAACCTATGGTGTAAATACCTTAAAATGTGGGTTTAACCACTAGTTATGCTAGCAAATCTGCGAAATTTGCACCTGTCACGTTTGCTAAGTCCTGTGGTGCGATTTCGATGTCTCAGCCCACGGCGGCCCCAGAGACAAAAATAGAGTCCCATAACTGTGCTGACTCATCGACAACCGTAGGCAATTGATGCTTTTGACCAATGGGTGAGATCCCACCGGGGATATAACCTGATGACTTTTCGGCATCATGTGGATCCGCCATGATGGCTTTTGCAACACCATGGGCTGCCTGCCTTTTTAGCGACAGTTGGTATGTTACTGGTAGGCAGCACACCGCTAACCGGCGTTTGGGTCCTTTCCCAGCGCTAAGATCGATGACGAGTGTTTTAAATACTCGCTCTGGATCTGTTCCCAATTCTGCGACAGCGTGTTCACCAAAATGGTCATTGCCAGCAGAAAAAGTATGCACCTCATGGGAAATTCCGGCATCCTCTAAAAATTTTCAGCGCAGGTGTTGCCGAATGTGGTTTCTTCTTGGACATAAAACCAAGAATAGGCGTAGTGCTTATTGCCCAGTAAACTAGGGGGCAGACGACAAGGAAGGTAGACCCAATCCCTGATGGTTGCAACTACACCGGAACTGCAAGAGCGATTTGAAGCCGAAGCCCCTGCCCTTATTGATCAACTCTATGGTGGCGCGCTTCGTATGACCCGCAATCCGGCAGATGCCGAAGATCTGGTACAGGAAACCTATATTAAGGCATTTCAGGCCTTTGAATCCTTTTACTCAGGTACCAATCTTAAGGCGTGGCTGTACCGGATTATGACCAGTACCTACGTAATTCTTATCGTGAAACAGCGGCAACCACTGCATTCTTCGGCGAAGATGTTACTGACTATCAATTTGCTTGATTCTTCCACTCATACGGCAGTGGGTTTGGAATCTGCCGAGGTGGCAGCATTGAAACGTTTGCCGGACCAAACGATTTCTAATGCCATGAATGGTTTAGCTGAGGACTATCGCATGGTGGTGTATTACGCTGATGTGGAGGGATTATCGTATAAAAAGAGATTGCAGAAATTATGGGCACACCGGTAGGCACGGTCATGAGTCGACTCCACCGGGGAAGAAAACAGTTGCGAGAAACGTTAAAAGATGTAGCGCATGAATACGGCATCGATGTGAGTGCCGTCGAAAGCAATAAGGAAGGTTACATCATGCACGAAACCGACTGGGCGGCCTCGCGCGCCACGTCTCTAGCGAATGTAATTGCCATGACCTGCATATATTTCTTTACGAACTGGTAGATAACGAGGCTTACCGACGAGGATTGTAGTCGGCTGAAACGTCATATCAGTGAATGTCAGCCTGCGCCGAAAAAGTAGCTGCCGAAACCGCCTTGCGGGAGATCCTTCACTGTTGCGCTTGTGATGCGCCGAAATCACTGCGAGATAAGATCCGCGGTGAGCTTTCATCTAGGAATGAGTAATAACTGTGGTCCTTTGCTAGCCTACAATGTATGTCTCATAAACATATGTGCGCGTTAGCCCTTACCATGGCTATCTCTACCAGCGTTGTTGTAGCACCCTAACGCGAGTGCTCAAAGCTCTGATCTGTCGTCTGGCAGCTCTAGTAGCTCCAGCGATTCCAATAAGTCTAGTGGGTCTAGCGGATCCTCTGATTTGTGGGAAAGAATTCTTAAACTCCTCGGCCGTTCCAAAATCGTCCCACTCATCATGCAAGTAAGCCCCGGAATCATCACCAAAAATGGGAGACATCCCTAGGACGTGGCATCTCAGATCATGTGGGAGCCATGGCTGGTGATCTTGGCATCATGGTGCCCATCAACAAGAACAAAGAATTCGCCATTATCTTTGGCGACTCTTTCCAGCGAAAACAGCTTTTGGTCAAGGCAATTGGATGAGCCCCATTGGTGCTATCGCTACCTATGATGATAATGGCCAAATTGTCGTCAAACGGCCCCTGAATAAAAGGCAGATGGGAATTGAGCAATTGCTCAAATATAATCACGACAATAATCTGACTCTCATTCCTCGGACGTCATCAACCCTGGATGGAACCCTCTACATGCAGGGCATGTGGAATGAAGGACTTGGTAATGTTCGCGGCACCCAAATTTGGAAGTCAACCGACCAGGGCAAAACCTGGTCGTCTGTCGCCACTACCAGTAAACATTTCATGAATGGTTTTGGTGATCTTCTCACCTGGGAACGTGGTGACGACGGTTATGTCTATGTCATGTCCAGCCGTTTCAACCGTAATGATGGTGTCTATCTCAGTCGTTTCCGACCCGAACAAATCGGGGACCGCAATACCTGGGAGCACTATGTCAATGGGAGTTGGGGAAGCCAATGGGGGCAGGAATATCAGTCCTATCATCAAGGACGATATGAAAGCCGGTGAAATGTCCCTTCGCCGTATCGAAGACCATTGGGTGCTGTGCATGTTTAATGAAAAACCGCATCCATCGAGGTTCGTATTTCTGACCGTATTGATACTAATTGGAACGATATCAAGCCTGCTCACGTTGTTGTTGCAGGTAATGGTGGGTGGGGCGCCGCACAGACCCCCAATAACTTCACTCAACTTTACGGTGGTTACATTGCACCAGGATCCACGATTGCCGATATGAATATCGTGGTTTCCCAATGGAACACCAGTAATAATAGTCGGTATATGTCCACGCAGTTTAACGTGAAAGGCCTGGACAAATTCTTCGGGATCACTCCCAAGGCCGAGGAAGTCGCCGCCAACGGTGCTCAGGCGAAGCCCGAATTGCAGAATGCGCCAGCACCCGCCAACCACGATGGAAGTGATAATCAAGGATCTGGCGTGGGTGATGATCGTCAGATTGAGGTTCGAGAATCGCCGGTTGACCCCAAAGTCAGTGGACAGCTTGCCGAAGAAAAAGCCGCTGAAGCTGCTGCCGATGTCACAGTGGTACCGCTGGATGAAGAACACCAGTAACACATCCGATCAAGGGAGCCTTTTGGTCAAGTTTGGTTTTAATGCCAATCTGCTACATCAATAGCAGACTATTGTTGATGCCCCACTGGTCACAATCATGACTGGTGGGGTTAAAAACTATTCTCATGATAAGAAAAGCGATGTGGGAGCTATAGCAGGGGTCCAGGGAAGACTATTAGCACATCAGAACCTGGTGAATACGGTGAAACTCGCGCAGCGCAGATACTCATGTGGCAGCTTTATGGTGGTTTGCGGTGTTTTTGGCGGTGATATGACTCATATTATTTGCGGTGGGGCTTGTGATGTATCGCAAGGAAAATGTTTTAAAGCTCCACTTTCCAATGAAGGATTCATGATTTCTCAATAGTCTATTGGGAAGTGGAGCTTTGGCATTATGCCAGAGCTCCCGCGAACCAATCAGACGATGAGTACGTGCTGTTCAAGCATTCATTGTGGTCCTGATTGGTGCCAGTTCGGTGTCAGCGTGATCGGTAGGTGCCGGATTGTAGCCGATTTGAGACGAGATTCGATGGTGAGGCGAAGCCAAAAGCTCCCCTTTCATATCAGCATGGTGGGGCATATCACCAGCGATTACAGAAGAGGAGCTTTTGCTTAGGATTAGCCTGCGGCAAGCAATATGCTCCGCTTTGATCATGTCAGTTTCAGTCCTGACTTGGGCTAGTTCAACCGTTCTCGAAACTTTATATGAAGCTCCACGTGAGACTAGTCAGCAATTCGAAACTAGGTTCGAACTATGGGGAGTGGTTATGATCTTACAACCTCGCTATGCTCGCGGTAAAAACCATGGCATGATGCATCACAATACAGTTACAACTACGACGAGGATCCAATAGGGAGGAAAATGAATCTGAAAATACCCCCTCACCAATAAGCCTGTCCAACGTGACCAGATCTGAGTATAAAGGGTTAACGTTAGTCCATTTCGCCTTACTCTCGCTCCGCCCCCAATGTTTATAATACTGGGATGCGGAATACTTCATCGCAAGGAAGATCCGTGAATATTGCTGCTATCGGTCAAGGTCGACCGAAGAAAACTACCCCACTCAATGCCATGGAATTTATAGGGCCTACAGGGAATGTGGTCGTGAAACTTGTGCCTAATATGCTGGTCAAAGCAGAAACCATTGCCATGAAGACGGCCGGATTATCACCAACTAGAAAACAAAAGGTTGGCTATGTGTCGCCTACTTCAACCGGTTTCCGGCGGCAGCGCTCGCGGCAGATCTTCAAGGCGCACAATATGTCCTGGACCTGATTCCTACGATGGAATGGGCCAGGCGCGTTGCTGGCACTCGATGCTTCCGCTGTGCGGACCAGATTCGATACGCTGGATGATGCGCTGTTTGAAGCTACGCCGCGGGTGATTCCACCGATTTTTGACGAACTAGCACGTATTTTCGCCAAGGTGGAGAAAAACACTTATGCCAGGCACTATTACGCCAAGGCACGGCAGGTTGAACGAGATTACGATCTTCCCATTGATACGTCGCAGCGGGCGGCTACTTTTGTCGAGTTTTTCAATCTGGGTGTTGTGGGCGTGCGGGAACTGCGCGATCAGGTGCGTGCTGATTCGCAGTCTTCCGTGCAGGTGCTGGTTGCGGTGATGCGCGCCGGGGTGGGAGCGTATGCGGGGGTGCTGCAGGATATCCCTGAGGATAAGCATCAATACTTTCTTGAGGCGATTCTGGGATCGTCAGGTTTCCGCAGGTCGGAGGCGGGCTTTTTCAGGAGGCTCACGAGTCGTTGCGGACGCTGACATCGAAAAACCCTGATTGTCGGGCGGTTTTGCGCAAGTCCCGGCCGGCGCATCTTACGGCGGCGGAATTTTTATCGTTGCTCCATGATTGTGACGCTATCCCGACTCTAGCGGCGGATTTGGTTGATTGGCTGGAAGGTCTGGGATACAGAGAAGTGTTACCATCTGATCGCAGATTGGTCGATGCGGTGCGGAGCATGTCATTGTCGGGCTTGTCGCTTGTGCCCCGTTTTTCGGTTTTCCCATCGACCTTGTGGACGCATTGTGCAAGCGGTATTGAGTGGAATGGCGATTTTAGTGAGGAACTGCGCTGGCAGGACTGGGCGAGCGACTCGAATCGGTGTGACTTGGCGGGGATTTGCTCCCATAAGCGGCTGCGTGGGTGGCTTGTCGCAAACCTGAATATTAGAACTATTGCGAACAATTTTTGATGCGTTTGCGGCATCGAAGCCCGCTCGGCGGTTGGATGAGTCTTGTGTTGAACCGCTTGGTGAAGACAAAGCAGCAACTTGCTGGCTCCGGGCCGGAGTGGGATATTTTCCAGACTCAGCAGTTGGCATATGTGTTCGATAAGAGGTTTGTGTCGATGAATTCCAAAGCAGTGGCGCAGCTTCGAGACTTTGATCCAGTAGCAGAGTTGCAGTTACGTATTAGTCGTGGGGTTATGAGCGAATTGGCCTGGCCAATGCTTGAGCAGGTTTGCAAAAGCCATAAGAGCTTTGAGCTTTATGATGCCTACCCTGCAGTTGCGGTACAGAGTGGGCAAAGCATTGAGATGATTGACGGTGATGCCATTGTGGCACGTGGCCGGTTGCCCAAAGATTGTCGCACCCTCGATTCGGCTTGGTTGGTGGGGGAGCGGATCGCGGTGCGTTATGACGATGCTCATGGTGCCCGCCATTGTCGACTATTGGGGGCCCGCACCCGCAATGACGGTGAGTTGCTTGCCCCCTGGGGGTCGCAGGAATGCAACGGCAAGGTTGTAGGCACCGGGCCGCATTATGTGCTTGTCGACGACGTTGCAATGGTGTGGGAAACTGGGGAGATTGTCGACATGGATTATTTTTCACCACTTAAACGTGGCACCAGTGTGCCTGGCATAAAGATTACTGGGCTGCGGCGCACCAGAATTCCCGCCGATCATGAGTTTCTTATGTCGGATTCACTCGTGGTTTCGGCCCACCCCACCACGGCGGATGGCCCTTGTGGAGTAAGTAATGGCGCGCATATCGCATTGTCTTTTGGGCCTCGTGACGGCACCGGTGATTATCGATTGGTCACACCATTGGGTAGTTTCCGCGCACAGTTCCCCTGTGCGCGGCACTGAACCGTCCTGGCGGTGGGACATGGCTTTTGAGTCGGGATCGGATGCTTATCGATGTTGATTCAGGGCTTCCCATCGCTCAGGTTGCTGATGGTATCGGCGGGGTTCCGGTGGGGCATTAAACCAGCTCCGACCCCGGGATCTTAGCATGAGCACCGCGCTGCGGGCTCGTTACCGCGGAGCAGGCCGAAGAGTTATGGGAAAACCCGGAACTGGCAACGATCGAAAAACTATTCGGCTCCAATTCGGTGATTGCGGAATCGCTATTATCCCTGGTTTCTAAGGTGCGGCAGCTCCATGGTTGGTTTGGTGCGGCCGATTATTCCGAAACGAATGATATGAGTGAGGCGGCATTATCACTGTTGTTTACGGTGACCGGTCGCACCGGTCGGGGCTCCCGAAGCGTCAATCCGTACCATGAGGCCACCAAGCTTTTGGGAGGTGCTCAGCCGCCTTGATTCGGATCCGATGCCGACCACTACAATGACATTCCGCTGGTTGGACTATATTGGCCGGGAGAAGACGCTTGTGGCAGGATTGGCTGGCCGGCATCTGGATCCCGACGTTGTTGCAGAGGTGTGCCGTTTCCTGCTATGGGCTGCAGAATTAGGAATATTTGGTTCCGGGTGGCAGAGCCGAGATGCGCATACTGGTCACTATGATGGTGACCGACATTGGCGGTATAACCTGTAACCGGGTTTTGCATATCGGCCTGATTCGGTCGATTCCGCCTTCCAGATCTTTCGCTTACCCGTTCGGAGTTTCATCTATTATCTGGGGGTGATTCTGGCGTGGTCTCGGCACCCGGATCGGCCGGATCGGTCGGCGCAGCTCGCGGCCCCACCATTCTCACCCCGGAAACGTGCACGTATATGTTGGGCGGCCTTGTGGTGAGTCCCGGCGAAGGCGTGCCTGCGCCGGCAGTGCGAAACCGGTACGGGTTGAGTCAGCCGGACATGCATGTTGCCATTGTCCAATTGCGGGGCTTGACACGGATTGATTAGCGTGCTCGGCGCTGGGGTGAATGCAGATTTTTCCGAGACCGGGCTGAGACATCGCTGCCATGGCAGCACAACTGAATACGAACACCGGCAAAGCCCATCATGCATATCACCGCTGGCCAGTTTCAGCAGGCAATGCCACAATTCGACGATCTTTCCTGGCTCACTAACGTTGCCTTATCCGAGACCACAGGGTGCCGATTGGTTTGGATGAATATTCCGCTGGTGATTATCTGGCGACGTTGCTCCACCTTATCGGCAACACGAGTCTCGACGATCCCGCACGCGGAGTGTTTCGGGAGAAATTACAGAACCCGAAAACTCATGGGCAGCAGCAATTGGCTCGCTGGGGGAGTGGGAGGTCGGAACAATCGATATTGTGGGGCGGCTAATTATCGGAAACTTGATTATTTTACCCGGAATACCATGCCCATTCGGGTGCTGTTAGAGGGGCATCTTAATGAGTTGCTGATGGATTTGGGGCGCACCGGTGGGCCAGCGGGGATCCCTCATGACCCATTGGTGTCCGTCCCGGAGATTGTGGCGGAGGTGGCGAACCGATTTGCGGTTTCTACGGATAGCGCCAGGTATTTTCTGCAGGTTTTGGCGTTGGCCGATCCCACCGATGCTCACGTTCGTGCCTGGAATAGGTGGCGAAAATCGCAGCTTGATAAGGCTGCTGCTGCGCCACTTGTAGCGCAGGGGCTCCTGGTGCGGAGTGAGCATCCTGGCGCTGGACGTAGCCGGTTCCTGCCAGAGCTTGGCAGGACGGAATAGAGGCTAACAAGGCTGTTCGATATTTGGTGTGGGAGGACATGGGGCCAATTTCACGAAATGCCCACCGTTATGGTCTATTGATCGACTTTTTCGCTGCGGCTCTGGCGTGATTACGTCAAATAGCTAGATTGCGCACAAGTATTCGGACCGGGTGGCATGGTGCATGCCTGGTTCGAGTGACGGTGTGTGAGAACCAATAACAGGGCAAACAGGGGTTTGCAGTGCGCAGATTGTTTTTGAGTGATTTTTCACATTGAAACCTACGGAGAAGTAACCTACGCTTCCGTAAAAGGTATTGCTGTTATTTTTGGCAACCCAATCGAAAACCTAAGTGAAGGAACGTGGAATGAACCTTTCCCCCTTGCATGCAATCACTAATGTTGGTGTGCTTCTCGGAGGTCAAGCTTCGGCATGGCAAAAGAACCTGGCAGCATTTGGAACGGACTCATACATCCGCACCCAATTGGAAAAACCTCATTGATGCTGCTCAGCTCAAGATTGCTCCCGTTGTGCGGGAAGTATCCCAGATTGTGCCAGGTGGCCTGACCCGGCTACGCCAGATCATTGCCGCAGAATCCGCAGATGATATCAAGCCGGAAGAAATTGATGCCGAACCGGCGGTATCGGTTCCGGGGATTCTGCTGGGGAAATCGCTGCCGTTACCCAACTCGGTCAACTGGGTTTCACCCCAGAAAAATACACCGCGTACGGTCACTCCCAGGGCATTCTGGGGGTAGAATGCCTCACCGAACTACCTGGTGACACTGGGTCGATGACGAGAAACTCGTCAACTATGTGGCCTTTGCTTTCCTCCTTGGTGCAGCCGCATCCCAAGCCACCTTTGGCAGGATGATGTCCGTTCAAGGCGTGCCAGTAGAATTGCTGCCCATCGCTCCCGGCGTGATCAACAGCCCCATTCGGGCAGTCTATTCGGGGACAGCGCCGAATTGGCGGCAGTCAAGCGTGCGGTGACGGCAGCCGTCGATAAGTATAATGCCACCATTGACACCTCACGAGCGCGGCGGGGAACAGTGGATGTCACCTTCGCCGACCTGGGAGTGAAAGCCGCATTCCACCATGAACACAACCGTGAGGCTGTCGCACTGGGCGGTCGAATGGTCGGAGAAATGTGGCCTTAATGCGGTGGATGCTCAACGGCTCGGCGACCACATTCTCGTTGACCCATATGAGTGGAAAGTCGGCGAGCACGACTCACCTGCTCACCCTCGACAAGGCGCTAGGCCAGATCACCTGCGAACAAACTGACGCCATCATCCTCGATGGCTCCACCCCGGCTAAGCGTGACGATCTCGCCACCCCCGGCACTGAACTGCCCAAGCTCATCAACTTTGATGATTTCGCGCCGCGTCATCGAGCTCCCCACCGGGAGCGCAAGGTTCAACCGCCTTCAGCCGGCTTACCGGCTTGTCGCCCCATCATCCCGGCCGGTATGACCCCCACCACCGTGGACGCCGATATTGTTGCTGCTGCAGCTAACGCCGGCCACTGGGCGGAAATGGCAGGCGGCGGCTAGTATTCGGAGGAAGTCTTCAACTTCAATAACGACAATCTCAAGCCCAGCTGAGCCCGGCCGTAGCGCCCAATTCAACTCCATGTTCTTCGACCGGTACATGGAACCTCAATTTGGTCAACAGCGTATCGTTTCGCGCTCGTGCCGCAGGTTCTGCCATCAACGGCGTCACCATTTCGCCGGCATCCCCGAACTGGAGGAAGCCAACCAGCTCATCGCCGACCTGCACGCTGACGGATACCCCTACATCGCCTTCAAACCGGGCACCGTCGCTCAAATCCGCAGCGTTTTTGGAAACTCGCTGACGCCAACCCCCGAAACCGACATCATCGTACAAATTGAAGATGGGCACGCTGGCGGTCACCATTCCTGGGATCGACCTGGACGATCTGCTGCTCGCCACCTACAAAGAGCTGCGGCAACGCCCCAACGTGGTCATCGTCGCCGGCGGCGGCATTGGTACTCCCGACAAGGCTGCACAATATATTTCCGGCGACTGGTCACTGAAACACGGCTGCAAACGCATGCCTATCGACGGCATCCTCGTCGGAACCGCAGCCATGGCCACCAAGGAAGCCAAAACCACCGACGATGAAAACAAGCCCCTCGTCAACACCCCTGGCATTAACGAGGGCTGGTGGGCCGCCCTCAGTCTGATGGTGGCATGACCTCGGGGCAATCACACCTGCTTGCCGACCTGTACGAGATCGACAATGATTTCGCCCGGGCCCCTGACTCATTATCACCTCACTTGATCCCGATACCTACGCGGATCACGCTCGGAAATCATCGAGGCAATCAACAAGACCGCGAAGCCCTACTTCGGCGACGTCGAACTGATGACCCTACGCCCAATGGGTCGAACGCTTTGTCGAATTGGCGTATCCTTTCACCGACCCCACCTGGGATGACCGATTCTTCGACCTGCTGCACCGCGTTGGAGGCCCGACTCAACCTCGTGGACCATGTGAGTGGAAACACTCTTCCCCGAGATTGCCGACATCGCGACGCACCTGCGGCCGTCGACAAGCTCCTGGCCGCATACCCACAGGCCCGCGACATCACCGTGCAACCCAGCGACGCCGCCTGGTTCATCACGCTCAACCGTAAACACCACAAACCCATGCCCTGGGTGCCATCATCGACGGCGACCTCAAACGGTGGTTTGGCCTGGACTCCTCGTGGCAAGCCCACGATGACCGTTACCCGGCACGCGCAGTGCGGGTCATTCTGGTCCCATCTCCGTCGGCGGCACTTTACCCAGGTAGACGAGCCTGTCGCCGACCTATTGGGTCGTTTTGAAGCCGCCTGCGTAGACAAAAATCGCCACCGAAACCGGCGAAGTCGAACCGGCCTTCTCCCGGCTTGCCGACACTCCGGCGGAGACCATCTTGAAGTCCCGCACCATTTCCCTGGCATGGTCACCTGATCGATAACCCGGCCTACCACCGCCGGAAACTGCCTTCGACCTCATCGAAGAAGACGACAACCAGTTCATTCTGCGCATCAACGCTGACTCCACCTGGGAGCACCTCCCTGAGGACAGCCGCCCCTACCATGTCAAACATGTTGATATTCCGCTGGAGTTGCCGGAATCTGTTGCTACCAGGGAGCCAGCCCGGTCGTGTCCCACGACCGTCTCCCCTGATGCGGTATTCGCTCTGCTCGCAGGCGTTGCCGGCGTGGGCTCCGTCTCCGCAGCTGGTGACACCATCACCGGCCTGCCGAGGTTGACAACCGCGGTGACGTCCACGACAGCTTCCACCTGCCGGCCAAACTGCCCTGCACCCATGCCGGAGTAGGGCCGGCGGCAACCCTGCCGAAATTACTCCCGGATGTGCTTTGCTGGCCCCCTGCTGGCCCGCAATCACACCGCCCTCAGGTACCGGAAAACTAGCTGATGGATACCCAGTTATCGAAGGTTTGCTCAATGCCGTCCACCTCGACCATGTGATCGATTTGAAGGCAGACCTTGCCGAGCTTGCCGATGGCCGCCGTATCGACGTCGCAAGCCGCTGCGCATCCATCGCCGAATCCGCCTCTGGGCGCATCGTCACGGTGGAACTGGAACTGTATTCGACGGCGAACAAGTAGCCACCATGATGGAACGTTTCGCCATTCTGCGGCCGCCAATCCGGCACCAACACCCCCGTGCCGGCCCCTGCCTATGGTGGCGTCACCGGGAAATCGTCGACACCCCCGGTCCTTCGTCTGACCGTGCCGTAGTCACCGCGCCCGCCGACATGACCCCATTCGCTACTGTCACCGGTGACTACAACCCCATCCACACCTCCTACAACGCCTCCCAGCTCGTGGGCCTGCCCGCGCCACTCGTGCACGGTATGTGGCTGTCCGCCACCGCACAACAAGTTGCTGGTCGCCACGGCGCAGTCCAAAGCTGGACCCTACTCCATGTACGGCATGGTGCAGCTCAACGATGAGGTCGAAATCACCGTTGAACGGGTCGGACGCATCGGGCTGCAGCCCGCATTGGAAATCACCTGCCGTATCGGTGGGAAGTGGTTTCCGTAGCAGGCCATTCTTGCCGAACCCGTTATCGCTTACGTCTACCCCTGGCCAAGGCATCCAGGCCAAAGGTATGAGGCAAGGCGATCGGCAGGCCTGCCCCGCCGCCCGCGAGGCCTGGGAGCGCGCCGACAAGCACACCCGGAAGTCCCTGGGCTTCTCTATCATTGATGTGATCGACAACAATCCCACCAAACTGGTGGTGGGGACACCACATTCCGGCACCCCAAGGGTGTGCTCAACCTCACGCACTTACCCAGGTGGCCCTGGCCGTTGTTGCCTACGGGCAGACTGAACGCTCCGGGTCCGGTGTCTGTCGTCACAAAACATGTATGCGGGCCTACCCCTGGGCGAATCACACCGCCCCTGGCATCTCTCGCAAACATTTTTCGATCTCGAAGCCGTCATTGACATTGTGTACTCCCGCGGCTCCGCAATGCACTCCTGGTGCCCCGCGATGAACAAGGCCGCTCCAACTACGGTTTGGGCGCCCTGCGGCTCCAACATGATCGGTGTTGCAGCCGAGACGTCAACGACTACGTGCAACGCGTCGCCGAAGAATCCGGCGAATACCTGAGATCGTGAACTGCAACATCGCAGGTCAACAGTATGCTGTTGCCGGTACCCCTCGCCGGGTTGGCGGCACTCAAAGACGCCACCAACCACCCCAAGGCCTTTCGTCACGATCCCCGGCGTTGACGTGCCATTCCACTCCGCAGTTGCGGCCCGGTGTGCCGGCATTTGCCGAAAAACTTGACGAACTCTTGCCACAAGAGATCGACAAGGACGCTTTGCGGGCAAATACGTTCCCAACCCTGGTCGCACGCCCATTCGAACTCACGCAGGACTTCATCGACGCCATCCTGGCGGTCGTCCCCTCCACCCGATTGGCCAAATGGGATCTGGACAACGCTGACGAAAACAGCCTGGTTCGCACCCTCATGATCGAACTCCTCCAGTTGGCAATTCGCATCCCCGCGGTGCGATGGATCGAAACCCAGGAACTGCTCATCAATAACGTCGATGAAATCGTCGAAATCGGCCTCGCGGCATCCCCAACCCCGACCAACCTGGCACTCACGCAGCATGGATGTTCTGGGCGTACACGTGCCAGTGCGTTCAACGTGGAACGTGACCAGGACGTGGTCAGCGCTGAACGACGTCGCCCAGCCGCCGGTCTTCGAGGAACCCGAAGAAGAACCCGCAGCCGAAGAAAACCGCACCGCCCTGCCCCGGCAGCCCCAGTGGCACCCGCTACTGATGCCCCGGCCGCGGCACCAACTGCTGCGCCTGCCGCCCCGGCAGCAGCCGCCGGTCCGGCACCGGAACTCAACTTCACCGCCGCCGACGCCATCAACGTGCTGTTCGCCTTCCAAAACAAAGATCCGCGTCGACCGAAATCGCCGGCAGCGACACCACCGAAATCCTCACCGGTGGCGTCTCCTCCCGCCGCAACCAGCTGCTCATGGACCTGTCCGCAGAGCTGGGTGGGTACGCCATCGACGGCGCTGCTGATGCCGAAATCACCGTGCTGCACCAGCGCGTCAACATCGCAGCCCCCACCTACAAGCCCTATGGCGGTACCACCGATGCCCTTACCGCTACCCTGCGGCAACTCTTTGGCTCGGCCGGGGTCAAACCATCCTACGTCGGTGAACGCGTGACCGGTCCCTGGCTCTGCCTCAAAAGCTGGGTCCCCTGGGTGGAAGCAGAAGTGCTCTTAGGCACCCGCGAAGGCGAATCCGTCCGCGGTGGCGCCCTCGGAGAACTGCCGAACAAGGTTGCGAATAAGTCCGAGGCCGATGCCCTCATCGACGAGGCCATTCAGGCGGTCGCGCGCCGGGAAGGTGTGAGCGTGTCCCTCGGTTCTGCCGGCGGTGGCGCCGGGGTGGCGGTGGACTCCGCAGCCTTGGATGAGTTTGCCGAAAAAGATCATCGGTTATCATGGAATCCTGGCCGAAAACGCCCGCACCATTCTGGCGGAGTTGGGTCACCTCCCCGACCCCGAGGTGCAGAACCTTGATGATGACGACGTGTTCGTCGCCCTGGATGCCGAACTGGGTACCGGCTGGTTGCAGGATGTCCAGCCGTTTTCGATGAGCGTCGGGCTGTCCTGTTTAACGACCGGTGGGCCATCGCTCGTGAAGAACTGGCCCGGGTAGCCTTGGGTGAGATCACCGCTGAGCCAGGCCGTTTCGCTGGTTTGGGTGACGTGATTGCCGGCCAGGCCCGGTGGTGGGCCGAGCGGCAACCGGAACAGGCCGAAGTGCTGGAGCGGATTGCCGCCGAGGCTGCAGGTGAGGCCGAGGAACCATATCGGAATGATGTGGCCATTGTGACCGGCGCATCCCCGGATTCGATCGCCAGTTCGATCGTCGAAAAAGCTGCTGGCAGGCGGGGCGACCGTTATCGCTGACCGCTTCGCGGGTCGATCGAGCACGGAAAGAATTCGCCCGCATCATGTTTGCCAAGCACGCATCGGTGAGCGCTAGCCTGTGGCTAGTGCCCGCTAACCTGTCCAGCTTCCGGGACACGGACGCCTTGGTTGCGTGGGCCGGAACCGAACAAAAAGCTTCGGTGGGCGGCACCACCCAGGTGACCAAGCCGGCGTTGATCCCCACGCTGCTCTTCCCCTTCGCGGCACCCAAAGGTGTATGGTCTGTTGACCGATGCCGGTCCCGCGCAAGAAAAACCAAACCCGCTGCTGCTCTGGAGCCTGCAACGCCTCATCGCCGGTGCCGCTGCGCTGCAGGAAGACAGCACTGTACATGTGGTGCTGCCGGGTTCGCCCAACCGCGGTACCTTTGGTGGCGATGGTGCGTACGGTGAAGTGAAGGCCGCGCTCGACGCCGTGGTCAACAAGTGGAAGGTGGAGAAGGGTTGGCGGAAAAGGTCACCCTGGCGCACGCCCACTGGTGGGTCGCCGGTACCAACCTCATGGGTGGCAATGACGCCTTGGTGCCCATTGCCGAAGCCGAGGGCATCCACGTCTACCATCCGAACGAAATTGCGGATGAGTTGCTGACCCTGGTTACCCGCCAATCGCGCATCCACGCTAAGGTTGCGCCGCTGGATGCGGACTTCACCGGCAGGGCTTGCCGACGCCAAGATCTCGCTGCCGGAGCTGGCCGCACGTCTCGAACGCGCCAGCGAATCGACGGATGAAGAGACAAGCCAGCGACCATCAAGGCTCCTGCCCACCCCGTCTGGCACGAGCAGCCGGCAGCCATCGACACCAATGACATCACCCAGGACCTGGACGACATGGTGGTCATCGTTGGTGTGGGCGAAGTCAGCTCCTGGGGCTCTGGGCGCACCCGCTACGAAGCCGAATTTGGTATCAACCGCGATGGTTCCGTCGACTTGACTGCCGCAGGTGTGCTCGAACTCGCCTGGATGATGGGCCTGCTCACCTGGAAGGAAGACCCAGCCCCCGCCTGGTATGATGCCGACAACCAGGCTGTTGCCGAGGAAGACATTTACGATCGCTTCCGTGACGAAGTGATTGCCCGTGCCGGCATTCGGGAACTCACCGATAAGTACTTCCTCACCGGTCAGGGCTCTATTGACGTTGCCACGGTCTTCCTGGATCGGGAGATCGAATTCGTGGTGGACTCCGAGGCGGAAGCCCGCGACTATGTGGCGGCCGATGAAGAAGGCACCCGCATTTACCGCAATGAGGATGGTGAATGGGTGGTCCGCAAGCTGAAGGGTGCCATTGCCAGGGTGCCGCGCAAGGCTACCCTGACCCGTACGGTTGCCGGCCAGATGCCGGATGGTTTTGACCCGGCTCGGTGGGAGTTCCGCCGGCAATGCTCGATGGTCTTGACCGCATTGCCGTGTGGAACCTGGTGACCGCCGTCGATGCCTTCCTGACCGCCGGCTTCAGCCCCGCCGAATTGCTGCAAGCCGTGCATCCGGGTGATGTGTCCTCTACCCAAGGCACCGGTATTGGTGGCATGGAAAGCCTGCACAAGGTGTTTGTCACCCGCTTCCTGGGCGAGGCTCGCCCCAGCGATATTCTGCAAGAGGCCCTGCCCAATGTGGTTGCGGCTCACGTGATGCAGTCCTATGTGGGTGGCTATGGTCAAATGATCCACCCGGTTGCTGCTTGTGCTACCGCTGCGGTTTCCGTGGAAGAGGGCGTGGACAAGATTCGCCTGGGTAAGTCCGATGTGGTGATTGCTGGTGGCATTGATGACGTGCAGGTTGAATCCCTGACCGGCTTCGGTGACATGAATGCCACCGCGGAGACCGCGACCATGCACGCCAAGGGCATTGACTCCCGGTTCATCTCCGGGCCAACGATCAGCGGCGTGGCGGTTTCCTGGAGGCCGAAGGTGGCGGCACGGTGATCCTGGCGCGCGGCAGCGTGGCCAAGGAACTCGGCCTGCCGGTGTATGCCGTGGTGGCGCACGCCCAGTCCTATGCCGACGGTGCTCACACCTCTATCCCGGCTCCGGGTCTGGGTGCCTTGGGTGCCGGCCGTGGCGGTAAGGATTCCCTGGTTGGTCAAGTCGCTGCGGTCCCTGGGCCTCACCCCGGATGATGTTCGGGTGGTGAGCAAGCACGATACCTCCACCAATGCGAACGATCCCAATGAATCCCAACTGCACACCGTGCTGTGGCGCACTTGGGTCGGGATGTCACGAACCCGATGTTCGTCATCTCCCAGAAGTCCTTGACAGGTCACGCTAAGGGTGGTGCCGCACTCTTCCAGATTGGCGGCCTGATTGATGTGTTCAAGAACGGTAAGTTGCCACAGAATGCTTCCCTGGACTGCGTGGACAAAGCCATTGAACCAAAGGCGAAGTCCCTGGTGTGGCTGCGGAAACCGTTGGAGATCGGCGAGGTGAAGGCTGGCGTCCTGACGTCGTTGGGCTTCGGCCACGTTGCAGCCGTGGTGGTGTTGGCTCACCCAGGTGTATTCGCCAAGGTTGCTGGTGAAGAATGGCGGGAGCGGGCCACGAAGCGGCTGCGTGATGGGCAGCGTGCCTTTGAAACCGGCATGTTGAACCGTGGCGAATTATATGTGCAGCCGCAGGATCGCCGCCTGCCGAAGCAGCGCACTGAGGCTGCCGAAATCCAGGTTATCCTGGATGACAACATTCGGTTGGGTGAGGATGGGTTCTTCCCGCCAGCAGCCGACTAATGAGCATGTGGGTGCTGCAGGTATTTGCGGTGCTTGACAGCTGAAAGCTCCCATCCCGGGTTGTTCGGGATGGGAGCTTGTGCCCCTGCTATGGTGCTTAGGTGTGTGGGTTGAGTGGCAGAGTGGCAGGGCGTGGTTGAGTCTCATGGTGGTCGGCGACTACTTACTGCCGGGTGCTTTGTTTGGCGGCGTTTTTGGTGGCTTTTTACCTGAGAGGTGGTGTGGCCGGAAGCTCCCATATAGATTCCCTAGTCGGCGCCATGAGCTGACAAGATTGGTAGGGGAGCTTTTGGGGCGTGGCGGCTTGGGGCCAGTTTCGCCGTTTCGCCCACCGTATGGATCACCTGGTGTGGCTCCAATGATGATAATCGTAGGAGAGTCTCGGCGATGCCGATTTCAAAAGCTCCATTTCCCACCTGCGGTCTCCTGATTGCTTGAGTTATTTGGAAGCGAATCGGTATGGGAGCTTTTAACTTGCCGCGGGTTCTGGAACGCCAACGAACAAGCACCATCACACCATCGCATAAATAGGATAAAATTATATCTATATTACCATTTGTCGCATTTGGTTATAGTTGAAAGCAATAAAAAGGAAGACACCATGAAATAGGGGTATCTTCCTTATTATTGGTTATTACGCATTCAGAATTTCTTATGCGTTTGGACGTTTCCGTGGTTAGCTTTCTTCTTACGACGATCTTTGCGCTTACGGCCACGCTGGCTCATGTGTGCTCCTTATTTTAAGTGAAAGTGTTCAACAGCTGTCCACTTTACTTGGTGGCAGTAGTTGCGCGGAAACTCAGGAGTTTTTGCTCGCTAACTGAAGTTGAGTCGAGGAATATGAGGAATAAAACGATGACGATGGGGTTGGGGGGTTAGATGCTGATACGGGCGCGGCCACGACCGCGATTCTTGCGCCGTTTTAAGGCGCGTCGCTCGTCTTCACTCATGCCACCCCATACGCCGGCATCCTGGCCAGTTTCCAAGGCCCAGGCCAAGCACTGGAAGTGACGGGCAACGGTTACATACTTTCTTTGCTGCGGCTACCTGAGCGAGGGCGGGGCCAGAATTTCCCACAGGGAAAAACAGCTCGAGGGTCTTCATCACGGCAAACAGCCTTGTGGCGCCAATCCATGGGAACTCCTTTATATCTAATGATCTCGTTACAAGTTGCTGAACCATTCCGTGGTCACCGTAAAGTTAATAGTCGCGGTTGTGAAGACGCGTTCTGTCGAATAGAAGTCGGTGAACCCTAGGGCACCAAGGTTGCATCCTGCCTATAAATTCATGCCATAGGGCGTGAGACGACTTTTATTAACATCATGGTTACACGGAACTTAACGAGCTTTAACCTTAGCCTGTGTATTTATCCTCGAACGATATTGTCATGTCTTACTTCAAAAAGGCTAGGTTTTTACCAAAATGTGTCAAGGTTCACAAATATATATTCTTGTTACTGGCGGTAAATTGATGTTTTTGTTGCAAGGATTAGTTTTAGTGAACCTGCTAAGTGGTTTTGTGCTGCGGAAATGTATTTTTGTTACAAAAGTATGTCAAAAAGATTCGTCAAATTTCACCCTCGCAACAAGTCGTATCTATTTTTGCTATTTTGCGCAAAATTGGGCAATAAACACTGTTTAATCCGTTTTTTAGTCGACACTATTCTTAGAATTTATCTATGGGTTAACCTGAGGAAAAATCTAATGTTCCGTCAAGGTTATAGAGTCTCCTCCGGCTTGAAATATTTGCTACCCTACCCCAAAAAGAACATGTTTGGGGGTATTTTTTCGAGGGTGATAGGAGGGTTGCGCGGTTGAAGCCTTGGATTTTCGATAAGCGAAAGTAATAGAAAAGCCGATGGAGACTCGCTACACTGATACCGTGACTGCGGAAAAACTACGCCCACCAGCAGTTGTGCGGTGGGCAGCCATCATTGCCATTATCCAATCAGCTATTGGCCTGGGGTTCGCCATCATACTCATTGTGCGCGAGGCTGCCGGCCAGACCGATCTAATTTGGTCTATGAAAGTGCTCATGCGAATCGGTGGGTAGGCTAGTGGTACCGCTGTATTTTTCATCATTATTTTTGGTGCGGTTGCTGCCGGTGCCGTGATGATGTCACCGCGCGGCGTTGGGGTCGGGGTCCGGTCATTATGCTGGAATTATTCCTGCTCGTGGCAGCCACGTGCATGTTTAATGCCCAACAATATTCGCTGGCTTTAGCTACTGCCGCGTCGGCGCTTCTTGGCTTCAGGGGCTGTTATTTAACCCACGAGCAATATCGTGGGCAGCCCAACACTATTAAGCCAATGCCACTAGAAAGGCAGTAAACCTACTAACTCATTCCCCCGTTTTTCGATAATTGTATTTCCCGTAAAACCTAAGGATACCGGTCCGGAATACCCATTCCGGTCAACAGAAATTTTTCGAATAACTTTTTCCAGTATCCCAATCCGCTACATTTAGACCAGATTCCGTGGGATAGATCAGCTGCTCGGACAGGGCTATCCCCTGTGCCTATGGCATCGTCAAAACTCTTGGGATACCGTCATCGTGCTAGGCAAAAACAGGTAGAGCCGTTTACCATCAAACCACGTCATATTATGTGGTAGATCAGCTACCTGCGCCCCAAAGACACCCTTGTGATCATGCACCAATGGAGATTCCGAAACCGCATGTTCATGCGTCATTTGCCCCTTGGTGTTGTAGGTCATAATGCTGGAGCGTTCGGGTGAATATAGCGCTACCGCGCTTTCGCCAATCGCTACGATTTCATTTTCCGGTGCCGGGGAGCGCAATATCGGAAGAAATTTCGGCTTTCGATTCTTCCGGTGTGTTTTGCAGTCGAACATATTCGTATGTGTTGTCTTCACCGGGGCAAGCTCTACCACAGCTAACAGTTCTTGGCGGGTCAAAGCTGAAGAAATCTCACATTCCTCGTGAGGCTGTTGTGCGGGTTCCGCTTGGCGGAACGTCACCATATTCTACGGTGCGCACGAGGTCGCTGCGCCATAATTCCACCCGTTCCTGGGATACAATGCCTACTCGATCATTCGAACTAATAGGAACAACATCCGTGGATGCTAGTGATGATCGAGTGGAGTGGTAGGTGCCACTAGTGGAATTAATAGACACGACATCACCACACCCAACTCCCGTTCGGAAATCCGCCACTATCGTGTTCCAGGCTTTACTGAGTGAGCACAACGGCACATCCCTGGTATAGGTCCACACCACGGCACCATTGGATGCATCCAAGGCCTGGATTGTGGTGCTATCATCACCCTGATTTGTAGAAATCACCAGCCCATTGAGCGCTAACGGGGCGTGATTAATGCTGTCGGCAGGAGCCCGCCACGCCTCATGGTAGGTTTCGCTGATCAACGGGATTTGGGCGCCCTCGGTGTAGTCGGTGTTTGCCACGGTCAGGGTGGAATTTCTAATCGGTGCAGTGAGGAACACCCCTAACACCCCGAGGATGGCGACAGTGGCGATGACACCACAAGCAATCCAATCGCGGCGGCTACGCTGCAGAACAGGGTGAGAGCGTAGCCACTGCCTTTGCCTTTGGCGTTATGGCTTCGGATGATTGCGGTGGTATGGAATCATTGGATGGAACCTCGGTCGGCATCGGTGTCATTACCTCCTGGTGGTGCGGGAATTACCACGGGAATTATTGTGGGAATGGTTATTATACGACCGGGATCCGTGAGTACGACGGGAATCACCAGAACGCTGGTTTTCGACCGCTCTGGGTGCCTCGCGCATTGCGGGCACCTCGCGGTTTAGCTAAACCAGCTCCCAGGACCCAGCCCGTAAACACGCTTGCTCGCCCCGATTGTATCCGTTGCATCTGCAGGAATGTCGAGGGCGCTAAATAATTCTGGAGAAGTGCTAAACCATGGTGGTGGTTCGGGTTATCTAATTGCAGCTCATCATTAATGATTCGCCATTTTTTGCAGCTCATCATAACCAACTAACGTGACCGCTGTTCCGGAATGGCCAGCTCTACCGGTGCGTCCGATGCGATGGACATAGGTCATTGGGTCATCCGGGGTCTGAAAATTAATCACATGAGTCACATCATCAACATCAATGCCGCGGGCGGCGACATCAGTAGCCACCAAGATGTCAACCCGATTGGCCCGGAATGCATTCAGAGACGTTTCCCGGGCTGCCTGACCCAGATCCCCATGCACCGCCCCCACGGAAAACCCTCGCTTTGCCAAGTCGGTGGCAAGATCAGCGGCACTGCGCTTTGTTCGGGCAAAAATAATGGTTTTTCCCCGATTATTGGCTTGAAGAATCTTGGCACATGTCGCCTTTTTATCCAAGTGATGCGACTGGAATACCACCTGATTAGTGGTGGTATGCGTCTGCGGTGCATCCACATTTTTCCGCCCGAATATGCACTGGCTGGTGCAAGAACTCCGCGCCAACGTCAACACCGGCCCCGGCATGGTCGCGGAAAACAGCATGGTCTGATGTCGGTGTGTCAGTGCTGCCAGCAGCTTTTCGACGTCCGGAAAGAAGCCCAAATCAACATTTCATCAGCCTCATCCAACACGAGGATAGCCACATGATCGAGACGCAATATTCCCCGCTTATGCGGGTCCAAGAGCCTCCCAGGGGTGCCGACCACGACATCTACACCGTCGTCAAGCACAGCCCGTTGCTCGTCGATAGGGCGGCCACCATATACAGTGGTTACGCGAATGGGGGTAAACATGGCGGCTTTGGTCAGATCAGTGCTGACCTGGATCGCTAACTCCCGAGTGGGGGTAACCACAAGGGCACGGGGGTGCCATCTAATTCCGCAATATCAGCAGCATCGAAAACCCTATCTAGCAGGGGAATTCCGAAACCATAGGTTTTTCCCATGCCAGTGCGCGCCTGGCCGATAATATCCCGGCCATCAAGCGCAATGGGTAGTGTTTGTTCTTGGATAGCGAAGGTATGAATAATCCCTTGTTGCGCCAGCGCATTGGTGATTTCTACCGCCACTCCGAGCTCGAAAAATGTGGGCTGATCTTTGTTGGAAGACACCTTCACAAGTCTAGCCGAAACAGATAAATATTCAGTGTCACACTTGATTCTGTAATAAATAACCGGTAAAAATTAGGGATTACATGCGCATATACTAGTAACAAATGTTCTTTTATTGAGGTTATCTAAATTTTTAGACTCTATATTGGTATGGAGTATTCAAGACTTTTACCGCGTGAGTCTAAAATAAAGGTGCGTTTAAAATTATTAAAAACATGTGTGCTGTTGCCATCATAGGCATAAGACACACTAACCATAAAATAATCTCACCATAATCAGGAGAAATAACATGGATATCAAAATTGGTTTTTCCTGATTCCCCTAGGGAATTGGTCATCACTCTACAGAATCCCGCGAGCTTATGTCCACCAAAAATCGCGGCGGCTCTCAATAACAGTAAGGGGTACTGGAACTAGAGGACGACAAAGGCAGTCGATACCTCGTGCGCAATGAGCGTATCGCCTATGTTGAAAATCGGCTCTGCCACCACCCGTCAGGTTGGGTTTGCTGGGGCCTAACGGCTCAACCAACCTCAAAAGGCGCATCCATTTTACGGGTGCGCCGACCCACCGATCTACCGTGTCCACTACCTTACCTGCTATTTCCCATGTTGTCCCGCAAGAATTGGGCACCCAGCTGTGAATACACGAAACCAATTCGACGACGACGCTGATTACGATCATTACGACGACTACACCGGCTACGAGTACGACCAGTACGGTAACTATGACGACAATCGTTATGGTGATGGCCACTACAACAATGGTCATTATGGTGGCGAACAGTATGAAGACAGAGCGTATGTCGCTACTCAGGCACGGCGAAATAACGGTGACGACAGGACGCGTCCCTAGGCAGCAGGGTCGACACGGGCAATCCGGGGTGGCGAATCCCATGAATCATGCCGCGCTAGGAAGGTCTTCCCGACGTGGCGCCACCACATCAGAACGATCGTCATCAAATGGTGCTGCCCCGGGCCGAATGCCGCGGGGTCAGCGTGCCAATAACTCTAGGCCTAATTCTGCAGGGACTCTTGGGCAACGTCTGAAGAACAGTTCGATCATTCAGGTGATTAAAAATTCGTGTCAGCCTATGGTTGGCGAGCTTTACGCAATCCCGCTATTGACGATCGTTACTGCTTGGGTGCTCATTGATGTTGCCTCTTCATCAAGCAGTCAGGAACAGCTCGATACAGTTGGTCGAGCTGTAGCAACTAAACAGCTAAACCCACAGGGAAGGAAGGACCCGATCCAGCGAAAAGCTCCCTTCCCAAAGCTGCCGCCTACGGAATTGCCGGCCGGTGGAAACTTCACCCTGACTGGGGACGGTACCTATCGGGTTGTGGGTACTCCTGGGGCGCAGTCCGGTGAAGGAAAGAAGAAAACCTTCAAATATGTGATCGAGGTGGAAAACAGGGGTAGACACGGCGGCCTATGGTGGTGATGATGCCTTTGCTACCATGGTCGATGCCACCTTGACTAATGTGAAAGGCTGGACTCATGACAAGGATTTTCGCTTCGAACACATTTCTGAAACATCGGATTTAAAGCCGGATTTACGGATCCAACTGACCAGCGTAGAAACCACCCATAAAAACTGTGGCACCGATATTGCCATGGAAACATCATGTTTCTCCTCCGAAGGGAATCGGGTGGTGATTAACGAGTCCCGATGGGTGCGGGGCGCCACCACGTTCCAGGGAGATTTGGGCAGCTATCGGCAATACCTACTTAACCATGAGGTGGGTCACGGAATTGGGTATGCTAACCACGAGGCCCTGTGGGCAGGGAAACCGGCACCAATCATGATGCAACAGACCCTGAGCGTGAGCAATACGGAGCTTATAAGATCGACTCGCAAGAGGTAGTACGGACGATGGCCTGGTGTCGTGACCAATCCCTGGCCATACCCGCAACAATAATATGGTTCCGCTACGGCATCGCCATGCATGAAAGCTCCACTTCTGCCTCCGCATCTTTGTGAAGTCCCTCGTCGACTCTGATTGCTCGGCAGAAGTGGAGCTTTCGGTCGCAGGATGGGCGGTATGCCATTGGCCCAGGACATAACAGGACATAACGAGGGATCGTCGAGACGGCTTATGCATTCTCCACGGTTTTTCAGGGGCCAAGAGGGTTTTCCAAAGCTCCACTCCAATTCAGACAAGAGATTCAGCTGGCCTTCCGGCACGAGGTGGAGCTTTAGCGCTGGTAAGAGGCCTGCGTCGATGCCTCTTGGTTGGCGATTTTGACGAGCCCATGAAGCTCGCAGGGTGAAAAGCTCCACTTTTGAACGATGCTGTGGGGTCTCTTATGACTAAGATCGCGGCGGAAGTGGAGCTTTCACCCTTACCGTCAGGTTACTACCTCAGCCAATGCCGCAGCTACGGCCTACCATGATCCGTCACCAGCTAGGCACTCTACCGGCGCATTCACCAGACCACCGCATGATCGCTGGACGGCTGGCATTCACCACATCTCCTTCCCCCGGACTCGGATTCAGACTTTGTCGGAAGACCCGCAAAACTGTCAACCGATGGGTTTACGCCAGGGACATCATGAGCCCAACTGCTAAACCCAAAAATATGGCGACCATGTAGCAGCGCTACCTTTATTCCTGTGTCGCCAACCAGAACTTCTTCCGACATTGCGCTGCTAAAGCCGGGTTTTTATGGTACTGGGCCTTATGCTTACACCATGACATACAACGATCATCACCCCACCTCCCCAACCCCTAACACCACACACACGACCCCAATTAGAGCTCATCACCAATGCCAATTACCGTGAATCGCAACACACAAACACCTAGGGCATCCACCTGCAGCGGAGCAGCGCACGGCGAGTTTTCTTTCACGTGATCCCGCAGCATTGCCCGATCATGTTCGTGATTCCTTTCATGTGGACTCCACCTCTTCGGCAAAACGACTGGGACTCGCCCTGGGATTATGGTTGGTTAGTACAAAATGTAGTGTTAATCCCGGTCATCCACCCGGATCGTGCCGCCTGGTCATCGCGGTTACGGAAACCTGAAGGTTGATGGAGTACGCATCGTAGCCCCGGTGCGCACTACCGATGGTCGATTTATCAATGCTGGGTGGCGGGCATCCGTTTTCGTGCCGGGAGAATTAGGGTGGCGGGGACGAAACCATTGCGGCAGCCCTGCGGCTAGACAAGGCGCTGGCTCAAATAACTATTCCTGACAGCTTTCACCTGATTGATCGGAAGGACATATTTTCAGTAGCAGATCATGCGGCCTGGCGGGAGGAACATGATCTGAGTGGTGTTAGAACCCCAAAGGGCCCAACCCATGGACGGTGGCGGAATGGATGCCACAGATTCGTAAACTGATGCAACCCCTGGTAGACATCAATAATAATGCGCCGCCGAATCAGGTAACACACGCGGACATGTTTTGCCACCACGGTATATGCCGATCGTATGCCGGTAACCGATGTGGTGGGGTAGCCCACCTATGTATTATACGGGCAGCACTGGCATTGGCTGATGCGTTACTGATGAACGTGGTAGATGGGATAGCGATTGAACGATTCCCGACACGTGGCGGCATTGGAACAGCTCATATTGCGAGGACTGCTTTACGACTCTATGTTCATGCCCTACACCCCGGTGCCTCTTCGAACTCAGGTACTAATTCGGGTCTGGTGTGCCACACCATCAGATGGCATACATGTCACGCAAACGACATGGCTTCGGCTCTAAAAGTTATGACTTCCCTGAGCCTCACGACACGCACTCTTCCACAGACCAAAGCGCTCGAGTGCCCAGCCGCCAAATCCTGAAAAATGGAAACCAAACTCACGGTTCGGCTGGTGCGTCGCTCCCGCCGAGAATCCGCGCCGATTGGGATAATGATTCTTTACCACGCGGGAACGCGGCACATGGCGTCTGGCGGACCAGCCGGTTTCCGGGGTTACTAGCTTGGTTATTGGACACGGTTGCGCGTCGAATGGGCGAAGGCAGGAGACCCGAACGGATTCTGTGTGTGGCGTCGAAGCAGGCCGCATCGCGGTTACGTAGAGGCATTGTGGCGCGCGTCGCTACCCACACTATGAAATCGGGCTGGCACCATGGTCCGGTCGGTGCACTTGGCTTTCGCCCGCTTCGGCGCATGCGGGACGAGAAACTCCGGCTGATTACCGGCGCTGAGCAGGGATGCCGTGATCTGGGAACTACTTCAAGGCCATAGCGAGCTCACCGGGAGGGACAGCAAGACAGGGGCCCCAGGTGCCGATCACTATCTGGCCGGAGGAGTGCCGGACGGCATCGTCATGGTGGGGTTCGCCCGGGGTTGCGTGACTTTCGCTGCGGACTGTGGAACGCGGGCTTGGCCCCGAAGACCTCGGAACGTTTGGGGAGGACATCATCGACCAATGTGGGTGGCTGCGGGCAAGTTCCTCGGGAATACGAGCAGGTTATGTCCCTGGGCGGCACGCATTCCTTGAGTGCTTCGGAACTCGTATCCATCGGCTCTTGGAACACGACGTACCGCCGGAGATTTTCCTATTCCACCGTGGATTGTGGATGACGCGCAGCACCTTGACCCCAAGTCCGCGGAACTCGTGGCTCGCTCTATAGACCAGGCAAAATTTCGCGGTGATCGCCGGCGACCCTGACCAGTCGGTATTCCGATTCCGTGGCGCCCGACCTCAATTTGCTGGCACCACCCGGTGGATCATGAGCTGCGGTTACACATCGTCGTACCGGGTACAGGTTTCGCCCTTCGGCGCGCCCGGTGTGCACTTCCACCGGGCTGATTCGACCGGAAACATGTCTCGAATTTGTTGCCGGATCGGATTCGGCGCGCCCGCCTGATTGATGATGTGCGGTGGCGGGATATCGCCGTGGTTGTGCGGTCTGCAGGGCATGATTACCCTGATCTGTCGCGTGCGCTTCTGGCCGCCGTTCCGGTGCACATCGACCCGACGGATATCGTGCTCAGCCAGCAACGCATCGTGATCCGCCCTGATCTTGGCGGTGCGTGCGGTTCACCACGGCTCTGACGCTGGCCGAGTTGGAAGAGCTTGCGCTGGGCCCTATCGGCGGCGCTGATGCTGTTACCTTACGACGCCTGTTGCGGGGTCTGCGTCAGGTGGAGCCGGCGCACCGGTGCCGTGGCGATGCGTTTCAGACGCCCACCCGCCGATCCCTGGAGGTCCTATCCGAATTGGTGCTCGAACCCGAGCCGGATCCCGGTTTGGTCGCCGAGGTGGAGCAGGTCCTCACGGATCGGAACAGGATATTTTTAGGCCGCATTCGCCAGGTTATCGCCGCGGGCCGGCAAGGCGGCAGCGTGGAGGAAGTGTTGTGGGAGATCTGGTCCGCCACCAACCTGGATAGCTGCTTTGTCGGCGGTGAGCATGCGTGGTGGTGCTGCCGGCTCCCAAGCTGATCGTGACTCTGGATGCGGTCATGGCGCTTTCGACGCCGCAGGCGACTGGGTGAGCGTCGACCTAATTCCACTATTGATGCGTTTATCACCCACATCGAGGAGCAGGAATCGCCCACTGGTGTGCGGGATCGGCGACTGGTGGTCCCGGATGCGGTCAACATTGTGACGGCCCACGCTACCAGCGGCCAGGAGTGGCACACTGTGATTATTTGTGGGGTGCAGGAGGACAGTTGGCCGTCGTTAAGCGAAACGGGCACGCTGTTTGGTCAGGAAGAACTGGTCGACCTTATTGACGACGGCATTGCGCCCGGCACCACCATTGCGCGGGTAACGGAACAGCTGCGGGAGGAGCGGCGGCTGTTTCACATGGCAACAAGTCGGGCCACGAACTACGTCATTATCACTGCTGTCGACGACCCGATGCCGCCGAGCCGCAGGAGCCGTCCCGGTTTGTGCGGGACTCATATGCAACCAGATTCCCCCGAGGATCTATGGGAGCCGCAGGAGCGCGTGGTTGGGGAGCAACAGATCGATGTGGGATAATCCGCTCACCCATACCCGGCTGCTGTCCGCGCCTGCGATTGTAGCGGAGTTGCGGCGTGTGGTCACCAACCCTGATGAGACGCAGCGAGCTCGAAACCAGGCTGCTCGGCAGTTGGCCTCGTCTCGCCGAGGCTGGTGTCCCCGGTGCCCATCCGGATCAGTGGTGGGGATTGCCGGCCCCAGCACCACAAGGTCGTTGCCGGTAAGTTCGTTATCGCTGTCGAGGATTGAGGCGGGCATGGTGTGCCCGCTGCGGGCGACTATGTCCCGAATCTTCACGGAGGAAGAACTCGCCTTCCCTGTTATTGCGAGGTAGGCTATTGCACGCTTTCGCCGAGGCTGTGGCGTTAAAACGTTGATTCGGATGTGGCCAGGCTAAAGATTATAGATGCCTACCAGGAGATCCTCGCAGCCCCAATCTCGTTTGGCGATCCCATCGGCTCGACACGTGGCGTACTGTTTTGGATCGCACCAAAATGTGGATCGAGACTCACCGGCACATATTCGAACAGGTGGGTGGAGGTAGAGGCTGAAGTCACCATTGCCGAAGGCATGAAGCTGAGAGGCCGCATTGACCGTCTGAAAAACCATGGATGGCGACTACCACATTGTTGATTTCCCAAATCGGTACCAACAGCCCTTCGGAAACGATAGCCGATCATATCCAGTTACTCACCTACCAGTTGATCCTGCACCATGGTGCTTTTCGACGGCACCAAAGATCTGAACTGCCTGCTCCACAGAGTCGGGCATGACCGCTGACGGTGCTACCCTGGTCTACCCGGAAAAGGACACCAAAAAGATTTGGTCTATCACCCAGGCCGCAAAAACCGAGGAACAGCTGGCCGAGTTTGAAAACCAACTTCCCGACTTATTGCAGGCATTACGGGGACCAGAGTTGCAGGCGCAACGAAACCCACGGTGTGCTACCTGCAAGCTGAAACCCTATTTGCCCGCGTTTTTCGATACCGGGAAATGGACGACCGAACCCACCACCAACGTGTCATAGGCCAGTGATACCCTTGGTTTCGTGCTCATTGATCCCATCGAACTCTCCAGGCTGCTGGGGCAAAATACCCCCGACGGAGCAACAAGCGACCGTAATACAAGCCGATCTTTGGCATGCTGGTGGTGAGCCGGTGCCGGCGCTGGTAAAACCGAAACCATGGCGGCCCGGGTGTGGTGTGGCTGCGGCCAATGGCCTCATAAACCCTCGACCAAGTGTTAGCCTCACCTTACCCGGAAAGCCGCGCAGCAGCTGGGGAAGCGCATCAATGATCGGCTGGGGCAGCTTGCTGGTATCCTGACATTGCAGCGCTTGATCCTTCGGGACGGCTTTGCTAATCGATCTGCGTTCCGCAGGCCCTGGCACGACGTCCACCCATGACGCACGTGCGGGGAAGCTTGTTGAGAATTTGGGCTGTTGTTGCCGGTGGAACCCAGCTCGCATCATCAGCCAGACCGAACTGTACCGTATTGCCGTCCAGGTGGTGAATGAGTATGAGGGTGAAATTGTCCATGCGGCACACAACCGGTCACGTCGTCGATGACGCTACTCACGCTCACCGCGGAGCTTGACAACCATATGGTGGACGAGCGGGAACTCAAAAATCGAAAGCCTCGCTGTTCGCACAGTTGTGCGAGGAATTGCCACCGGCGAAACGACAACGGAAAAACCCAACTCAAAAATCCTGGGATGGCAGGAAACCCAACTTCAACGCATTGAGCTGTTGCCACTGGTCACCGAGCTCAAAAACTCGACCTGAAGGACGAAAACCTTGTCACCTTTGGAGAGCAAATGTCCTTGCTGCCCGGCTCGCCGTGGAAAACCCCAGCGTCGGCAAGGTGCTGCGAAACCGCACAAGGTTGTTATGTTGGACGAATACCAGGACACCAGCCACGCCCAACGAATGCTTCTCCGCAGTTTATTCGCCGGGGTGCGGTGACCGCTGTGGGGATCCCATGCAATCAATTTATGGTTGGCGAGGCGCTACCGCGGCGAACCTCAACCGGTTCGTCACTGACTTCGCCATCGATCCCCAAGAGCCTGCGGTGAAAAACGAGCTGACCATCAGCTTTCCGCAACCCGCCCGAGGTGCTGCATCTCGCCAACGCGGTTGCGACGACTGTGCTTGAGTGCCCCGAGCGATCCAAACCGACCCGTGCAACCGCTGAGCTCGCCACCGTCCGCGGTGACGGGTGACATCCAACTCGGTACTTTCCCACGATTGCCGACGAGCGAGAATTCGTCGCCGACACCCCTAGCCGAACTTTACAACAATCGTGATACCGCCAAGCCGTTTACCGCCGCCGTTCTTGTGCGGAAAAACGCTTACACGGGTCCCATCGCCAAAGAGCTTCAACGCCGCGGCATCCCCTACGAAATCGTGGGCATCAATGGTCTTCCTCGATGTTCCCGAAGTCGCCGACATGGTGGCAATAGCAACAATGCTGATTCGTCCCACCGATTCCGCCGCGGCTCTACGTATCCTTGGAGGTCCGGCTGTGGGCCTGGGCGTGCGGGACATACAGGCGCTTGCCCGGCGCGCCGGGGAGCTCTCTGGTCGGGCCAGCAGCGGAAGACCACGGATTCTGTGGGACCCGGCCGTCAAGTTGGAGGAGGAAATCGCTGAGGTTCTTGCCACGGATTCCGAAAACATTGTGGGGCTCACGGATGCCATTGCCGATTTGGGGGAGCCGGAAAAATATAGTGAGGAAGGGTATCGGCGTTTGGGCCGATTGAGTTCCCAATTACGCAGGCTGCGGCAGACTGCTGCCGCTGGCAGTAGCCTCCCGGATCTTTTTGCCGAAATTGAGCGGGTCATGGGGATCCGCACCGAGGTGTTGAGCCGGGAAAACCCACGTCTCGATGGTGCGGTGGGAACCATTCATTTAGATAAGTTACACCCAGGAGGTGGCGAATTTTTCCACCATCCCTAATGTCACGTTGTCGCAGCTTCTTGACTATTTCACGGAGGCCCGGCGTCAGGAGTCTGGCCTGGAATTGGGTGAGGTTCAGGTGCGGAGCGATAGAGTGCAGATCCTCACTGCGCATAAGGCGAAAAGGCCTGGAATGGGACACTGTGTGTGTGCTGCACGCTAACAATAGGGATTACGACGAGATGCGGGCGAGTACATGGTTGACGAATCCGGCCATGGTGCCGTCGACGTTACGGGGTGACGCCGCAGAGTCGGGGGATACGGTGGGGTCCCCGGTGTTAGACACATCGTGGCTGGAAAACCGGGACGCAATTAGAGGCCGAGTGGCGGCCCACATAGAAGAGTTTCGGCAGTCGTTGTCGGAGGAAAGCACCCGCTTATTTTATGTGGCTGTTACTCGGGCGGCTCAGCGGCTCATTGTGACCGCTTCCCGCGTTGGATGATAATGAGCGTGACACCGAGCCGTGCAGCAATTTTTTTGTTGATGAAGCGGAATGCATCGACGGACAGCATCGTGGCATGGCACGATCTGGCTGAGGCTGCCGTCACGGATACCAGTGATGAGCCGAGTGAGGTGCAACAATCGCCCATCGGGATCAGCTTTCGAAACCCACCAAAACCGTTGACCTGCTCACTGGGGCGGATTTGGTGCGGAAGGCGATAGCGCAGCAGTCGGCGGGCGATCCCATAGCGTTCAACCAGGACAATGACCTGTTTCAGCTGTGGGAGAAGGATGTGACCGCGCTCATTGAGGAATACCAGCGGTTGCAATCGGACATTGTGGAAGTGGAATTATCTCCCGAGCTTTACGGCCACGGATATTGTGGCGTTGAAGCAAAAACCCAGAGCAGTTTGCCCGTCGGCAGCGTCGTCCGGTGCCGTTTAAACCCAATCGGTATGCGAAGCGTGGCACCGAGTTTCACAGTTGGTTGAACAACGATTTGGGGCACCAACGCTTCTTGATGAGTCGGAATTACCTGGCATGGATGAAGAAATCACACCAGGCCAGCTTCAAGAGTTGAAAAGACAAGTTTGTGGCGGGCCAGTTTGCCGACCGCACCCCCCATGTTTGTCGAGCAACCCTTCGAGGTGTCAATTGATGGGATTGTGATCCGGGGCCGCATGGATGCCGTGTTCCGTGATGAATCTGGTTGGCATATTGTTGACTGGAAGACGGGACAATTACCCAGCCGGGCCGATATGCGGTATTTGATGATGCAGTTGGCGGTGTACCGGATTGCCTGGGCGCAATTACGGGGATTGATCCAGATGAGATTCACGCCTCGTTTTATTATGTGCGTTACGACAAGCTGTCTAGTGCCGATAATTTGCCCAGCGAGCGGGAAATTGCGGAAACGCTGCGATTAGCGGCACAGCCCATTGAGTGATTGAGTATCAGGCGGGGTCCTGGCGGCGCGGTGCCCGGGTCACGTGGGGCTATCTATGCTCTTAGTTGGGTGGTGTTCTTCACTTGGTCAAAGCCTGGTTAGGTAGACCCCACGCGGGCAAAAGCTCCACTTTGGAAATATGATAGTGCCATCTGGCTACCATCCTGTTGGAAGTGGAGCTTTGACTACTTTGATCATCTCCGCTACCCAGGCAGTCGACGGCGGGGCATGGGGCGAGGTGTGGCGGGGACTCGGATCAGCATGGAAAGCCATGGGTGAAGTGAGTGCCGGTGTTGGCTTTTCAAGCTCCACTTCTTTCTGCATCTGGTTGGTCTTTGTGCTTAGTGCGGCGCGATGCGGAAGTGGAGCTTTTGCCCGCGGGCACTGATTTGGGTCAATAGAAATCCGGTAGATTTGCGGTCAAATCGGCTTTCTTCCCAAAACCCCTCGTGCCGATTTTATGGCGAAAGATACGCCAAGGCGCGTAATGGGTTTCTGGTGGCCTTCACACCCACGAGATGGTTGTGCGTGTCAAGTAAGGTACTTGCGGATAATCCTGAAAAATGAGTTTCTAGGTGAATCGGATCCAAATGACCATCATGCAGATGATACCCGCCGATACTGCAGACAAGAGAAGCAGGGATCGTTGTTTGTCTTTCACCGTTTCCGCATCACCAGACGACATTGCTTTTGTCCTAGCGTAAGCAGTGATGCCATCACGACGAATTTGATGAGATATGCCCAGTAAGCGAACATGATCATTTCCAAACAGGGCAGAATCAATGGTGAACATTGTTGATAGCAACAAGATCCAGACTACTTTATAGACTTTTGACTTTTTCCATGATGGAAGACCTCAATCGTGAAATCGTTAGTTATTTCGGTTGTTACCAGCGCATTCCCCTGCGGTACGGCGGTCAATAGTCGCCAGCATCTTGACTCAGTGAAAGCCCCAGGCGGCGAACTATTTTCATCAGACTCAAGATCGGTGAAACCTGATGACTTCTTTTTCCTGATTAATTTGTTAGAACCACATCTTTTCCTTAGTTTTAACAGTGCGAACGTTGTTGTTATCGCTAAAATGTATTGATAGAATCTCTTACCCGTTGATTTTGCGGTCCCTAATGTTGGGGTATGATTAGTAAATTTTCTTGCGGTGTGGAAATCGGCAATAACCAATAGGCATGGAAATATTATCTTCATATTTGCGTATTTATAAACGTAGAGTACTATTTAATCCCTCATTTGCTGGTACAATCTGTAGCAAGTTTTAGAGAAATCAAAACCTGATTTTAAAATTGCTTCCAATTATATAGGTTGATTTTCGCAAAAGATACCAAGGGTAAAGCCATGAAAAACAACCCGCATTCAATAGGTTCACGCCATATAAAACAAAATGACTCAGGTCAAGAACATATCTCTGATCTCTAGGGCCATTCGATACGGCTTACATATGTAAAAATAGCGGTGAATAGACCAGATATGTGCGTCAAGAATCTGTGTTACTGCAGTACTGCTACTGTGCTGGTATTGCTGGGTTATGAGCTCAAGTCAAGCTCCCACTACACAATAGCTAAAGCCCATTATTAATGCGCGAGTTACATTGAAACCAGCTCAGCTATTTTCCGTTTTGGGAAGTGGAGCTTTGGGCCCTGTCATCGTCGGGCTACTGTCAGGTTAGCCGTCAACTGGCCGTCAACAGACGTCGTGGTCATAGGCATAATTATAGGAATAATCATGGTTAGCCATGTGATTTGTGTGGATACCAAGAATGAGTTTTGGGGCTTCTGGGGAAACCGGTCGAAACAGACTCATCCTGGCAAGCATTATGGTGTTCATGGTTCATAGGACGTCCGAGGAGCAGAGCGTTATGCCGAGTAGGTATCCCTCCCGACCGTTCGGGTCGGTTGAGTAATGAAGCCAGTAACCCTGATATTCCCCAGCATGCATTAATCAATATCATCCGAATTCCAGTGAACGTTCAGGCCGTGCCCCATTGAGCTGATTGTGCGTCGCGTGGGGATCGCATTGGTACTCATCATCATGGTGGCATTGGTTGCCTATATGGAGAAAGATGGTTACCCGGAAAAACTATCATTTATTGATGCGTTGCAATTACGCTGGCGTGACGCTATCAACTACGGGTTATGGCGATATTGTGCCGGTGACGCAGCTAGCTCGGTTGATTAACCTGTTTGTGGTCACACCGTTGTGGTTAGGATTCGTGATTCTACTGGTCGGTACTCACACTATCGGTGCGTTGACCGAAGAATCCTGTAAGGCATGGCAGATTCAACATTGGAGGAAGAGGATGCGTAATCATACGATCATTAGTGGTTACGGCACGAAAGGCAGGTCTGCGGTGGCGGCATTATTGGCTGATGGCACGTCACCGAAAGATATCGTGGTCGCTGACAAAGATTCCCGTGTGTTGAGGTGGCCGAGGCGCAGGGGCTTGGTCACGGTGAATGGTTCGGGAACCCAGTCGAATATTCTGAAACTTGCCGGAGTGGGTAAGGCAAAGCCGTGGTGGTCGCACCAAGCATTGATGACACAGCAGTGCTAGTCACCTTGTCGGTTCGGGAATTAGCGCCGAGCGCATGGATTGTGGTGAGCGTGCGGGAGTCGGAAAACCAACACTTATTGGAGCAGTCGGGGGCGGATTCCGTGGTGATTTCATCGGAGACCGCCAGCCGCATGCTGGGGTTGGCGACAGTAACACCATCGGTGGGTGGAAATGATGGAGGACTTATTGTCGCCCGACGAAGGCTTTTCCATTGCGGGAGCGGCCCATCGCCGACGATGAGGTGGGCAAATCCCCGCCATCTGGCGGATATCGTCCTGGGGGTGGTGCGCTCCGGCGAGCTTTACCGCATCGATTCGTTAGAGGCAGAGACGGTAGAGCCGGGGATCGGCTGCTGCATGTCCGCCGCGTGTTTAGCGACGACACAGAGGATGACCAGTCATGCAAGTTTTTGTGTTTTTGATTCTGTGGGCCGCACCATCCCCACGCTTGTCGACGCCTCCCGGGTGCCCCAATCCACCCATTACCAGGTGGTGGGGGAGTGCAGCGGATCACCTCTGACTCGCTGCAGAAGCTAGCAGGTGGAACGCATATACAGCGGACCACGGACCCTCAGGCCCTCACCGCCCTAGCGGTATTGAACTATCGAGAAACCACCCGCTTCGACCCGCTGACTGGCCGCCCACTGCTTTTCGACGAACACGGCGCGGCCACCGTCGAACACGACCAGGGAACGGTCCAAGTATTTCCACGCATCAACCCCGCAGTCATCGGGCTCATCACCCTGGCAGGCACGGAGCGATTACTCCTGGGGAAAAACGTCAACCACCCGCACTATTCCCTCATCGCCGGATACGTCGACCTGGGTGAAACCCTTGAAGCCGCCATGCAGCGTGAAGCCCAAGAAGAAACCGGACGCACCATCTACGACCTGCGCTACCAGCGCAGCCAACCATGGCCCTACTCCGGTTCTATCATGGTGGGCTTTACCGCCACCACCGACGATGAACACCCCACTATGCCCACCGACGGGGAACTCTCCGAAACCCGGTGGGTGACCCGTGACGAGCTGCTCAACAACACGCTGCCGCCTCCCGGCCCCGGCTCTCTAGCGGCAAACCTTATTCATGAATGGTTACACCAGTGATAAATCTTGGCGACCTAGACGCGGACCAACAACAAGCAGCCACCGCCCCTGCGGCCCCGTGGTTATTCTTGCCGGTGCTGGCACCGGCAAAACCCGCACCATCACCTATAGAATCGCACACCTGATCGACCAAGGATCTCGTGGGGGCAACCGGGTCATGGCGGTCACCTTCACCAAACGCGCCGCCGGCGAAATGGCTCACCGCCTCCGACTCATGGGCATCGGCGGCGTCCAAGCCCACACCTTCCACGCTGCCGCTATGCGCCAACTCGCCTATTTCCTGGCCCCAGGTCGCCGGCAACCTCTCCTGGCAACTCTTGGACAACAAATTCCCGCTCGTAGGCCGGGCAGCCCGCAGTCTCGGCATCGACTCCTCAGTCGAAAACGTGCGCGATATCCTCAGCGAAATCGAATGGGCCAAATCCCGGCTCATTAGCCCCGAACAATACGTGGCCGAAACCGCTCACCGCCACACCCCACAACCAGCCCCCATCGTCGCGCAAATCTACCAACGCTACGAAGACGCCAAAATCAACCCAGATGTCATGCTCCTCGACTTCGACGACCTCCTCCTCCACGTTGCCGGGGCCATCGAAAACTCCACCGCCATCGCCGAAGAATTCCGGGCCCAATACTGCACCTTCGTCGTCGACGAATACCAAGACGTCACCCTCCAACAACGAGTCCTCTCCGCATGGCTGGGCAACCGGGACGACATCACCGTCGTCGGCGACGCAAACCAAACCATCTACTCCTCTCACCGGCGGCCAGCCCCGAATTCTCCCTCGACTTCCTCCCGCACCTACCCACACGCCACCGTCGTAAAGCTGCAACGTGACTACCGATCCACACCGCAAATCACCGATTTAGCCAACACCATCATCAGCCAAGCAACCGGCCGGGTTTCCGGCACAAAACTCCAACTCCGCGGCATGCTCCCCGCCGGCCCAGCACCCGTCTTCGCCGGCTATGACGACGAACCCGCCGAAGCCCGAGCCGTCGCCGGACACATCAAAAACCTCATCGAACAGGGGGTACCAGCCGAAATCGCGGTCCTCTACCGCATCAACGCCCAATCCGCCCCATTCGAACAAGCCCTCGCCGACGCCGGCATCGTCTACCAAGTGCGGGGCGGCGAAGAATTCTTCAAACGGCCAGAAATCCGCCAAGCAATTAGCACACTCATTCGACTCTCACAGCGGAAGAACACCAACCACCCGACCTCATCGGCCCCCGCATACACGAACTCGTCGAATCCGCCCCCTCGCCCCCATCGGCCTCACCCCCCAAGAACCCGAGGGCGCCCAAGCCCGCGAACGCTGGCAAAGCCTCCAAGCACTCGTCGAACTCAGCAAAGAACTAGGCAAAGCCACCCCCGACCTCAACCCTCATTGGGCCCCTGCACCAACTCCACCAACGCGACACCAACAAACACCCCCCACCATGCAAGGCGTCACCCTGCATCCCTCCCACGCGTGCCAAAAGGCCTGGAATGGAACGCCGTGTTCCTAGTCGGCACTCACAGACGGCAGCCTCCCCATCACCCACGCCATCAAAGCCGGCGTAGCCGCCATCGAAGAAGAACGACGGCTCTTCTACGTCGGTGTCACCCGGGCACGAAAAACACCTCTTTCACTCCCGGTCGGCAGCCCGCCAAGAAGGCGAGCCGACACAGCCGCAAACGCACTCGCTTTCTCGACGACACTCATCCCCGAAACCAACAAAATCACCACCGCTAAACCAGCCAAACGACATCGGCGCCCTGCCCGATGCAAAGTTTGCGGCAGCCCACTCGTCGACACACCCGAAAGAATCCTCGGAAGATGCAACAACTGCCCTCCGACGCGGACCCACAAATCTGAGAACCCTCCGCGTCTGGCGGGCCGGCGTGGCAAAAACCAACAACATTCCTGCCTACCATTGTGTTCTCCGATGCCACCCTCCAAGCCATCGCCGAAGCCCTCCCACCAACACCGCCGAACTACTCAAAATCAACGGCATTGGTCAAAGTCAAAGTCGAACGCTACGGCCAAGACCTACTAGAAACTGGTCGCCCAATTCCTCAACGACGATGAGGAATGACCAACAACAACCAACCTGCCCACATCGCGACCGATTCTCCCAACACACTGGGCCAAAATCGGATGCGTCCGAACAACAGTCTCCACCGCAGTACCAACAAACGGATTCACCCTCAATACACACCCCCGGCGCGCATACGACGCATTCACACCACCCCGGCGCCGGATACCGCGGCATCAATACACGCTGCCACCCGGGCGGCCGTCGCATACTCCACAACCGGATTATGCCGAGGATTCAGCGGCAAATCCTTAGTAACAGTCCGCCACTGCGGATCCGCAGAAATCCGATACAACTCGGCACACTGCAAACACGCCCCTCACCCCGCACCCGAATTGGCCTAACAACGCAGAATCAATAATGGTAGCAGGAATCACATCATCCCACCTGCCCAATCTGCGGCAAATGCTTTTACCATACCCGACCTTACCCACCGGAATCACCAGCAACTCCTTAGGGATTTGGGCAAGAAACCGCTCCTCAGACCTCGCCCCGTCGCGGTTGCCGCACCACCACACCAAGCTCCCCAACAGGCGAATAACTGTTGCCGCAAGCGAACACCTACCTATCACCGCAACAACCATGTGTTCGAACGGGATCAGTACGCCATGATTCAGTAAATCATCAATGAGCAGGCGGGCTTTGATTGCGGAAAAGACCCGTCATCTCTACCCGACGGTGCAAAAACATCCACGCTGACCGGATTAATGCACGACATGAGAATCGGCACAAGCAGGCGCTGCGGCGGCCCCTGAACCTCAAACACCCCAGCGGTTGTGGCATCAGCACCGCATTGAATACCCACGTTTGGTCGGCGAATAATGTGCGCTGGGGCTCAATACCACCAGGTGCTTGTCACCATACGCGCCGGGGCGGCTTTGAGTATTTCACCGGCGGTGAGTGGGGCCGTATCAGGTTCCTGTGGCTCGGCAAGGTCAAGGCTGGGTGGGTCGATGCCGGGAAGCGCCGCAGAGGTTGGGTAATGGGTGGTGAATATTGGTTTTCCCCGGCATGGTTCTACCATGTCATGAATTAGAATGAGACACCATGGCTGCCGTACCAAACACGTTTGATATTGAGATCATTCGTTCCGCCCGCCGCACCCGCACTGCTGCCGGCCGAATCGTTGATGGGCGCATTCAGGTGCGCGTTCCAGCGAACCTATTGCCGCACGAGGAAGCGCAGCTTGTTGATGACATTGTTGCAAAGATCAATCGAAAAACCACCGCCACCGCCCGGACTGATGCCGATCTGACCCGGCGTGCCCAGGTGCTGAACCGGACGGTTCTTGATGGTCAAGCCACCATCGGTAGCGTCAGATGGGTCACGAACCAGAGTCAGCGGTGGGGTTCGTGTTCACCGGCCACGGGGGACATTCGGATTTCCCACCGGTTGCGGAACGTACCCGATTATGTGTTGGATTCGGTGTTGGTGCATGAGCTCACCCACACGTTTATCCACGATGGGCATTCCGCCGATTTTTTGGTCGTGGGCGGACAAAGCACCCTACGCTGAACGGGCCAAGGGGTTTTTGGAGGCGTGGGGCCGGATGACTGTTGCCGAGGAATAATGAGGAGTTATTTGTCGGAATCGTCCGATTTCTTGTCCTGGTTGTCCTCGGGTTTTTGATCCTTTGGCTTGGGCCATTCCTTCTGTTCGGCTTGTTCCTCCTCGGATTTTTGGGCCAACATTTTCTTCCAGGGCGGTGATTTCAGCGATGGGGTCGAAGTTGGCGGTGTCGGCGTCGTCAAGCAGGGAGTCGATGAATTCGGCGGAATTGTCCAGGTGTTCGGCGAGCGGCAGGAAATCGGGGTGGTCCCATACTTTATCGCGGCGTTCCTCGCCGACAGCCACGGTCACCCGTTTCCATAGTTCTTTCGCTTCGCTTACTTTCGGGGCGGCGAATTCAATGCCGACCACTGAGGCGAATGCTTTTTCGGCGGAGCCACCAGTGCGTCGGCGGCGTTGCCATGCTTCGTTGAGTGCTGCCGTGGCCCGGCACCCGGTCGCCGAGCGCGTTTGTGACCACGAGTTCCACCCAGCCTTCGACCAGGGCTAAGAGGGTTTCCAGCCGGGTTGTGGCGCCGGTGTTGGTGGGACCGGATTTTTGGTTCTAGATCCATGCCCCTGCATTTGGTTGAGGGCGTCTTGGATTGCTGCCGGGTCTTGCGACTCAAGGTTGATGTTTCGCATGGCTTCTTCCATGGCGGAGTTATCCAATTCCCAGGCCGGCCGCGTATTCCTCCACGGAGGAGACAAGGCGTTCGCTGAGCCAGTGCACATGCCGGAAGAGTCGTTGCCGGGCGGCTTCTCGTGCCGCTAGATACATGAGCACGTCTTGGGGCGATACCGCTATTTCGCGGGCGATGTGGTTGACGGAGTGCGGTAGGAGTGCGGTGGTGTGTTCGGGGCTACTTGGATTCCGAAGTCGGAGCCGGATAGGGATTGGGTGGCTAAATCACCCAGGGCGTTGCCTAATTGTGCCCCGAAGTTTGCCGAGGACATTGAGCTAAATATGCCATGATTGGCCCAATGGCATCGCGCACTTCCTCCGGTAGTCCGCTTAACCGTGCCTCATTCATTTGGGCGACTACTGGATTAATCATGCGTTTCCACGCTGGTAGGGTATTGGTGAGCCAGTCGGTGGCATTCCAGGCGACGACTTTATTTTTCCGATGCCGGCAGGTAGGTGGCGTCGTCAAGCCATAATTCTACGATCCGTACCGCATCTTGTACTTGCTGCTGGTCGGTGTTGGTTATGGGGTGGTCTTGGGCGCCGATTTGTTGCCGGGCAATGCGCTCCGTCATGGAATAGTTGACGGATTCCCCGTCAGAGCTATTCATTGATGAGCCCAAACCGGACAGCATTTGTCCGAGATCGTTAAGGAAGTCTCCTATGCCCCCGTTAAAGTCGTTATTATCGTCGTTGCCGTCGTCGCGTTTGCCGAAACCAAAATTAAAACCAAAATTACTATTCGCCATGCCTCACACGCTACCTACTGTTACCACGAAAATGCCATAAAACCACAACGCTTATAGCGAACACGTGAGCTACCACACGTGATGGGGAGCATTGCAGTTGAAAAACACATACTGTTGAGGGCTAGTGGGATACCCTGGCTTTTGTCAAATCTCTGCGGTACGCTTAAGTACCGTGAATCGACGTTTTACAACCCTTACCTTTGGTGCTATTCCGGTTTTTGCCTTGGCTGCTTTGGTGAATTTGGACCATATTCCCGGCACAAATATAGCGCTGACCGTACCGTATGCGGCTGAGGGGCCGGGGCCCATGTTTAACACATTGGGCAAAAGTCAATGATGTGGATGTTGTACAGATCACTGGCACCGATGTTGATCACACCAGCGGTAACCTCAATATGACTACCGTGTCTGTTCGTACCAATATGACGCTGGTTCAGGCGATTAGCCGGTGGCTGCTCACGAGCGATAATTTGGTGCCCATTGACCAGGTCATACCCCAAAAATAAGACTGAGGAGGAGGTGAACCAGCTGAATCAGCAGGCGTTTTTGTCGTCCGAGTCTTCGGCGACGACCGCGGCATTGCGGTATCTCAAAAAACCGTTAGAGGTGGAGATTGCGGAGGTTGTTGTTGGTTCGCCTGCCGACGGTTCCCTCTCGGCGGGAGACCGCATCGTCAGTATTGCTGGGGAAAAAGGTCGATAGTGGGGCCATGCCCAAGATTGTGCGCAGTAAAAAGCCGGGTGATGACATTACCGTTACGGTTCGCCACCAGGGCACTACCGAGGAAAAACCATTACTCTTGCCGAACATCCGAGCGATAAAAACTGCCCTTCCTCGGTATTAGCATGACTACCGTTCCGACCGGGGATATTACTGTGAAATATAACCTTTGAGGATGTAGGGTGGGCCATCCGCCGGCATGATGTTTGCGCTTGCGGTCATTGACAAGCCGTCCCAGCGCCAATTGAACCATGGAAAATATGTGGTGGGTACCGGCACCATTGACGACGACGGAAACGTGGGACATATTGGCGGCATTGAACATAAAGCCCGGGCCGCCGCCGATGATAACGCGGAATTATTTCTCGCCCCCAAGGATAATTGTGCCGACCTTCGAGGTAAGGATTTTTGGTGCTATGAAAATTGTTTCCGTCGCCACCCTGGAGGATGCCGTTACCCAAATGGATAATTATGCGGCTGGGAAAGACCTTCATCTTTGTGAATAATCACTGTTCGGGCTGCTCTTCCTCGGTGGTTTCCATAACTTCCGAAGTTTCGGATTCGTCCGCCAATCCTAATTGGTAGATCCGTTTTGTTGGATCCACGGTATCTGTTGACACCATTTGCTGCATCACCAGGCCTTTTTCGTTATCCACGACTGTGATGACTGCGGTGCTGCCCAGGGCTGACCAGCCCACCACAAGTTTTCCGGTGTCTTTAATCACCCGGGAGTTCCGCAGTCCCGTCAATAGTTGCGTTGATGATGCTGCTTTGGAATCCGATGCGAAGAATTGGAATTGCCCCACTTCCTTCCCGGAGCAGGCCAGGGATCCTTCCACACCATTAGGGGTGCAGACTTCGAACTTGTCAAAGAGCGATGAGGGTGCTAGCGAACTGAAATGTTTTCCGGGCCTCTGCCACGGTTTCGTCTAGTTCCCCGGATTTTTTTCGAGATTTGTTTTTTAGTGTGTTTCGTTGATGATGCTGGCGTTGCACTGGTATCCCGTGGCAGCGAGGACCCCAGTGGTGATGTTACCGGCGTGACGCTGGGGGCATATTGGTTCCCGTACCAGTATTGCCGTTCGTGCGCATGCCGATAACGTAATTGATGAGTGAATAATACGTCAATGACCCTACCAGTCCATCGGGTGACCTGATTGATCTGGGATGGCCGGACATATTTTCCCATCATAACCTCCATATCCAAGCGCTATTATTCTACTCAAACGTAGCCTGAAGCGCCGCAATTACACCTGTTGCGACACCCGGCCCGCCCCGGAGCTCACGACGATCGGGTGCCTGCGGATCCGATTCGGATGGCCTGCAGTTGCAGCAGTGTCGGTTGTGCCATATTGTCTCAGGTACTCCTGAGAATAATCGGGCTGGCCTGGGTGGTGTCGATGCGTTGGCGTTGGGGTCAAGGAAGCGGATTTCTGTGTGCATGGATTGCGCCCACCACCCCGTCAGGCCAGGTGACGCGGCTGATATAGGCGCCTAATTCTTCGGATTCCGGGGTGAGGTCGCTGGGTAACTCCTGAACGACCAGGGTCAGCGGGGCGTCGTCAAGCGCGTCGTGAGCAAGTCTGATGAGTGCGGTAGGGACCAGCCCAAACAGGGTGGGAGGGCGTCCCAACCTTTTGGCGTCGACAAAATCGACGGCCTCTAACTATGGCTTTGTTTAGTGCTTGCGGGAGAGCTCATGGAAATCCCTCGCAAGGTTTATGTTCATGCGACGCGGCGTAGCCCTTCTTAGTACTTACTTGGTTAATGGCGGTATTGTAAGGAGTTATTGTGACAAGTCGTTGAATAATCATGAAATCAGAAACATAGATTAACGAATTTGACTAATTTCTATTGAAAAGGAGTTGGCGTTGGCTACTGGCTCAACACCATCAGCCCCGCAAATCGGTCAGACCACCCAAACTTGTGTCCATCATTGTGCTGGCTGTTTTTCATACTCAGCACCATTATCCCTACTTTTATTGGGTTTTTATACCGACTGGCTCTGGTTTGGTGAGGTAAATTTTCGGAGCGTATTTAACAAGGTAATCCTCACCCGGATTGTATTATTTGTTGCCTTTGGTTTGATTGCCGCCGCTGCCGTGTGGATCACAGCAACCATCACCCAAAAGGGGCGGCAGAGTGATGAGACCCGATTTTTGATTCTAGCCCACAGCTCATTGCCTACCGGAAAAATTTAGGAGCGCTCCACCATCCGCCTTATGCGTTTCCTCCCCGTGCTTTTCGGGGTGATTGCCGGATTCTTCGGGCAGCAATCGTGGCGGGTTGTGCAGCTCTTTTTAAACCGGCAAGACTTTGGGGTGGCCGATCAACAGTTTGGTGTTGACTACGGGTTTTACGCTTTCGTGCCGCCCATGCTGCGGCTTACCCTCAGCACATTGTCACTCCCTGCTCATTATTTCGTTCCTCATCGCGCTCATTGGCCACTATCTGCTGGGAAATATCATAATTGGTAGTCAGGCGGCTGGGCAGCGTGGTTCCATTTCCCGCTATGCGCGCATCCAACTCGCTGTTACCGCTGGGCTGTGGATGATCGTCAAATCCGTGGGCTATTGGCTTGACCGGTTTGACCTGCTCGCAGAGTCGTGATGAAACCTTCTATGGTGCCTCCTACACCGATATTAAGGCGGTATTACCGGCCAAGATCATCCTCATGGTTATTGCCGCGCTGGTGGCGGTATCGTTCTTCAGCGTTATCGTACTGAAAGACCTGCGGATTCCCGCCATGACCACCGTGCTCATGCTGCTGTCTTCGATGGTGATTGGGTATGCATGGCCCTGCCATGATGGAACGGTTCTCGGTGCAGCCCAACCGGGCGGAAAAGGAATCCGAATATATTTCCCGCAATATTGAATCCACGCGCTACGCCTACGGTCTCACCGAAGACAAGGTGACCTACCAGGAAAATTGGGGGCCAAGGGGCAACAAAAGAAGCGGTGGCATCCGATGTGGCGACTGTATCGAACATCCGTCTGCTCGACCCGGAGATTATCTCCCCCACGTTTACGCAGCTCCAACAGTTGAAAAACTTCTATGGGTTCCCCGAATCCTTGGCGATGGATCGCTATAACATTGACAACGAGCTGCGCTGATTTTTGTGGTGGCGGCCCGAGAAATCAACCCCAATTCGTTGCGGAAAAACCAAAAATTGGATTAACCGGCACACCGTTTACACCCACGGCAATGGGTTTGTGGCGGCTCCGCGCCAACCAGGTCGACGAGGTGGCCCGCGACGTAGGGATCGGCCCGCGGCGGTTACCCGGTGTTTACCGTCTCTGACCCGCAAACCACCGACGAAAACGCCAAAAAGCTCGGCATCGTGGTGAACGAACCGCGCATCTACTATGGTCCGCTGATCGCTTCCGCCCGTGACGGGAAAGACTACGCCGTGGTGGGCTCCGAAACCGGCAATTCTGTGGAATACGACACCGATTCCTCCACATACACCTATGAGGGTAAGGGTGGCGTCGATATCGGAAATGTGTTCAACCGTGCCGCGTTTGCGGCCCGATACCAGGAAATGAACCTTATTCTTTCCGAGCGCGTCAACAGCAATTCCAAAATCCTGTTCGAACGTGATCCGCGGCAGCGTGTGCATAAAGTAGCACCATGGCTGTCTCACCGATTCCACAACCTATCCGGCGGTTATTGATGGTCGTATCAAGTGGATCGTTGATGGCTATACGACGCTCAACAGTCTCCCGTACGCCAGCCCCACCAGCCTGAGCGCTGCCACCAATGACACCTCTGGCGATGTTGGGTCGACCCAGCGTGCCCTGGTCAGCGACTGAAAATCGGCTATATCCGTAACTCGGTGAAGGCTGTGGTTGATGCTTACGACGGCTCTGTGGACCTCTATCAGTTTGATGAGGAAGACCCAGTGTTGAAGGCCTGGATGGGGGTGTTCCCCGGCACGGTGAAGGCCAAGGGGAGATTTCAAGGAACTCATGGATCACTGCGCTATCCGCAGGACATGTTCAAGGTGCAGCGTGGTATTCTCACCCGCTACCACGTCAATGATGCCCGGGACTTCTTCACAAACGACCGATTCTGGTCCGTGCCTGACGACCCCTCGGTAGCCGAAGCCAACCGGGCTGCCCAGCCGCCCTTCTACGTGGTGGCCGCCGACCCGGAAACCGGTAAGCCTTCCTTCCAGCTGATTACGCCATTCCGTGGCCTCAACCGGCAATATTTGGCGGCCCACATGTCGGTGAGCTCCGACCCGGACAACTACGGCAAAAATCACCGTGCGGGTTCTACCAACCGATACCCTCACCCAAGGCCCACAGCAGGCCCAAGACACCATGATCTCCTCCGACCAGGTGGCCCGCGACCAAACCCTCTGGAAGGAAAACCACGGATCTGCGGAACGGTAATCTGCTTACCCTGCCGGTCGGTGGGGAGAGATCCCTATATGTAGAGCCAATCTATTCCAAACGCAAAGGCCAAGAATCAGCATTCCCGAAGTTACTGCGGGTGTTGGTTTCCTACAAAGGCCAGGTCGGTTATGCGGCCACGGTATCGAGGCGTTAGCCCAGGTGGGTATTGATCCGCGTGCCGCCCAGGACTTGGATGAGGTGCAAGATATCGAAAAGGTGAAGCAGGAAACCTCCAAGAACCAAGACGATAATAATAGCCAGCAACAAGCCGCCGAGGTGCCTACCCCCAATACCGCCACCCCGAATGAGGCCGAAGCAGTGAAGGGTATTAATGATGCACTCAACAAGGTGAAGGAAGCCCGAAACGGTAGCCACGAAGACTACGGTAAGGCGCTTGATGAACTTGACCGTGCCGTGGAAGAATACCAAAAAACTCAACAGTCGCAGCAACAAGAGTAGGGAATAATCCCGCGGTTTCTGCCCCGGCTTAAGCCAAAATATTGGTTTTAAGCTGGGGGTTTGTGCTTTCATGTCGACGTTAGTAAAGTTATTGATCGTTGCACGGAATAAGTTTCCAAAGCAATCGACGCGGGGTGGAGCAGCTCGGTAGCTCGCTGGGCTCATAACCCAGAGGTCGCTGGTTCGAATCCAGCCCCCGCTACTAAAGTTTGATTGGGGTCCCTTATCGAAAGGGGCCCCAATTTCATATCCCCGGGGAAGCTTCCGCGGCAACAAATCCATAAGATCAAGCTCAAAAAACTCCGCCATCGCATAAACCTCCTCAATCGTCCACCGCGACTGCCCCCGCAACTTACTCACCGCCTCCCCTGAACACCAAGCGCCTCACCCAACCGCCGCCGAGTTATATTCCGGGTGAAAAAGCAAGTCCATCCTTGCCGTGGATATCCTATATGCGAGTTTTAGAAACCCCTACTTGGGTTTGTTTCAAACTGAGTATTTTTAGTGATGCGAACGGACCCGTAGCATAGCCTGGCTTGAGTAGCGCTACTGTTGTTTGCTAATAGGATTGCTCATAAATACTACTCAGTCGCGGGTGGTGATCCCACCCCAGGATGAGGGATATCTTATCGAAAAGTCTGATCTGAACCTTGGCATGTTTGTTAAGTTCAGCTCATGAGTAAAACAGTAAAAACCATTGGCGTTATTGCCGCCATCATGATTGTGGCTGTGGTAGCGTTTTTCCCTTTTCCGTTCGATCTTGGACACGGTAATGACGAGTACAGTAGCGTCGTCGGATGCTGCTTCCAGCCTGGATAGTGGTGGCGGGTCGGAATCAGCCGTGGCCGAGTCGCCAGGTGGTGGGGAAGACTAGATTTCCGTTGACCCGAATGGTCGGCGGATTATCACGCCGGCTGTAGGGAATCCGAAGCCGCTGACAAAAAAGCCGGTTGAAAGTAAGAATCGGTGTGATATTTCCCCGGAACTAACGATCCAAACCATGGGTGAGAACGCTGAGGCGGAAATCATGTGGTCGAAAACGGCTGGCCCATCAAAATATAACGGTGTGATCCCAACCGGGTATAGTGCGGATGCTACTGGGTGCGGCGTTAGCGGCGTGGAACTACCGTACCCTGTTTTACGGTGGCGGAAAAATTCACCGATACCGTTGTGCGTAATTATGTTGAATTCGGGCCCGAACAGAAGGAAAAAGCAAAGACTGAAGATTTCAGTAGCTGATAGCCTTTACCAGGCGGGTTTTGGTACGTTGTCGCCGGTGGCGGCGCGGATTATATACTTGTAAGCCAGATTTTATGGTGGTTGAGCATGCACACAAGATGATAGGTGATGGGGAAAAGTTCTATGCTGAAAATGATCCGCATTATGATATTCATCGGTTCACGATGAAACTGTCAAAAAGATGGTGAGTGGATTTTTCTATATGCCGGGTATGGTGCAGGGGATTGCGGTTCTTCACTCTTTGGATGGGGGTGGACGATGTGGCAGTACTAGCTTGTGAGGGTTCGTCGGCATGTTATCCGGCGTGTTGTTCTTGCGGTCATGTCGGCGTTTTTCATCGTGGTCGGTGGCATGGGGCCAGCAGCAGGCGAACCATTAGACAACCGTGAAGTTTATTCAACATGGGAAAACGTAGCCTAGCTTCTAGAAGTTTCAAGTGGTAAAACACAAGTTAGAGACATGTTTTAGCGGTTTGTTACCATCATGCCTTCCTTACCGAAGAAGGCTAGAGATCGTACCCGGGTGATGTGGTGGTTCAGGGGGCGATTATGGCAGTATCTGTGTTGTAGATGGAATTTTGTCGCCCGCGGCGTTATCCACCAATGTGATCGGTGCGGAAGACATTGCGTGAGCATTGCCGGGTTCGCGTTGATTGCGTCGTTCCTTGTAAGTGGCGGCTTGCTAACAAAGTAGGCGCGATCACTGCCCAACCGGTTGGGCAAGAGCAGTGATCTTTTTCGGGGTTCGCAGTTTCAGGATTTTATCCGATGCTAATGATGGTGTGTGCGTAGTCTGTTCGTTGCTCCAGGCTGTTGTGGGTGTTGGTGTGCTTGTCGTATGAGCCAGCGTCGGCCTTCTTTGATGTCTTTGATGGTCATGCATGCTGCGATGGCGGATTCGGTTTGATCGGGGTTGCCAACGTAGGTGGTTGGGAAGTCATCTCGGTAGGTGGGTTGGGTTGCTACCACAATGCTGTCACTGGGGATGTCTTTTTCCCAGAACACCATGTCATGATCGGCTGGATCATCGCCGATATGGGCAACGGTTCTTGTGTAATTTTCGTCGTTGACGTATGCGTTATCAACGTGGATGATGTATCCGCCATTATGGTGTGCAGCAATCAAATCCTGCAGGGCGTGTGCGTGATCGGGGGTTTCCGAGAAACGACATGGGGCATCCTTCCAACAAACACTCATTACCCAGGCGGTGGGAAACCGGCCCGGAAGTGATGGACCCACCCATTATGCCACCAGCGCTGCTCCTGTGGGCGATACCAAGACACACACTACACAGAACGAAACTATCCCCAAGTAGCAAAGGGCGACCCTGAGCTTCGTACAACCCAAAAAGAATGCAGAGGCATGCTCTTCGTTTTTTTAGGGTCACTGGTAGCCTATTAGTTCTATTGCTGATCGGGTGAATATTGACCTCCAGTTATCTGAAAAATTACCATGCTACCAGCAATATTTTTACTTTTGGAATGAGTATAAAAACCATTCAAGAATAGCGCATAATATGATTCGAACTAATGGTCGTCTAGTCTTGTTTATGTTAATCCGTAAAAATACAGAGAAGATGCAGCGTAACTATTAGAAACTCTCAGTCCTTTGCCAGATTCGCGCGATATGAATAATAAGGACACTATAAGAACTAGAGTTAGGGAAGTACATTCGCTTGCCAAGCTTGTGGGTGGGTATGTGCGCTTCCTTCTTCTCAATCGAGTTTTAAAGGAGAGTGCTGGGTGTCTACGTCTACACCTTCGCGCATTGTAGGGCTGGACATAGCCCGTTCACTTGCCATTATTGGCATGATTATCATTCATATGGCCTCGTTGCTGTGGAGCACTAAAGTCATTCTTTCCGGATTGCCTTCATCTTTATTTGCCATCATCGCTGGTATTACGCTGATGATTATCGGAAGGAACTACACTCTGACCACCTTCATGCGGCTGGTGGCTCGGGGATGCATAATAATACTGCTCGGTCTTGCCTTGTTACCGGTAGGTGGCGAGATCCAAATCGTGCTTGTAGCCATGGGCATCACCATGGTGATTGTTTCCCTGGGTTCCCCGCTCAATTTCTGGTGGAAGGTTGCGCTTTTCCTTATCGCTACCGTTGCAGCGACAGTACTGTATGCGCCACAGACTTTGCCACAGATTTACCCCTGGTGGCGTGGATCGCTTACTTCATTGGTGGGATGCTTCTCTACGAAATTTATTTGAGCAACACCCATCATCGCGCCAATATCATGCATTGGGTTGTGACAGGCGTGAGCCTCGTCATTGCTGTGGTTGGTCTGTACTTCCGCTTTTGATCCAAATGTACCAGGGTTGGTTGCGCTTTACCGGACATACCGGTGTTGCGGGCGAAATTATCCTCTCGGTTGCGGTTGCTGCAGTTGTTCTCCACGTGTGTTTAATCGTCGGCAAGCGTATTCCGACGTTGGCTTACCCATTCGCTGCCCTGGGCTCAATGTCGCTTACCATTTATATTTTGCATGTGCTCACTGCCTACTATTGGCAGCAGAATGTAGCGTTGCATTCCACTATGTGGGCGTTGGGATTCGTAATTTTCTTCTTCATTATTGCCAGCCTCTGGAAGAAATTCGTGGGGCGAGGACCTTTTGAGTTGCTTGTTTCTAAAGCCATTAAAGTCATTGTGCCAGCAGAAGGAAAGAAGGCTTAAAAATGAAATTCAAGAAACTAGGTGCAGCTATCCTCGCCACCGGAATCATCGCCTTGTCCGCAACTCCAGCGAATGCCCTTGAACACGGAGAGCTTGCCCCTGATACCCCAGAAAGCCGCACTGTGGCTTCGCTCAAGATTGGTCGTGTGGGTAACTTCGGTGATTGCACTGGTACCTTGGTTTCGGACCAGTGGGTGCTCACGGCACGCCATTGCCTTGAGTCCGTCAACAATAAAGGTTCCCAGGTTCGGCTGGGCCAGGGAGGTATATGACGTGGATTCCTGGGCACTTTCCCCGCATTCTGACGCAGAGCTTGCTCCACCTCACCCGTAAGGTTACTTCCATCCAGCCAGCCACCCTTGCGCAGGAAGAACCCCAGGTAGGCCAGGTGGGTACCCTTTTATGGCTGGAGTAGTAGTTCTTCCATGGCTCGTCGGGGACAATTGCCGATGGCAAAAATGGAGGTGAAAGAACGCCTTGGTGGCGCTCCCTACTGGTGGACCCACTGCACCTACTGCGCCCACTGCCCCTGCTGCACCTACGGATGGCGAAAGCATCACCGCTCCCGCCATGCCACCTGTCGATGGCGAAAATGTGGTGATTCCCCCGGCAGCTGCTGGCGGTGAGAGTGTAGCTGTCCCCGGTACTCCCGCAGTGTCGGCTGAGGGTGAGAATGTGCCCGCTGATGCTGCCATGATGTCGATGGCGAGTACTATCCTTGATGCGCATTCGCTTTCCGGTGCCGGCATGCAGGGTGGCGATTCTGGCGGCCCATTCTTCGTGAACGGTAAGCTTGCTGGTCTCGCCACCGCGGGAACTGCTAATGGCGACCCAGATTTGCCCTCACCTAGCGCGGCAATTACTACGCTGGCGGGTACCGTCGACTGGGTGAACGACGTTACTAGCGGTCGTGACACCAAGAGCGTCTTGACCGCGGAAAATACCCCATTGCCTCCGAAGACGGAGCAGACCAGCAGTGAGAATATGTGGGTGTACCTTGCCATTGCGCTCTCCGGCATCGTTCTTACAGCGGCATATAGCTATGGAATAGCTGCTCGAAAACGGTCGCGTTAGTGCTAATCGAAATAAGTTAAAGCTCCTCTTTTCGGGATGAACCTGGGTAATTTTCCACTCTTGTTATACCTAGGTGCGGAAGGGGAGCTTTCAGCATGTCTCACGGAGACTCTGGTGCTTGCCGTCAACAATAAAACTTGTTTTGCCAGGGTTTCTGGTACTCATTTGTGGAAGATTGGCCTTGGCCGAAAATTCAAAGCTCCACTTCCGATCTAGGGTAAAGAAGAATGGCAAGAGGCTTGATCGGAAGTGGAGCTTTGAGATACTGACAGCCCAAAAGACCAGTTCTTTGCTTGTGCCGCGACTCATAAGTCCAGTGCTGTTTTTCGACGGTCGATCGAGATTGGTTTTCAAAGTTCGATTAGCCGGTGAGGGTATTCCCTATTCAATCTATATTTTATGGTAAAAACACATAAATATTGGCCATTTCCATATGGGGGTAATTGTGGTCGTAAATGACAAATTACATGACTGGCAATAAATTCAATAGGTATCATCGCTCATATCGGCAGAATGTTTGCTATCCAATATTATGAGGGAGTCATTATGTTTTCCACTATGAAGCGTCGTACCAAGGTTGCAGTTATTACTGTTTGCACTGCATTAGCCGTCACGTCAGTATCCCCAGCATCTGCAGCAAGCCTCAGTAAAGATGTGGAGGATACGGTTTATGGGTCTGCTCTTATGTCTGCAGCATTCCCGGTTATGACTGCCACATTGTTGGCATGCGCCTATCAGCTAAACCGCTCGTTGCGGCAACCAGTGGTCAGATTTCTGCACGCGTGCAGTTATGTAGTTTCGATGATTTAAGGAGTCATTATGTTTTCCATTATGAAGCGTCGCACTAAGGTTGCGGTTGTTGCTGTTTGCACTGCATTAGCCGTCACGTCAGTATCCCCAGCTTCCGCAGCATCAGCACTAAAGATTTGGAGAATCAAGCGTTTTTGGGTCGCTTGCCGTTGCTGCCTTGTCTGCGTTTGCTCCCATTGCACTTTCTGAATACGTGGGATGCACCCTGGTTCGACCGGTAATGGACGCAGCCAGTGGCCCATATATGTGCCAGCAATTTTTAAAAGTTTTGAAGCCGGCCAAGCTTTTCGACGTTCTCCCGTGGGCATATGAGTTCGTATGCCCACAACAATGAGGTGAAGTTTGTGTCTTAGATGAAGTAACACATTAAAATCCCGCTTTCTTGTGCATACAAGAGGCGGGATTTTACGTGATGGTAAGCAGATTCTAAGAGAATCTTTTAATAGATAGAAACTATGCTATCCAAAAGTATCGGGGGTAATGCTTAGCGCTTCTTAATAACTCAAAGCGCCAGGTAAATGACGGTCTATGGGGGTAAAGTGAAGTTGATGCTAGAACATATTGGGATTCCTGAGTAAATTCAGTTCATGAGAGCTTAACTAAAGCTACTTTTTCCCTATATATCTTCCCAATTTTCGATTGGATTTTTCTTATGAAACGCGCATCTCGCCTCTCCGCGCTCGCTGTCATTGCCTCGTTGACTTTCAGTGGTTTGACCGCCCCCAACGCTTTTTGCTGCCAGTAACAGTCCAGCTGATCCCGCTCCTGCCAACAACGCTCAAAAACGCCCCAGGCTGCTCCCGCAAATGATGAGCTAAAAGATGCTAAGCAGGCTGCTACCGAAGCTGCTGACGCTGTTCTTGCCTCGGTTAAAGAACTGACTAATCTTGCGAAGACCAAGGGAGCAAACTGCTGAGCAGGACGCAGTTGGGAAAATTGAACCCATCCGATCTGCTGTCGAGCAATTAAAGGGGCGAGATCGAGGCGAAAACTGAAGTTGCTGGCGTGACAGAAATCAAGACCCAGATTGAAACAAAAAAGACTGAGCTCACCCAGCTAAAGACCGTGATTGAGAAAGCTGCAAACAAGCCTGCCGAGGATCTGACCGAAGCTAAGAAAGCTGCTAACAAGACTGCAGATGAGGCTATCTCTTGCTACCGAAGCGGTTGCTGCTGCTGCTAAGAAGGATGAAGCTGCTGCTAAGGATCATGTTGAGAAGGCCAATGCCGCAAAGAAAGCCGCAGAGGAGGCAAAAGTCAAAAGATCGAGGCCGCTAAGACCGCTGAAGATGTCAAGGCTCAGCAGAAGGTGGTGAGAGCAGGCCAAGGCTGATGCCCAGTCCGCTAAGGATGAAATTGCTAAGCTTGCGGACAAGAAGGCTGATACCGGAAAAGATATCGCCGAGGCTAAGAAGGCTGCTACCGCAATTGCGGATGAGGCTATTAAGGTAGCTGATGAAGCGGTTGCCGCTGCTGCTAAGAAGGACACTGCTGCTGCTAAGGAGCATGTTGATAAGGCCAATGCCGCCAAGAAGGCTGCGCAGGAGGCAAAGCCGAAGATTGAGGCTGCTCAGAACGCTGACGAAGTCAAGGTTCAGAAGACAGCGGTAGATAATGCCAAGACCGATGCCCAAGCCGCCGAGGATGCAATCGCTAAACTCCCGGATAAGAAGGCTGACGAGGATCTGACCGCGGCTAAGCAGGCTGCTACGGACTGCGGATGAGGCTATCAAGGTAGCCGACGAAGCGGTCGCTGCTGCAGCCAAGAAGGACACTGCTGCTGCTAAGGGAGCATGTTGATAAAGGCCAATGCCGCTAAGAAGGCTGCGCAGGAGGCAAAGCCGAAGATCGAGGCTGCTAAGACTGCTGACGAAGTCAAGACCCAGCAGGCAGCGGCAGACAAGGCCAAGACTGAGGCTCAGGGCTGCCAAGCGATGCAATCGCTAAGCTTCCGGATAAGAAGACTGATAGCGACAAAGACATCGCCGCAGCTAAGGACGCCGCCAACAAGGCGGTCGATGATGCTATCAAGGCCACTGACGAAGCTCTTGCTGCAGCCAAGAAGAAGGAACAAACCGATTCGCTGAAGGCGCAGTCAAGGAACTTGAGACCCTCAAGACCAATCTTGGAGCCCTCAAGAAAAGAGATTTCCGAGGCCAAGACCGTTGCTGCTCTGAACGCCCAGAAGGACAAGGCTGAGAAGGCCAAGGGCTACGGTGGTAGAGCAAAAAGCAAATAATTGACAAGGTTGCCGACAAGAAGGGGTCGAGCAACATTAGCTCGGAAAAACAAGAACGTACGTACCGCACTTGCCGTAGTCCTCGGCGTGTTGGGTGTAGGCGCACTCGTGGCAGCCATCTTCCAGTTCGCAGGACCCGCACTCAAGAACCTGGGGATTGAACTGCCTAAGTTCTAAAAACCACGATCTTGAATCACAGCCCCTGAGCCGGATTTTGGTCGGGGGTTTGTTGTCTTACCCACGACACCCACCTACAGAAACTATGCTACTCAAAAACTAGGGGGTAGTTTCTTACAATTCTTATGTGACAAAAGACCCAGGTAGACCCTGTTTGAGGGGTGATTTTAATTAAATGGAGATGCCTAACGGAGCATATGGGTAGTTTTATTTAGTAAGGAATTTTTAACCAAAAATTTCCTTTTCCTTAAGAGTCAACTTTGCGATATTTTTGGAGTTTTCTAATGAAACGCGTGTCCCGTCTTGCTGCGCTGACTATTGCCACCTCTCTGACCGTTTCCGGCATGACTGTCGCCACCGCTGAAGAAGCCCAAACCCCTCCCGCGGCTGTTGAACAGGCAGCCGAAGTCACCAAGGAGGACCAGGGGAAATCCGGTCACCGGTAATAATAACGGTTCTCCCGGTACCGAAGACAAAAAACAACTATGAGAATGTGGAAAAGAAACCATCACGGCTCTCGCTGACAGTGCCATCAAAACTGCCGATAAGGCTATCGATGCAGCTAAATTCAAGGATCCAGAGCTTGTAAAAGACTTTGTCAAAGCGCTGAAAAAGCCAAGGCCGAGGCCGAAGCAATCAAAAAGGCACTGCCAACAACCAATGATGAGCCGGGCCTGATGGAGCTTATGAAGCGAGCTGACGCTGCGAAATACCGGGCCGATCGTGCAGAAATGGATATCCGTGAAGTAACCAGCCCGGAAGACCTGGCGAAGGCACGGAAGGCTGCAGATGAGGCTGCCGATGCGTTCCTCCGTGACATTGATGAAGCGTTGAAGGTTGCCAAGAAGAAGCAGCAAACCGATACGCTGAAAGAACTAGTCGCACAAGCCGAAACTGCCAAGGCCGATGCCGAAAAAGGCCAAGAAGGCCATTCCGGGATTACCTCCATGACCACCTTGAATGAGCTCGCAACGTATCTCAATGATGCGCGGGATGAATTCCGTAAGGTTCGTGCAACCATTGACACGGTTCCCCAATGCTCAAAAACAAGTCTTCTGACAATTCGAAGGTGAAGACCATCATTGCTGTGCTCCTCGGCGTCTTGGGCTTGGGGCGCTATTGCCGCCGCCATCGTGCAATTCGCAGGTCCAGCGCTGAAGGCCTTTGGCATTAACCTGCCTGGGCTAGTAAACCGATAATCAATGAGCCTCCGGTCTATTCCGCCGGGGGCACTTTTGCTTGCTTGTCGACGCCCTGAAGATCTTCTTTGATTTTCGAGGGAATGCAATCTGATTGCATCAGGTGTGGATCAGCCTTGCTTGCCATACTTGGATTGTTTCGGCACGGAGATTCGAAACATAGTAATTTTTCTATAGAACATATTGAGTAATTTTTACATCAAGAGATGAGTGTTATTGCAGGTAGAGCGTTGTGATGGGGTGGTATCTTTATGATATCTACCTCAACAAACTTTTACTTTTACTAAGATGAATCACTGCAGCATTTAAGCAAAATGTTATTTGCTGCATATCTGTTGCTTTTATCGGAGGTTATTTATAGTGTTTCCACTCTCGTTATTCCGCGAGGATGATTATTACTTCTCTTTGCAGTTACTAATGCGATGGCAGCCCATGCGGGTTTGGCGAGTTGCCGAAGATCTGGATGCTAATACGCAACTTGCTGATGTTATTGCTGATGAGCAGGAAAAATCTCACTAATGAGAATCAAAACATGAATCAACAAGATGCCTCTGGTAATGGTCGTCATGAGCGAGCAACAAGAACGTATTATTGCTCTCTTGGATGAGACTATTAAGATTGCCGATGAAGCAATCGTTGTGCCCAGGCAAAAGATCTTGGCAATGAAGGTTATGATGCAGCAAAAATCAAACAACAAGCAGTTGATCTTAGGAGACTGCTGCGACGACTCGTGATAAGGATGTCCTTAGGGGCATTGGAATTTCGGGCCAGGGTGTTGAAAGAAGCTGCTGTTGACGTAAAGCGGAAAGCTAGCAACGTTGGTGCTTCCGAAGCGGATGTGGCGAGGGTTCGGCAGGAAACCTCTCGGGCAATCGATGCGTTTCTGAAAGAAATTGATGAAACGCTTGCTATCGCGGAAAAGAAAAGAACAAACCGATAGCCTAAAAACTATGTCCACCTCGCGCGAATGTCCAAGGCGAATGCTGAGCTGATGAAACAAAAAGCTCCCGCACACTGGGATTGGAAGAATTACAGGAGCTAAAAAGATAACATTGATATTGCCTCTGTTGGTTTTCGCAACAATTTAGGGGCAGCTATCAAGGACGCTCCCGATAAGAGTGGCCAGAGCTCCAGTACAGATTCGGTGTGCGAGGCATTATCGCTGTGATTCTCGGCGTCTTGGGCGTGGGTGCCATCGTTGCCGCGATCATGCAGTTCGGTGGTCCAGCACTCAAAAACCTTGGCGTGAACTGCCGGGAATCCCACAACGGTAGAGGGCGTCTCTATAGATAATCGACAGTATGTTCTATGATATTGGTTTTCGGGAAACCGGTCACAAGGTTTCCTACCGATTTGGCATAGGGGTGGGTAATAGCATCCACCCCATGCTGAAATTTCCTGGTGACTCACAGAGAGCGGCAAGTGACAGTGGTGGGGAGGTTCGCGCCTGCGTTGGGCGTCGAAAAAGCGGGAAAATATGCCCACAATTTTCCTCTTAATGGCGACAAGTTTCAGTATAAAAATGCGATATTTTTTCACTAAAATGGGGGATGCTGTTTTCAAGATAGTTACCAACAGAATAGTGTTCAGTGCCCTGAACAGCACAAAGTGTTTGGTCGGGCAAAAACCCACATTTTTTAACGAAAATATTTGCTTTCGGTCGACATAAACTGAAAAACACCAAGCGTGACCGAAGATTTTGCAATAGTGTCAAAGCCATGAGTCCACGAAAAATTGGAGTTACCGAAGTAGCTCTTCGAGATGCGCACCAAAAGTCTGTTTGCCACCCGAATGGCCTTGGAAGACATGGTTTGCTGCCTGCGATGATATCGATAAGGCCGGCTTCTGGTCGGTGGAATGTTGGGCGGCGCCACCTTCGACGCCTGCATTCGCTTCCTCAATGAAGACCCGTGGAAGCGACTACGCACCTTCCGGGAGCTCATGCCCAATTCTCGGCTGCAAATGCTGCTCCACGGCCAAAACCTTCTGGGCTACCGTCACTATGAAGACATGGTTGTCGATAAGTTCGTTGAAAAATCCAAGGAAAAACGGCATGGACGTGTTCCGCGTTTTTCGATGCGCTCAACGATCCCCGCAACCTAGAACGCGCCATGACCGCGGTGAAGAAAGTCGGTGGCCATGCCCAAGGCACCATTTGCTACACCGTATCCCCCTACACGATGTCGACGGCTACATTAAACTGGCCGGGCAACTCCTCGATATGGGGGCAGACTCCATCGCCCTCAAAGACATGGCAGCTCTGCTGAAGCCACAACCTGCCTACGACATTATTCGCGGCGTCAAAGACACCTACGGCGACGACGTGCAAATCAACGTACATTGCCACTCCACCACCGGTGTTACCTTAGTCACGCTCATGAAGGCCATCGAAGCTGGCGCCGATGTGGTTGATACCGCCATCTCCTCGCTGTCGCTTGGCCCAGGTCACAACCCCACGGAATCTCTCGTGGAAATGCTGGAAGGCACCGGCTGCACCACCGACCTGGACATGGATCGCCTGATTAAGATCCGCGACCACTTCAGAGACGATTCGCCCGAAGTACCGCGAATTCGAGTCGAAAAACCCTGGTCGACACCAATATCTTCCTGTCGCAAATCGGCGGCATGCTGTCTAATATGGAATCCCAGCTTCAAGCCCAAGGCGCCGGCGACCGCATTGATGAAGTGATGGAAGAAGTGCCGCGAGTTCGTGCCGCAGCTGGCTACCCGCCGCTCGTGACGCCATCCTCGCAAATCGTGGGCACCCAGGCGGTGTTTAACGTGCTCATGGGTTCCTACAAGGTCATGACCGCCGAATTCGCCGACCTTATGCTGGGCTATTATGGCGAATGCATCCGGTGAACGCGACCCTCGAGCTCATCAAGCAAGCGGAACAGCAAACCAGAAGCAGCAGATCACGGTTCGCCCTGCCGACCTGCTAGAACCCGAATGGGACACCCCTGGTTTCCGACGCCGAAAAGTTGGAAAGGCTTCGACGGCACCGACGAAGACGTGCTCACCAACGCACTATTCCCCAACGTGGCACCGGGCTTCTTCAAGACCCGCCCTCGATGGGCCAGAAGAATGTGGGCGTAGATCCCAGCAAGCAAAAAGAAGCGGGAGAACGAACCCGTGCTAGAGCCCATCACCACAAAGTGAGCGTTGGTGGTCGCACCCAAAGCCGTTCACGTCGAGCCAGCCGAATAACGTCGAAGTAATAAGGAGAGATCATGGCTAATGACCCAACCATGGAGCAGCGTCTCGAACAATTGGCCGAAGCCCGCCATAAGGTTGAATTAGGCAGCGGCGACGAAAAAATTGAAAAACAACACGCCAAAGGCAAGCTCACCGCACGTGAACGCATCAATTTGCTTGTCGACGACGATACGTTCTTCGAAACCGGAATGTTCGCCAAGCACCGCACCACCCATTTCGGCATGGACAAAGCCGATGCCCCGCCGATGGTGTAGTAACCGGCTCCGGCGCCGTTTTTCGGTCGCCCGCTACACATTGCCTCCCAAGACTTCACCGTTATGGGTGGTTCCGCCGGCGAAACCCAGTCGAACAAAGTTGCGGCCATGATGGAAGCGTCCGCCACGACCGGCACGCCATTCATCTTCATTAACGACTCCGGTGGAGCCCGCGTACAGGAAGGCATTGACTCCCTGTCTGGCTACGGCAAGGTGTTCTACCACAATAGTGCTGCTATCTGGTCTGGTTCCCCAGATTTCCATCATTGCCGGCCCCTGCGCCGGGTGCCGCCTATTCGCCGGCCCTCACCGACTTCATTATCCAAACCCGGCAGGCCAATATGTTTATTACCGGCCCCGGCGTGATTAAGTCGGTCACCGGTGAAGAGTCACCACCGAACAACTTGGCGGTGCCGATGCCCACATGACCAAGTCCGGCAACATTCACTTCATTGCCGATGATGACGAACAAGCAATCCTGATCGCCCAAAAACTGCTGAGCTTCCTGCCGCAAAAACAACACGGAGGAGCGCCGGTGGTGGATCCCGATCCGGTGGTGGAACCCGATTACGAATTGCGTGACATTGTTCCCTGTTGAGGGCAAGAAGGGCTACGATGTGCGGGAAATCATCACCCGCATTGTGGACCGTGGGAGATTTCCTCGAAGTCCAGGCCGGTTTTGCCCGTAATATTGTGGTGGGCTTCGGTCGTATCGTGGGTCGCACCGTTGGTGTGATCGCTAACCAGCCCAACGTCATGTCCGGTGTGCTTGATATTGACTCCTCTGATAAGGGGTCGCAGTTCATCCGCTTCTGTAACGCCTTTAACATCCCGCTGGTCACCCTGGTGGATGTGCCCGGCTTCATGCCTGGTGTGGCCCAGGAACACGGTGGCATTATCCGCCACGGTGCCAAGATGCTCTATGCTTATTCGTCGGCCTCGGTGCCGAAGGTGACCGTGGAATTGCGCAAGTCCTACGGTGGTGCCCACCTGGCCATGTGCTCGAAGGACCTGGGTGCGGATCGGGTCTTTGCCTGGCCCACCGCCGAAATCGCCGTTATGGGTGCCGAAGGTGCCGTCAATGTGGTGTTCCGTAAGGAAATCGCCGACGCCGAGGATCCTGCCGCTAAGCGGGAAGAACTCATCGCCCTGTACAAAGAAACCTTCTCCACGCCGTTCATGGCTGCATCCCGGGGCTTGGTCGACGACATTATCGACCCGGCAGACACCCGTCGGCATATTGCAAATGCCCCTGGAAATCTTGGCGAATAAGCGGGTGCACCGGCCGAAGAAGAAGCACGGCCCTGTCCCCATCATAAAAACACCACCAAGGCGAAAAATCATGAGTGAATTAACCAATCAAGAACTGGTTGAGCTTGTCCCACAAGCTCAGTGCTCGTCTCGACCAAGCCGAGGCGGAGATCGCTGAGCTACGCAAACGCTCCGATGCTTCCATTCCAGAAGACGTCATCATTGCCATTTCGGCAGCGGTCAGTGCGTTTATGGGGAATAAGGGCAAGGTGAAGGCGGTGCACTACCTGCGGCACCGTACTTGGGCTGCCTAGGGTCGCTAATCGGTCCAGCAGCACATGCTGGGGAATTAACGACCGAAATATCAGAAGAGGAAAACACATGAAACTCACCGTGACCGTCAACGGTATTGCCTATGCTGTCGAAGTTGAGGTCGAAGAAGAACGCCGGCAGTTAGGCTCGATCGTCTTTGGGGGTGGCGGCAACGCCAACCATCAGGAACCGGCTACTGCATCCGTGCAAGGCGTGTCCGCTAACGCCGTCAGTGCGCCGCTGGCCGGCTCAGTGTTTAAGATCCTGGTCAACCAGGGTGATGAGATTGAGGCAGGGCAGGGTATTGCTCGTCCTCGAAGCCATGAAAATGGAGACCGAAATCACAGCACCCAATGCTGGTGTAGTGACTGCGGTGCATGTCGCCGTGGGTGATTCCGTACAGGGTGGACAGGCACTGATCGAAATCGAATAATCCTAGCTCACGCGCATCGCTGCGATGGCATTCTGGCAATATCCTGTCAGGATCCTGGTAGCATTCTGGCGGGTATTCTGGAGCACTCTAATGACCCCTGGCATAACCCCTGATGGGGGTAGATGGTACCGACTAATCTAAAATTCCATGGCATGATAGCCACAGCTTAACAATTGACCCCCGTTTTTCTATGGGAGAGGCTTTGCTTCATGCATAAAAAGTCCACCTTTCGCTGCCTTGCCATCGCAGCGTTTGTGAGCTCGTTAGGGATGACAACCATCCCTAACGCTGCGAGCGCTGAGCCGCCTGCTGCGTCTGATGTTGTTTCTACAGACGGCTCAAGAACTGACGAATGCCGGTATCCCTGTCGACCCGGCCGTGACCAATGGGGCGGTCGCTGCGGCGCAAAATGCCGAGCAGGCGGCCCAAAATGCGCAGCAGGCTGTGGATTCCGCGGTGAATTCATTATCGGCTGCCACGCCGGTTGCGCCCACCGTCCCGGAGGCCCCAGCTGTTCCTAATTTCACGCAGGATATTCCCCGGAGCAGGCAATGCCCGAGGTAGTGCCGCGGATTTCTTCTGAACTGTCGTCAGCCATTAATTCGGTGACCGGTAACTCCCAGCAGCCTGCGCCATCGCCAAGCGTGCCCGAGACTGCCGTAACGCCAGAAACCCCGAACGCTCCAACCGTGCCAAGTGCGCCGGGCGTGCCCTGAATGCGTTGGATGGTGCGGCAAACATCGTCAACACGGAAAAGCCTGAGAACAAAACTCAGGATACCGAAGCTGGTGCTGACTCGGATGAGTATGAGCCGGGGCGAACCGAAACTCCGCCACTCGTGCGCCGTTATATTGATGCCCAAATCAAAGAGGCTACCGCACCATCGGAACGGGCAATCAGTAGCGTGAGCCAATTATTCGAAAACATCAATAAGCTGCGCGATGGTTCGCTCAGCTCGACCGAATATTCGGCAAATAAGCTGATGCAGCGGCCCAACATTAACCGCAATGCGGCTGAATTCGAGGCTCAGGTTGCCCAGTTTGAGTCTCAGGGTGGCCCAATTGGCTAGCTCTGGGGTGAACCATGCGGGGGAGCCGTATAAGGAAGTAGGGAAGGACTATCGGCCCATCATTGATGGCCCGAACACTACCACTGGCAGTATGATCCGTTCTCCAAGTTTATGGCGCAGCGGTTCACCGCAAACCGGGTATTGCATCAGGTGCCGGGTTCCTGGTTTGACCAGCCGGATACCCCGCTGGCCTCGGTGTCTTACCGAACGGGAGGGGCAATTCCCTGTATGGCTCCATCCACCCCGGTATACGTCGGCGATAATCAGCTGTGCACCGTTGCCGCCACCGGCTACGATAAGCAGGGGCCGCAAAGGTTGCCATCACCGCCGGGCATTGTGGTAATCCCTGATCCGGTGAAATCCGCCGACTCTTGGCGGGTAGGGCGTTCCGGCACGGTCGTGGATTCGAACAAGGAATTGGATTACTCGGTCATCGAATTGGATTCGAATGCTCGGGTGAGCCGCCACTATAACAACGTGACTGTCAACCATGTTGGTGGAAACCCCTGGCCAGTGGAAGCGTGTGTGCAAGACTGGTGTCGCCAGCGGTACTACCTGTGGTCATGTGTGGGTGGCTGATGAAGGCCGTAACGTATCGCAAGTGTGTGCCATGGCTGGTGATTCCGGTGCGCCCGTGATGGAAGGCGATCGCCTGGTGGGCATGGTGTCCGGTGGCGCATTGCCGGATCATAACCTGTCCTGCCGCATCTATGGCAGGGGCTCGGCCCACATGCCGACGATTTCCACGAACTTTGAAGCAGTGCGTCACGACATTGACGCTAAGGATGGCGTTGGTGCCGGTTTCCGGCCCCGGACGACTAAATCCGCTTGCAGATAATCTTCGGAAAATTAATGTAACCCGCCTCACCGGTCCTGTGGGACCACGGGGCGGGTTTACGCTATGGTGTTGCTAAACGGTGAGGTTGCTCATCCATCAAATATAGTAGGGGGCTAATCACGGTCCAGGCTGCGACAGCGGTACCGGCCACGACTACGCGACTGGATTGCACGACGGTGCCGCAAAACATGACCGCGACGCCACTGAAGAAGGCGAACGGCATGTACCAGGTAAACGTGGCGATTCCCGTGACTGGGATCAATACTACGACGGCACAAAAGATGAGTAGGGCGGTCGAGGTGATGTCTTCCGAGCCGATGCGGTTGTTGTGCCATTATTGAGATTGTGGAACCGAGGCGAGGCATAGGATTGTCCTTAATCTACATATCGAATTATAGATTTTTACTTTGTAGTATCTGTCGTATTTTCCCTAAATCACCCAGCATCGTAGCGTAATTACACGGTTATATTGTTATTTATCGCGGTGCGTTGCGTGATTAATTATCACATCGTCACGGCGGTGGCGGTCAGAGGTGATATATTTTCCGGGGCAGATATGTGAGACAGCGAGATTGGCAGCTAACGCGGCAATCACGCTTTGGTATATACCGGCCCACAACGCCATAATGACGCCGAGTGCAATCACGGTTTTTAACCGCATGACGTGTCCCACGGCAATGAACATCACCGTGCTGATAACGCATAAGAGGGAATAGAGTCCCCCGCTGGAAAATCCATGGTCAATGAGGGAAAAATGATGACCAGGAGTGCGGTAGTGCCCGCAACGATATAGGTAAGCAGACGAACCCCCGGCGAACGAAAATCATGCGGTGGTGGCGTGTCTGATGGGGATCTAGGGACGGTCACAATAACGCTTTTTCAACCAATAGCGAATTTGGTACTATTGTATCCAAAATTCTATAAAAAGCTAGCGCTATTGCCTATCTTGCTATTCCGCGGGACCAAGATATTGTAATACCTGGTCGTGTAGTAACCCATTTGTGGCTATCGCCGAGCCGCCATGTGGTCCGTCCACGCCGCTTAACGACGTAAACCGCCCCCGGCCTCGGTCACCAACACGGCTAACGGTGCTAAATCCCACAGCGATACCTCCGGTTCTGCCGCAATATCCACTGCACCCTCTGCCACGAGGCAGTAGGAGAAGAAATCCCCAAATCCCCGAGCCGCCAAGTGTCGTCGGTGAGCTGTAGAAACCGGTCACGTATCCCTAGCTGCTGCCACCCCTCCAAAAGATGAGAAGGAAATGGAGGCATTTTCTAGCGAACTAACATTCGATACCCGAATTTTCTTGGTGACATTATTTACCGACCGGAATGCTCCATGCCCGGTAGCGGCCCACCAACGACGGCCCAAAGCTGGTGCCGAAATCACTCCCACCGTGGGGATGCCGTCGACAAGCAACGCAATGAGTGTCGCCCACACTGGCACGCCTCGCACAAAGTTTTTCGTGCCATCAATAGGGTCGATAATCACCGCCTACCAGCAAATTCGCAGTGCCCCAAATTCTTCCCCACAATTGTGTCATTGGGGTATTGCTGCGTAATCAGCCGGCGCAACTCCTGTTCGCGGGCGACGTCGGCGTCGGACACGGGTGCCATGTCGGGCTTCGATGAGATCATTCAGATCCGTCGCATCAAAAACGATCCACGGTGATAGCATCCGCGGTATTCGCAAGGGTGAGCGCAAAATCAATATCAGAGCGGTAGGGCATTCGTTAACCTGGAGCAGTTCGATGAGTTCAGTGGCAGCCTGGTGATTGCCGGCAAACCGACCATGTTACCCCGCCTGCCGCCCACGTTGGCATAGATCCGCCCACGCCGGCCGACCAAAGCCCGCCCGAAGCCAATCCCCAATCCGCAACACTATGCGGCAGCCACACGCCCAACCCTGCCATCGGCAAAGCGTTGCTCAAAATCAATCGACCCCGCCCCAACATCCGCAGCGTTGCGACCCAGGTTGCCACCTTATTCCATGCCGAAAATATTTTCGGATCAGCGAGCGATGATGGTGAATATATGTGCCCAACGACACCATATTTAATGGCTTATCCACCAACGGCGTTAAGGGTTTGCCGTCTTTAGTCGAAGAAATATTCGGCCCGCCAAACCACGTGTATCCCATGGCCGGCCGGTGCACCGCACCGAAATGCACCTCGGTGGGATCCGCCGGTGAACCCGACACCAACGCCACCGCCGAACAAAAATAGTCACTGCCGGACGCAAAATTATAGGTACCATCCACGGGTCGATCACCCACATCTTACCGCTCTCCGAGGCCCGCTGGGTGCCCTCCTCACCCAACACCCCATCCGCCGGACGCACCAACTCCAACACCCCAGCCACAAAACGCCTCCGCGGCCTTATCCGCCTCAGTCACAATATCAGACACCGACGTCTTCTGCTCCGGGGCTTGCAGCCCCGCCTCACGCATCGCCACGCCAACCGGCCTGCGTTATACACCAAGGCCTGAGCCAAATGCTCATCACTATCGGCCTCATGCCCCACCGCAAAGGTCTTGATCAACGCCGGAATCATCTCATGTAATGGTGTTGGAGAACTCATGATGTCTATTGTGCCCCTGTCACAGTGAAGAAAATCTATGCGCCTAGCAGTGCGATTACCATTTTCCCCCGGCAGCGTGCGATAAACTAAGTGGTTATGCGACCGAGACTTCCAGCCGAACTTACTGCGCTTGATACCACCCTGACCTCGATTGAAAAAGGTGATGAACCCTGCCGATTTGAGTGATCGTGCCCGGGAACTAGCAGCAAAGCCGCCGACCCCAGCCTGTGGGATGACCCCGAACATGCGCAACGGGTCACCAGCGAATTATCGCAAGTGCAAGTCCAGCTGAAGAGATTGCAATCACTACGCTCCCGGCTCACCGACCTGCCCATTATGTATGAACTCGCCGAAGAAGAAGGCGAAGGCACCGACATTGCCGACGAAGAACTCGCCGATCTGCGGGCCGACATTGATGCCCTCGAAGTCACCACTCATGCTGTCCGGGGAATACGATCCCGGGAAGCACTCATCAACTATCCGCTCCGGCGCGGGCGGCGTTGACGCCGCGGACTGGGCCGAAAATGCTTATGCGCATGCATATTCTGATGGGCCGAAAAACAGGGACGCAAAGTAGAAGTGTACGACATCTCCCTACGCCGAAGAGGCCGGAATAAAAATCAGCCACCTTTATCGTCCACGGCGAATACATGTACGGTACCTTATCGGTGGAACAAGGCGTGCACCGGCTCGTGCGTATTCTCCTTCGACAATCAAGCCCGCCGGCAAACCTCCTTCGCCGAAGTGGGAAGTGCTCCCAGTGGTGGAAATCACCGACCACATCGACATCCCCGACTCCGAACTACGAGTCGACGTATACCGCTCTTCCGGGCCGGGCGGCCAATCCGTCAACACCACCGACTCTGCCGTGCGACTCACCCACATTCCTACCGGTATCGTTGTCACCTGCCAAAACGAAAAATCCCAAATCCAAACAAAGCCTCGGCGCTGCGTGTGCTTCAGGCAAAAACTCCTGGAACGCAAACGCCAAGAAGAACGCGCGGAGCTAGACGCCCTCGGCGCCGGCGGAAATGCATCATGGGGCAACCAAATGCGCAACTATGTGCTCCATCCTTTCCAAATGGTGAAAGATCTCCGCACCGGCTTTCGAAGTGGGATCCCCAAAAAGTGTTAGACGGTGACCTTGATAAATTCCTCGAAGCAGGGATTCGGTGGCGCAAAGGGACAACACACCGAAACCAAAATAAAACCCCTGCAACACGAGCATCATGAGCCCCAACAATCACAGGGGCTTGGCTACAGTGGTCTAAGTGATCACCTTGACAACGTCACCAAACTCTATAAAACCTCAACCCGCCCAGCACTCAATGAAATTTCGCTCACCATCGACAAAAGGCGATTTTGTCTTCCCATCGGCCCCTCGGCCCGGCAAATCCACCTTCCTCGAACTCATGATCCGCATGAAACCAACGTCACCTACGGCGACATCCACATCGATGACTTCCATGTCAATAAACTCAAAAGGCCGCCAGATCAACAAACTACGGCAAAAATCGGCTACGTTTTCCAAGACTTCCGACTCCTCCAACAAAAACCGTCTACGATAACGTAGCCTTCGCCCTGGAAGTCATAGGAACCAGAAAAGACAAAATCGCCCGCATCGTCCCCAACACCCTCGAACTCGTCGACCTTGCCCGGCAAAGAAAACCGCTACCCCACGAACTTTCCGGCGGCGAACAACAACGTGTTGCCATCGCCCGCGCCTTCGTTAACCGACCCCTCGTGCTGTCACGCCGACGAACCCACCGGCAACCTCGACCCCGAAACCGCTGACGGCATCATGGTCCTCCTCAACCAAATCAACCGCACCGGCACCACCATCGTCATGTCCACCCTGCAACGCCCGCGCGCCGTCAACGACATGCGCCGCCGAGTCATCGAACTCAAACTCGGCAACCTCGTCCGCGATGACGCCCACGGTGTTTACGGCGAAGCATAAAACCCACCAGCCACCCCACAGCAGCACCCAAGAGAGACAATCATGAGCTTCAACTTCGTCATCCGCGAAGCACTCCGAGGACTCGGACGCAACCTCACCATGACCATGGCGCTCATTATCACCACCGCCATCTCCCTCGCCCTACTCGCCACCGGCTTCCTCGTCACCACCATGACCGAACGCACCAAAGACATCTACCTCGACCGCGTAGAAGTCATGGTCCAATTCAACGACGATGTTTCCGCCAAAGACAAAGACTGCACCAGCAAAGAGAATGCACCGAAGTCGCGACCTCCCTCAGCAAATCCGAAGGGTAGCATCCGTCACCTTCCGATCCCGCTGAACAGTCCTACCAAAGGTGCGTCGAACTCTTCCAAGAATCCGACCCATCCTCGTCAAGGAAACCTCCCCGATGCGCTCCCGCAGCACTCCACGTCCGACCCACCAACCCCTTGACACCACACCCCTCAACCCCATCCGACAACTACCCCCAGGTAGCAACCATCATCGACCAAGTCGACGACCCTCAGCGACGCCACCAGCAACCTTGACGCCATCCGCAACGCCACCTTCCTCTTCGCCGCAGTTCAAGCACTCGCAGCTATCTTCCTCATCGTCAACATGGTGCAAATCACCGCATTCAACCGCCGCCAAGAAACCGAAATCATGCGCATGGTCGGCGCCTCCCGCTGGTACACTCAAGCCCCTTTGTGCTCGAAGCCATCATCGCAGTCCTCGCCGGCTCCATCCTTCCGCCCTCGCCCTCTTCGCTGGAAAAATCTGGGTCGTCGACAAAATCCTCAAAGTCCTTTTACGACTCCCAACTCGTCGCCCGAGTCACCACCGCAGACATTTTGGCTCATCACCCCATCGTGGCACTCATTGGCATCGCCTTCGCAGCCATCACCGCCCAAGGCACTCTCCGCTGGTATGTCCGCAAATAGTGCAACCGCAAGCGGTGGGCGTCAGCTACAATGAAACAACTATGGCTAAAAAGAAGACCACAAACCTCAACCCCACCATTGCAACAAACCGCAAGGCCAGGCACGATTATAATATTTTAGAAACCCTACGAATGCGGCATGGTGCTTGTTGGTACGAAGTGAAAATCCCTCCGCGAAGGCAAAGCATCGCTTGTCGACGCCTTTGCGACGATCGACGACGGTGAAGTCTGGCTCCGCAACCTCCACATCCCCGAATACTCCCGCGGACATTGGACCAATCACAGCCCGCGCCGGGTTCGGAAACTATTGCTCCATCGACGCGAAATCGACACCCTCACCGGTAAAGTTCGGGACGGAAATAAAACCCTGGTGCCCTGAGCCTTTATTTTAAAAACGGTCACTGAAATGCGAACTTAGGCTCGCCCAAAGGTAGCAAGCTTACGACAAACGCCAAGACATTAAACGCCGCACCGAAGAACGAGAAATCGTGCGTGACCTCAGGCGTCGGGTGAAGGGAATAATCGGTTAACTTTGCGTGTTATAATGACTGAACTGGTTGGAAAGATGCACATCCCGCCGACTAGTACACGGGGTCGATTCAGGGTTTCGACTACGAACATTACGCCAGGGAAGCGTGCCGGTGCAGGCTAGAGACCACCGCAAGCGTCGCCGCAACTCATAAGCGCCGAGAACACTCAGCGCGACTACGCTCTCGCTGCCTAATACAGCGATACGCGTGTCTGTCAGACCGGAATCGTCCCTGGTCCGGACCCTGGCATCGACTAAAGGACTTGCCGCTTTATTTGGTTAACGAGGTACAGCGGGACTTTCATCGTTAACTGTGGCCCATCATCCAGGAGGGTTCGTCCGAGCTGGAGGGTCGAGTAAAAGATCGTGCACGAACTGCGCACGGAGAAGCCCTGGCAACATGGCGTGGGACCCGGGTTCAATTCCCGGCGGCTCCACGGTTAACAGGATCCCCACGTACACCATGACGTGGGGGTCCTTCTTTGCCCTGTGACCTGCGTGAAATGATGAGCGGCAACAAAGGACAATGACCCGCTCATGGGTTCATAAATGTAAAATTATTGGTAATAATATAGCCAGTATTGCCAATGATTTTACTGTCACTCACATGGATGAAGCCTGGCTTCTCATTTTGGGGTTTGGTCGTATTTTCTGGCCTTCAAAAATGAATCCGCAGGTCGATGCTTTTTATTGGGGTTTCATGAAAAATGTAGCTCAAGTAAGGATCAAAATAAAACCCCGGAAACCGAGGGTATTGCCTAATATGTTGCCATGATTGGCGAGCGGGGCGGTTAGCGTGCCAGGCTTTCACCTCCTCTGCGTCCCATAGGGGTGTGCGGCCATCGAGGTGTGCTACGGGTTGGGGTGTCGACCGCCTGCATGGTAGTTCGCCCAGGTGCGTGGGCCGATACCACAGTAGGTGGCGCAGTCGATGACTCGCCATAGCACCCGGCCTGTGGCTTGGTCGGTGATGATAGGGATTACCGTCATCGGTCGAACTCCTTGCTAGCAGGGTGATGATGCCAATCGTGTAGATCAGCAGCCATAGTGGGTTCGGCCGGGTGTAGAGAAACACCGCAACGGCGACCGACCCGCCCCACCGGATTGATGTTTCACCATTATCTCCTTTGAGAAGAGTAGTGTGGAGGGTGCCTCCCGCCCATATATGCCATGGTGCGGGAGGCTACTTCTTCCGCTTTCCACGTCGGTATCGTTTCATATCTTTCTGGTGCTTCCCAGGTTTACCGCCTCTTGGGGGAAAAACCATGCAAGGAGTTCAGAATGATACCGGTCGTTTCCCACGGACTGGAGAACATCAGGGGTGACTATAATCACCTCCCTCCCTGCTGAGTTCTCTCTTTGTTCCTTGGCGGAACAGCTAGCTATTATGCGGTTCTAGGACGTTACGCATCAAGTGGTATTACTATAAGAATGCCCTTACTCGTGTTGATGTGGGGTAGGGATGCTTGACTATAAAAAGTCTAGCTATGAAAACCGCGCCGGGGGATTAAGGATATCTGCGATCCAGCCAATCATGAACAATCCCTGCTGTACAGGTATATAGAATGCCTTTGCCAATTTTCCCTACATAGTAGTAGTGAAGGCCTAGGTAGCCGCCGAAGAAGAGACAGAGAAGATAGATTGTATAGTTCTTGTTAGCCCTTAAACCTGTATTAGCTTGCCGGTGTCCCAGTCGTGACGGATTGGAGTAATGAGGTTTACCGTATTTCCGAACACCATATGCGTGATTATCTTCAAGATTAGGGCGGTATCGTCCGGGGACATTATAAGTGTAGGGGTCAGAAGCATAAGGCACTAGCTGTGGGATCGGGCATATATCAGGGGTGTATAGGTCCTTATCTGTTATCTCTTCGAAGGTCGCAGCCTTGAGGGTGACCTCAGCGGAGGTGGGCGTCTCCCTGAGATAAGCATGGCATACAGTAATAAGTCCCAGGGAATCATAGTGCTCAATGATGGGAGGAATTTTGCGTCCTGTCGCCTTACTCAACTCTCCGATTCGCTTGTCGTCTAGTCGAACCTCGACCCCCAGCCCAGCGTGCGGGTGCCGAAAAATACCCTGTGCAGCGTCACGAGAATGTAGGTTTTGCATTCCCCCAGCCCCGTATATGATTGCAGCACATCAAAGGTGGTCTTTCTCCTTAGCGACCTGGCTAGTTCGTCCCCTAGGAATAACCGCCCATTTTTGTGAAGGAGGATTGTTGATAGGCGCGATCATGCCGGGTGGTTGTGACCCAATATGTACTGACATATGAACGTCGCGGGATTAAAGATTGGGTTGGGTTTCGTTTGTCCATAGTGTGGCTCTACCGGCATCAAATCCACTGGCAGCCAGGCGTGCCAGTTCGGAAAAGTAATCATTGGTTTCGAATCTGCGTATGTGTGATAACTCGATCCTGCCATCTGACAGATATCGCATGACTCAGATTTGGAATGGGGATTATCCATTTCAGTACGAGCGTTGCGGTCAAATCGGCGAACATTATGCTCATTTATTGGAACATGTTTTTCTAATGTCGTTAAGCGCTGTTCGATAAAAAGGATTCACCTACGGTTTCCTGATCGCACCATTCCTGGTAGATCGGGCATCATAGATGCTGGGCATGATTGTCTCCTCATGTTTTTATGAGTGTCCTTTGAGAAAGGCTACCCGTCAGGCCGTTATCCGTATATAGGTTTTAGATAAAGATTCGGGCTCACGGGGTCGGTTTCGTAGTGAGTATCGGCATGTGGTGTGACCAGCTTGGTAGCGCCGCTAGGTTTTTAATGAGTGTGCGGGTCACTCCTAGTTCGGTGGCTGTTGCTGCTGGTTCGAACTCGGTTTCGTAGGCTGTGTGATGCACTGCTGCTTCGTGAAGAAGGTGGTCGGCTGCCCATTTGTCTGCTTTGTGTTCTGCCTGTTGCGTGATTCGCGCCGGGGCGTCGTAAAAAGCAAAGAAAGGAAAAGGATGCGTGAGGTAGTGATTGCCTCGCAGTGGCTGACGGTCAAGCAGGCTGCGGAGTATATGCAGGTTAGTACGGACACGGTGGAGAAATTAATCGCAGAGAAAGTGTTGGTGGCGACGTATTTTAGCCAGCGCGTCGGCGGATCAACCGTGACTCGATTGAAGCGTTGGCGAACAAATCTGGTTTAGAAGGAAGGTGTAGTGATGTCGCGTTTTTCAATGGTTCCGTAATTTGTCGCCGTGGCTGAGCGTGTGCGGATGATACTATCGCGGTTTATTCCGGTTAGTGTTCTCCAAGTAATGTGAAAGTCCAGGATAGTGGTGACAGTTTCCCCCTTTTCTCCGTCGATAATCATATGGCCTTTGACGATACCATCTTTGCTAGATGATTGGTTACCTTATTGAAATGTTCTTGAAGCACGCTGCTGATGTTGAAACTAATCTCATCAAAACTGGCCACTTTCTTGCTAGTATTATCTGCTACAGGACTGCCTTCACGCTTGACGAAGACGGCAACGTTTAAAGCATCATGGGGGCTGCCATTCCGGACAGTGACGGCACCATTGTTTTCATCAATTTGGATTTGCCAGTCGTGAGATGCGATTGTCCGTGGTTGCTGTGAGCGCCTGATCGCTGATTGTGTTCGCGTCTTCAGCCAGTTTGTTCGCTGTTTCCGAGATGCGGTTGGCTTTCACGGCAGTGTTGAGGCTTTCCCGAGCGGTTTTGTTAGCGGATTCGGCAAGGCTATTGGCCTTCTTGCTGATGTGATTGGCGTTTACCGCGAGCGGCGGGCCGCTCGGCTCCGTGATGCTCCGATGATCCAAGGATGATTGATGAATCCATGCAACCTATTGAAGCAGGCATGGTGAATCGTCGTAAAGCAAAACAGGTTTCGTGATGTCGTGTTACATATCAGCCCAGGAAGCGGTGGAATACCCGTGTGACGAGCACCTAAGTATGGGTTTTAGTAATGTTTCCGGACTACGATGTGAGGCATAGTCAAGATTTCCATTATGGAAGATAGAATTCATATCATCTTGAATAATCTGAATGAACAATTTCGGGATACGCAAAAGAAGAAGCCTATAAATACTTGGGAAGTTATGACTAATGCCTGGATTTTTGATTCAATACCATCGCAAAAAGCGGTGAAGTACATGTAGAAAAGTTTGATCTCGCATAAGCAGGCTATCAGAAACGTATAGCTTTGGAATCCAACGTGACGGATGACGATACTGAGATTGTTGTCATTGTGAGCCCTGATGAGCAGATGTACGGAAGTCTCACTCACGCTATTTCGCTATGAGCTAGCAAAAGCTCGCTTAGTCGTTACGAAAATGACTGGACCTTCCAAGAGGCGGCACTAAGAGTGAGGCAGACTACGTGTTTTAGCGATTACGTTGCCCATTAACATGCCTAGTTTTTCACTAGTTCCTCTGAGTAAGGCCTGAGCTGGTGGCTTTAGGTTAAAAGGGTTTGAAGTTGTTGGCTAAGCGTTTGCTTTCGGCGGGTCGACGGCAAGAGCAGGTCGGGGTTCAGTGACTTTGCTCATGTGGTATTCGGTGTTATGTAAGGACGGGACCGTTACTATTCCGAGCAGGCATGTCGATGGTATATCTCAGGATAATGCTGGAAGCTGGGTTAAGGATAAACAATGCCTTTCTGCTGCTCTACGTGTGCTAACTCTTCTGCTAACAGTACTTTGTTCCGTTCCATGCGTAACATGGGGGTATCTTGTTGTGCATCGAGATCATCCCTCTTTAGACTGTTAAACGTAGTTCTTAATATTCTATTAGATAGAAGTGACGGAGAGCTTAGAAAATGTTGAATGCAAATGGTACCTCGGGTGTTCCTGTTCAGGTTGTGTTAGACATTCCGCCGGACATCTACGTCGGGATCGAGGTGGGGAATTGGTCCGCGTAGGTAGCGTGGTTCGTAACGCGGCGACAGGGGCGATCGTCAGCACCTTGAAGAGGGAAGATTCCCTGCTAAGGAGACAGCTAACGGTGTTGCCAGCGTCGCGCAGCGTATCTGGAGTCTGGAAGGAAGGGAAGATTGCGGTTGTGAAACTCATTGGAGTTGCGCTCGGGGTGGTGGTAGCTGCAGGCGAGATTGTTGCAAACAGCGGAGCGACCAACGCCGATCTGAGACGCTCAACGCGGCTCTGATTGCCTACCTCAACGCAGCCGAAACGGGGGAGGTGACCGTGGAGCAGATTGATGCTCTGTCCTCCGCCATAGAGGCCGCTCGGAGGTAAGGGTTCAAGCGATTCCGTCTTGATCGCTGAGAAGGTCGTAAGCCTCGTGGAAGGTTACACCGTCGCTCTTGCACAAGCGAATAAAACCACTTGGGAGCCCGAACGGGGCGTCAACGTGGTACCACTAGTACGCCTTGAAAGCTCGCTCAGTGCAGCGGCGCATCTTTGGAGCAGCTGCCTGAGACACAAACGTGGGACGACCCCAGACATTCGCTTGGGGTCGTCCCACCTTCCCCTCCCCTCGCATGTTCCGTGCTCCTCTTCGACCTGGCGATCAACCGAGGCAAACGAAGCGATTCCGCTGAGCGTTCCGGAAGTGAGATGAGGGTTCTTCGCTCACCAGGACTGGATTGCTGAGAACGAGTCCTACGTCCAGCCGAGTGCATGGAAAAGACCGCTCATCATGAGACTTCCAACAACGAGGAGCACTGTTATTAGGGGGATGAGGCTCACCCTCCTGTGATATTGGGTCGACCTGGGTGTGCGCCGCCCGATTCTTTCACTGAAGTGCTTTTGCATGATTTGGTTGAACCTGATGTGCGGCTTGATTTCGAGCTAAAAGGCCGTTTTTATCGTTGTGGATGAAAATGGGGACTTCGACAACACAGATAATTCGAAGGATCCGATTATTGCTCTCGACCAGGCGAAAGTGCGCAAATTCGCAGCCATGGCCCCGGTAGTTGACTTAGAATCCCTGCGAGGAATGCGTGTGAACCACATTTATGAGGATTAAAACACCCCAGCCCATAGTGAAATGAGCTGGGGGTACACTTCTGATTTAGTGGATTTTAGTGTTCTTGGTCGCTGACGCAGAACACATTGCCTTCGGGGTCTTTCATGACGGTCCACATGAATTCACTATCAGGCAGCGACTGTACTGACTGGACCGTTGCGCCCAAAGCCTCCAAGTCAGCTACGGCAATCTCGCGGTTTTCGGCTATAAAATCCACATGGATACTATTCTTGCCCGGTGTGAGATCCGGTACTAACTGGAAACCCAGCCGTGGCGTGGAATCGAGGATGACAAAAGACCCATCGTAATCGTGAAGAACAGCGGAATCGGTGGCCTTAGCCCCAAAACTGGGCCAGTTTCGGGGATTAGCGCAGTCAACAGTAATCATCTCTGGTTTAAGGACAGCCTACTCATAAGGCTATTCTAGTGCAGAAGTTCATGATGGTGAAGAACTCGACCGTGAGTTTCCGAACCTGTGTCAACCGCCATATCGTTTAGCACGGACCATAATCTGAGGGAAACGTGCGCATAGCGGCGGCAGTTTCCTGGGTTAGGCCCGTATCCATCACCGCTATTGGGGTCGAACGTGGGGATAGGGCTCCGGGTCCACGTAGTTATAGGTGTTGTAGCGCTGCCGGTGTTGGTGGGGCGTTGACACCCGCATGATATCCGCGCACCATTGCGAATATCGGGAACTGTTATCTGACCAGAGCGCGTAACAGGGTACTAGGGCGAAACATTGGATGAAAGTCAGGCTCATCATATGTCGCTGCGGGTTCTGGTGCCGCAATGTTATTGGGTTCCGGGGCGACGTCTTGTGGGGGTGGAATCCTGTGGTTCCGTTGACGTGGTTGTCGGAGGTTTCGTGCTTGATGTTTTTGTCGAGCTCGTCGATGTTATGCTTGTCACGCTTGTCAGTGTTGCTGGCGTGAAAATGCTGGGAGCTCGTGATGTCATTGGCAGTTGCATGCGGTGAGCAGGAGCGTGGGGATATGGTGGTGGCGGTAGTCGTCGTGGCATGGGATAAATCCGGGTGGTTGAGGTTGGGAATGAGTAAACTCGAGCGGGTAGCCCTGTAATAGATTATGGCGTTTCGCTCGGATTTGGTGCGCATGATGCTATTTCTTGGAGATGTCAGAGATGTCGGCGTTACACGATGCGCTGGCGAACTGCCCGGATCGCGCTGTTTTTCCGCGACGACTTGGCCGTCGACAAGAATCTAGCGGGGAAAGCAGTTCCGCTGTCATTCCGCCGCTGGTGACGCCATGCAGTGCGCCAAAAGATTCCCTTTGACCTTACTTCTTTCTCCCAGCCGCTGGTCACACCAGAATCGAAGCAGATTGACTACTGCACTGCTGTGCGTTACTCGGATGTCTTGCGCATCACCGCCACACACGGTATACGACGGTCTTTTCCTGGTTGAGGCTCTTATCCACCTGAAACGAGTTTTTGCCCATCATCGCCGTACAGCTTGCCATCCCAAGGATCACCAGGATGACCAGAGATGAGCGGGATGAGGCAGCCGGGCCGTTGATACCAGGGGCGTTTCTGGCGTTTTCGACACGCACATGATTTTGTGGGGAGGAGTGCCCAGTGATTGGGGTTGGAGCCCATGTGCTGGGTTGTTGGTTGGACTGTGGATCGGGTTGAGGCCTTGTGGCTGGGTCATGATACGTCCTTACAGATGAGGGGTAACAGTTAATTGTCTGCGATGAGATTTTGATTGGTTTAACTAGGCAATTGTCGATCTATTATTCATGATCTTTCCTTTGAGGCAATAGCTATAACTTGTTGAACACTGATTTGAAGAATGCCCTACGGACGTCCCTCAGTTAAAAATCTTCTTATATTTCCAAATGGGGGTAGTTTGCTGCAAAGAGTGAGTCATAGCGCCTGTATGAATGGATTTTTTAGAGAAATGATGCCCGCTTTTAGGCGGGGAAAGCTCCCCAGCATAAATAGTGCGCTTATTGCATTGCTGCTGGTAGTGGATCTGCCGTAGGTGAGGTGAAGGTGCAGCAGCCTGTTCTTAAACTAGAGCTTTTTCGACAGCCTGTCGGACTATCCCCAATAGCTGGATGATTGTGATGCTTGCGACATTAATATAATGATATTTTAGGGAGACATTCTCGATTTTTATGGCTGTTACCGCTGCTCAGTGAGATATTATCGTCAAGGTTGTTTCTACTTACAAAAATATAAGTAGTGCGTTTACCTCAGTTGAATGAAGGTGAAACCGGGATATTTCTAATTAGCTTTATAATTATTGCTTCACTGTGTGTCTATTTCGGGGTTGTAGTGTTAAAAATAATATTTCTAAATTTTTCCGTGGAGGTAGATTTGCATGGCAAGTGGTTCATCATCTCAAGAACAAACAAAAATGTATGACCTGGCGTTGAGAGTGTTATTGGTGCAGCTGCACGAATGCCGCTGGTGAAGGTGGATCGAGAACAATTCCTGCGGCAACAATTTGCTGATTCGCCATATTTGCAAACGAGTTCTACGTCATGGGCCACAATCGGTGTATAAACCCTAGAATTGAAGAAAAAAGCACATGCCATCGTGCGCAGCAATACCACCAAAGCCTCGGTGGTCTCGTTTGCGTCTGGATTACCAGGTAATCCCTTCATCATGGTTCCGGCTGCTGGGGCTGATGTCGTCCAATACTTTGGGTTCGCAATCCACATGGCACAACAGATTGCCCATCTGCTGGTGAAGATGATGTATTCGAAAATGGTGGTGAGTTGACGGAAGGTGCGAAGGTTAGGGTAATTGCCTATCTTAGTGTCATGTTTGGCATAGCTCGTGCAAGTACCCTGATTGCTAACACCTCAACGGTTCTGGGACAAAATGTTGGGAAAAAAGTTGCTGGGCAAGCGCTGACAAAGACCACGTGGTATCCGATGGTGAAGAAAGCTGGCGCTGTTGTTGAGCAAGAAGATCGACTAAAAACCGTAGAAAAGACCATTAGTAAGGCTGTGCCAGTAATTGGTGGTGTGATTCTCCGGTGGGCTCACATTGCGTGGATTCCGGTCTATGGGGTTCCTGTTGACTAATGAATTTGTTAACTTGGCGAATAGTAAGTTCTGATAGAATTAAGAGATATGGAAGTTTTATTCGGACGCTGGAAACTTATGTACGCCAACGGATGAAAAGTTAGAATAAACATGCCATCTAACTTGGTTTTCCTTTACTAGACTTCTAGAAACTGGTCATGTGTGGGGAAGCTAAATGAGCTTCATGGAGTGAACCCGAGGTTTCTGGCAAGCATCAATATGCCTGATGACCGCAGGCGGTAATTCCGCGGCGGTTGATCGTCGTAAAGAAGTAAACAATAGGCGAATAATGTGTGGTTATTCGCCATATAGTGCTATAAGTTTTGTGCTGGACAAACAATCAGCAGCATGGACGAAATAGATCGTGCGATTGTCGCAGCATTGCAGAAAAGATGGACGACTAAGCAATCAGGGATTTGGCGCGCGTTGGTGGGGTTGACGTCTGGCGCCATGCTACGACGGCTGCGCAAGCTGGAGGAGCGGGGCATCATTAAGGGATATCGTGCCATTGTGGATCAGGCCGCGTTGGATTGTGGTTTGAGTAATCGTGCACGCGGATGTTGGGAAAAACGATGGGCCAGCAATAGCTGAGTCTGAGCAGCGATGTAGCCGCCATGCCGGAAGTAGTGAGAGCTGCGGCGTATGTATTCACGACCGGACTATTTTATACGCGTGCGAGTCCGTGACTCCGAACAATACGAGCAATGGTTAACAAGGTTTTACTTGGCAGCCTGGCGTTGCCAGCTGATTCGGATAACGATGAAAGGTGATTAAGTCCTCTGAGTGATCAACAACAGTGAGATTTTGCTGTTGTGAGGTGGGGTTTGTGGTTTTGTGGTGGGGTTTGTATATTTGTGTGGTCGCTGTTTGCGGCCCTGTGCTTTATTGGTAGTGGGGTTGTGGGTGGTGGTGTTGTTTGAGGAACTCTGATAGTGTGTCATTTGATGAAGCAAACTTTTGTTTGTATATGAACATGAACGTGACATGAGCACTCAATAGTTGTTGTTGGTGTTTGTTTGTTGTTGTTTGTTGGTTTCTTTGTTTTTGCCTGTTAGTGTGGAGAGTTTGATCCTGGCTCAGGACGAACCTGGCGGCGTGCTTACACATGCAAGTCGAACGGAAAGGCCCCCACTTTTTGGTGGGGGTGCTCGAGTGGCGAACGGGTGAGTAACACGTGGGTGATCTGCCCTGTACTTCAGGATAAGCTTGGGAAACTGGGTCTAGTACCGGATAGGACCATGGTTTAGTATCTCATGGTGGAAAGATTATTGTTTTGGTGCAGGATGAGCTCTGCAGCCTATCAGCTTGTTGGTGGGGTAATGGCCTACAAGGCGTCGACAGGTAGCCGGCCTGAGAGGGTGGACGGCCACATTGGGACTGAGATACGGCCCCAGACTCACGGGAGGCAGCAGTGGGGAATATTGCACAATGGGCGCAAGCCTGATGCAGCGACGCCGCGTGGGGATGACGGCCTTCGGGTTGTAAACTCCTTTCGTTAGGGACGAAGCCGCACTTTTTGGGTGTGGTGACGGTACCTTTGTTGAAAGCACCGGCTAACTACGTGCCAGCAGCCGCGGTAATACGTGAGGGTGCGAGCGTTGTCCAGGATTACTGGGCGTAAAGAGCTCGTGGGTGGTTTGTTGCGTCGTCTGTGAAATTCCGGGGCTTAACTTCGGGGTGGCAGGCGATACGGGCATAACTAGAGTGCTGTAGGGGAGACTGGAATTCCTGGTGTAGCGGTGGAATGCGCAGATATCAGGAGGAACACCGATGGCGAAGGCGGGTCTCTGGGCAGTAACTGACGCTGAGGAGCGAAAGCATGGGGGGCGAACAGGATTAGATACCCTGGTGAGTCCATGCTGTAAACGGTGGGCGTTAGGTGTGGGGACCGGTTTGGTTTCTGTGCCGTAGCTAACGCATTAAGCGCCCCGCCTGGGGAGTACGGCCGCAAGGCTAAAACTCAAAGGAATTGACGGGGGCCCGCACAAGCGGCGGAGCATGTGGATTAATTCGATGCAACGCGAAGAACCTTACCTGGGTTTGACATGCGCAGACGGTTGTAGAGATACGTACCTCCCTTTGTGGTTGGTGTGCAGGGTGGTGCATGGTTGTCGTCAGCTCGTGTCGTGAGATGTTGGGTTAAGTCCGCAACGAGCGCAACCCTTGTCTTATGTTGCCAGCACTTTGGGTGGGGACTCATGAGAGACTGCCGGGGTTAACTCGGAGGAAGGTGGGGATGACGTCAAATCATCATGCCCTTTATGCCCAGGGGCTTCACACATGCTACAATGGTTAGTACAACGCGCTGCGAACCTGTGAGGGGTGAGCGAATCGCTGAAAGCTAATCTCAGTTCGGATTGGGGTCTGCAACTCGACCCCATGAAGTCAGAGTCGCTAGTAATCGCAGATCAGCAATGCTGCGGTGAATACGTTCCCGGGCCTTGTACACACCGCCCGTCACGTCATGAAAGTTGGTAACACCCGAAGCCCATGGCCTAACCACCGTTTTTTGGTGGGGGGAGTGGTCGAAGGTGGGATTGGCGATTGGGACGAAGTCGTAACAAGGTAGCCGTACCGGAAGGTGCGGCTGGATCACCCTCCTTTCTAAGGAGAATATATTGTTTTTGTTTTGTCGCCTGGTTGGGTGTGCTGGTTGAGGCACCTGGCTGGTGGCAAGTTTTTTTGTTTGCAGGTGAAAGCAAGTACCGCACGTGGTTGTATGCGCGTGTGGGGGGATCAGTGAAACAAGGATGAGTGTGTTTGTGTTTTGGTTTGTTTTGTTGTGTGGCATGCTGTTGGGTGTCTAGAGCAGCACGATTGTTGTTCTATAGAATCACCCCTAGTAGAGCAAGATCCTTGGTGGGTGTTGTGTGGGGTGGTGTGTTGTGTGAGAACTGTATAGTGGACATAGAATGCGATAGCAACAATGAATGGTTGTTGTTTGTTTTTCTTTTTGTGGTTTTGTTCTTGGTATTTTTGTTGTCTGTGCGTGAAAAATTGTGTTTTTGTTTTGAGGCGCATGGTGGATGCCTGGGTATGCTAAGCCGATGAAGGACGTGATAGGCTGCGTTAAGCCTCGAGGGAGTTGCCTGATGAGCGTTGATCCGAGGGTGTCCGAATGGGGAAACCAGCCATGGTTATGTGTGGTCACCCGCCAGTGAATGAAATAGTTGGTTGGGGTTACGCGGGAAGTGAAACATCTTAGTACCCGTAGGGAGGAGAAAACAAGAGTGATTCTGCTAGTAGTGGCGAGCGAACGTGGATAGAGGCTAAACCGTGTGCGTGTGATACCGGGTAGGGGTTACGCATGCGGGTTGAGAGGAGCATGGCGTATCAGTTCTACCTTGGCTGGTGCTGTTGTTGGTGTGTGTTGAGTGGAAGTGGTGTGGAATCGCCTGCCAGAGACGGTGAGAGTCGGTACACGAAAACACACGCTTGCAGGGGGTTGATGTTTCCTGAGTGGCAGCGGGCTCGTGGAATCTGTCGTGGATGCCGGGACCACCCGGTAAGCCCTAAATACTTAGCATGACCGATAGTGGATCAAGTACCGTGAGGGAATGGTGAAAAGTACCCCGGAGAGGGAGGAAAGAGTACCTGAAACCATGTGCTGATAATCCGTCATAGCTGGGTGGGGTGGTGGCGTGCCTTTTTGAAGAATGAGCCTGCGAGTCAGTGGCATGTTGCGTGGTTAACCATGAGTGTGGGGAGCCGTGGCGAAAGCGAATCCTAACTAGGGTGTGTGTGGCATGTTCTGGACCCGGAAGGGGTGATCTACCCATAGCCAGTGTGAAGCAGAGGTAAGACTTTGTGGAGGCGCAGACCCACTTAGGGTTGAAAACGAGGGATGAGTTGTGGGTAGGGGTGAAAGGCCAATCAAACTCCGTGATAGCTGGTTCTCCCCGGAAATGCATTTAGGTGCAGCGTCGCATAGTGTGCTTGTTGGAGGTAGAGCTACTGGTTGGTTGAGCGGGACGATAATCTCAGCAACATCAGCTAAACTCCGAATGCCAGCAATGTGGGTGCGGCAGTGAGACTGCAGGGGGATAAGCTCCGTTGGTCGAGAGAAACAGCCCAGATCGTCGGTTAAGGCCCCCTAAGGGTGTGCTCAGTGGGAAAGGATGTGGGATCGCGAAGACAGCCAGGAGGTTGGCTTAGAAGCAGCCATCCTTGAAAGAGTGCGTAATAGCTCACTGGTCGAGTGGTTCTGCGCCGATAATGTGGCGGGGCTAAGCACACCGCCGAAACCGCGGCAACACACGTAAGTGTGTTGGGTGGGGAGCATCGTGCATGTGTTGAAGCTATTTGGTGACAGGTGGTGGAGTGTGTGCGAGTGAGAATGCAGGCATGAGTAACGATTGATGTGTGAGAAACATATCCGCCGGATGACTAAGGGTTCCTGGGTGAAGTTTGTCTTCCCAGGGTGAGTCGGGGCCTAAAAGGCGAGGGCCGACAGGCGTAGTCGATGGATGACGGTTGATATTCCCGTACCCGTGTGCGTGCGACAAGTGATGAATCTTAGTGGTACTAACCGCCCGCCCTATGTTTCGCTGGTCTTTTTGGTTGGTGGTTGCAGGTGCGTGGGATCTTCGTGGGTAGTAGTCAAGTGATGGGGTGACGCAGAGTGGTAGCTAGGCTTCCTATTGGATTGGAGTGCAAGCGTGGCCTGTGGGGTTGGAAATCCGACTTACGTATCAGAGTGAGGCGTGATGCGGACACCAGTTGTGGTGGTAGTTAGTGTGCCTGTGCTGCCTAGAAAAGCCTCTAGCGAGTGCGTGCATGGCCCGTACCGGAAACCGACACAGGTGGTCAGGTAGAGAATACTAAGGCGTTCGGGTGAACTGTGGTTAAGGAACTCGGCAAAATGCCCCCGTAACTTCGGGAGAAGGGGACCATTACTGGTTGCTGACAGCATTATGGCTGGTGGTGGTCGCAGAGGAGAGGAAGCGACTGTTTATTAAAAACACAGGTCCGTGCGAAAACGTGGAAGTTGAGGTATACGGACTGACGCCTGCCCGGTGCTGGAAGGTTAAGAGGACCCGTGAGCACGCCTTATGTGTGCGAGGCGGAGAATTGAAGCCCCAGTAAACGGCGGTGGTAACTATAACCATCCTAAGGTAGCGAAATTCCTTGTCGGGTAAGTTCCGACCTGCACGAATGGCGTAACGACTTCCCTGCTGTCTCAACCACAGGCCCGGTGAAATTGCAGTACGAGTAAAGATGCTCGTTTCGCGCGGCAGGACGAAAAAGACCCCGGGACGCTACTATAGCTTAGTATTGGTGTTTGGTCATGCTTGTGTGGGATAGGTGGGAGACTGTGAAACCGCAACGCTAGTTGTGGTGGAGTCACAGGTGAAATACCACTCTGGTGTGATTGGGTACCTGAACCTTGGCCCGTGATCCGGGTTGGGGACAGTGCCTGGTGGGTAGTTTAACTGGGGCGGTTGCCTCCTAAATGGTAACGGAGGCGCCCAAAGGTTTCCTCAGTCTGGTTGGCAATCAGATGGTGAGTGTAAGTGTATAAGGGAGCTTGACTGTGACACTGACGGGTGGAGCAGGTGCGAAAGCAGGGACTAGTGATCCGGCACCTACATGTGGTTGTGGTGTCGCTCAACGGATAAAAGGTACCCCGGGGATAACAGGCTGATCTTCCCCAAGAGTTCATATCGACGGGATGGTTTTGGCACCTCGATGTCGGCTCGTCGCATCCTGGGGCTGGAGTAGGTCCCAAAGGGTTGGGCTGTTCGCCCATTAAAGCGGCACGCGAGCTGGGTTTAGAACGTCGTGAGACAGTTCGGTCTCTATCCGCCGCGCGCGTTGAAACTTGAAGAAGGCTGTCCCTAGTACGAGAGGACCGGGATGGACGTACCTCTGGTATGCCAGTTGTCACGCCAGTGGCATGGCTGGTTAGCTACGTGCGGGAGGGATAACCGCTGAAAGCATCTAAGCGGGAAGCCTGTTTTAAGATGAGGGTTTCTGTTGAGGTTCCCTATGGATGATGGGGTTGATAGGCCAGGGCTGTGAGCATGGTGACGTGTTGGAGGTGACTGGTACTAATACACCGACACAAAAACACACCTAGAGTGTTTTTCACGTGTGGGCGACAAAAAGATTGATTGTGCCGGGAGCAAGTGTTTGCCGCAAAAAGAAGAATGATTATTGTGTTTGTGTTTGTTGTACAGTGTTTGACGCAACACGCTGCCCGTACCCCTAGTGGGGTGTGGGGTGGTTTGTTTCAAATTGGGTTTGTGTTGGTGGTTTTAGCGTCAGGGTACGCCCGGTCCCGTTCCGATCCCGGTAGCTAAAGCTTGACTGCGCTGATGGTACTGCAATCGTGGGGTTGTGGGAGAGTAAGACACCGCCAACACATCAAAAACTACATAAGTGTGGGGTGTGCCAAAATCCTCCAAGGAGGAGGCGCACCCACACCACCTTCTGCTAGACGTCGAAAAGCTTTTTCTAACGTCGCATCGATGCATAACTGCATAGTGTCCTGGCTGATATCACCAGATGCGTCCACAATAGTGAAAAGTAAAAACAGTTCCTCAATCATATGGTCGGTAATCTCAGGACGTAACTCGCCGGATTCCCGCCACGCCGCAATTTTCTCGGTAAAAATTCCCCCAATACGCATCAGACCCGTGCTGGTCCATATATTGCTTCCGCAATGCGTCACCCGGAGACTTGCTATACCACTCCGCCAAAAATCTTATTATCACGGATCGCCGCAACATTTGCCTGCACATATGCAGAAAGCGCTTCCTTCGGCTGCGACCAATCAACCATCGCCGCGATTTTTCGCTTAGAATCCGCGTTCTCTAAAAAAATACACAGCCTGAAATAACGCCAACTTCGACCGGTAAAAAGTGTAAACACCCCCACCGCCATGCCGGCCTCCTGGAAATCTCCAACATCGACGCCGCCTTATAACCATGCCGCGCAAACACAGTGCGCAGCCTGAAGCAACTCCGATTCTGTAGCCATCCTGATTACCCGAACCCATACATGAGTCATTGAATGGTGCTTAGGAAACCCCAGGTAGAAACCACTTGGAGCCCGGGTCGATTATATCAGCTTGGTTGTGAGCCATGCCGCGAGGCCAGCGATGACAACAAAACTCATCAGCTTGACAATCAACTCCATGTCCATACACCCCACATACCAGGCTATTGCTACCCCAGCTAGCCAAATCCCGGCGACCTTACCTGCCGGTGGCAGGGCTAGAATAAGGCACATCCCCCAATGCCACAACAATAATTCCGCCGGTGAAGAAAGAGAGAAAGTCCAGGTTGGTCATATCGACGCCATGTGTTTCAATGACACCCCAGATCACCACCAACAACCCAATGGCTACCAGACAAGCTCCTATGATGGTCATGATGCATTCCTTTCCGGCCCAAGTGAACATTCGCATGTATATACCTGTGCCAATTCATGAATGAATATTTTTATATTCATTCATAGCGTAGCAAATCCACCCCGACTGTCAACCCATGCGGCTATTATTCGGCTAGATGCAATCGTTTTTCCTGCCAAGTGTTTCGCAACCATCGGTCATGCGACGCCACAACAATCGCACCCGGATAGTCGGGAATCGCCTGCTCAAGCTCTGTCACTAGCCGTAACGATAGGTGGTTCGTCGGCTCATCCAGCAATAACACCTCAGGTGGATTTGCCAACAAAATAGCAAGCGCAAGTCGGCGCTGCTGGCCCACGCTCAGTTCAGTCACCACCCGGTTTTTCATCCCGGGCGGCCAGTAATCCGAAGGTGCTTAACGGCACCTCGGTCGCACGGTCGATCCCTACCGCCCGTTCGTAGGCTCGACAAGCGGTCCACCGAACCAGGTTTTTCTGTGACGCAGACGGCCGTTCCCACTGTTGGGTGGTCGGTGGGCTTGGTAGCCGAGTTTCCTGGGTGAGTAATCCCACCCGCACGCCGTCGAGCCTGGTCACATGCCCCGATGTGGGTGGCAACTCACCCAGCCAGCACCTGCAATAACGTGGATTTGCCTACCCCGTTGGCGCCGGTAATCAGCCAGCGGTCCCTAACCTCAATCGCAAAGGGACACTGGTGATAGCCGCTGTGACACACTCACGTTTGTGTGCAAGTACCGCATCGTCGCCACCAATCTCGCCAAGGCCACCGGTGGTAGCACTATTTCCAATCCCAGTGGCTGCCGTAAAACCTGCGAACCGCAACTCTCGCGGTGGCTTGCTGACCTGCTGTTGTTGGAGCGTGGCGAGTCGGGAACGGGCATTGGTTACCCGGCGCGACACTACTTTGGCGTTGCGATCAGCATAGAATTTTTCGGGCTGCTCGGATTCGGTTCGTGGTATTTCATGACCGTGGCCCCACTGTGACTATCATGCACCGCATCCTTGAGCCGCCGTAATTCCGCCTGCTCATCTCGGTATTGTTGGGCCCACCGGCGGCGTTCGTCACGCTGAACCTGCAAATAATCGCTATAGGTACCGCTAAACCGGGTGATGCCGTTGTATTCGATCGCGTCTTCTTGTCGGTGGGGGAGTGGTCGGGGTCTAAGTCCACCAGGCTGGTGGCGACATTATCAAGGAAACTTCGGTCGTGGCTCACAATCAGCACTGGTCCCTGCCAGTGGGACACCATGTCCTGGAGATAATCGGTGGCCGCGTCATCAAGATGATTGGTGGGTTCGTCGAGCAAGAGAATATCGGGGCTGGATAGGAGCACGCAGGCCAATGACAGGCGGGAGAGTTGCCCGCCTGATAGGTGGCTGGTAGGCCGATGGCGTGGCAGGTGACTTAGCCCTAGCCCATCGAGCATGGCGTCGACTCGGGCGTCAATATCCCAGACGTTCAGGCGTTCTGCCTGCTCCAAAGCCGCAGTATAGGCCTCCGTGGCCTCGGTCCGTTCGGTCGCCGAATCGGAGTGTGCCAGCAGAGTCGCAGCCTGCTCAATCGTGTGGGTTATGGATCGCAGATGAGCTATGGCTGATTCGAGTGTTTGTTCGATTGTTTCGTGGGGTGCGACTTGTGGGGTTTGGGGAGAAAACCAATGCGGGGGCGTGTGCCGCCTGGGCCGATGGCGGTGATCGTTCCGGCGTCGACAGGCATAAGGCCGGCGGCGAGCCGTAACAGGGTGGATTTGCCGCACCCGTTTTTCCCCAATAATCCCGGTGACGCCTTTGGGCGGGTACGGTAACGGACACATTGGTGAGCACGTGGTGGGTGTTAAAAGGAAACGGATACGCCATCGAAACGTAGATGGGCAAAGCTGGCGGGCATGATAATAGACCTCGAAGAATAGCTGGACCCACCGGGCGGGAATCGCCGCAGACATGGGGTTGTCGAGAATCTATAGCCGCATGGCACCGATCATAACACACGCTGGCAGGTAGCAGTTGTTATTGACAGCCGAGAGAATCCGATAGTAGATTGGGCCGTAATAACTTCATGGTTGTTGCCTACGCATGTCGGTCGGGGGCTAGCTGGCGGACGAGGCGCCAGGTCATGTGTCCACAACAACCTGATGGAGGTCTGTCGTGCGACAGATTATCGTGGGGATTTCGGCAGTGTTTCTTGCCGCTTTCCTTGACCTTACCGACAACACCAGTGTGAGTGTTGCGTTTCCCTCGATTGCCGGTTCACTTGGCGCGTCACACGCCGTGCTGCAATGGGTGAGCATTGGCAATACGCTGGCCCTGGGTGCGGGTTTAGCCCTGGGCGGCCAGCTTGGTGACCAATATGGTCGCCGCAAAATGTTCCTGATTGGTGTCGCAGGCTACATCGTGACCACGGTGTTATGCGCTGTAGCACCCACCGGGATGGCCTTGGCGATCTTCCGATTCATCCAAGGCCTGGTCGGGTCGTTGATGATTCCGCAAAATTTTCGGGATCATCAAGGCTTCGGTGCCGAGGCGAAGCAGCCGGCGGTGTTCGGCATGTACGGCATCGTGCTCAGCCTTGCCGCAATCGCCGGCCCATTATTGGGTGGCGTCTTGGTGAGCTGGAATGCTTTTTCACTTGTCCTGGCGGCTGGTGTTTTTCTTCAACGTGCCCATTGCGGTCGTAGCGTTTGTGCTGGAGTTATTTGTACATTCCCGAGTCGCTCGCATCGGTGCGGCAGGGCATTAATGTGCTGGGTGCGATCGTGGTGGCCGTGGCGACCACGCTTGTGCTGTTGCCGTTGAGCCTGATGAGCACGTCCGGCTGGCCTGCCTGGGGTTTTCCAGCTTTGGTGCTGGCCGCCGCGCTGTATGCATTCCTGTATGTGTCAGGGATGCGGAAGTTTCAGGATCAGAATGTGCACCTGCGGCAGTTCTCGCTGGGCATGGCGGCATCGTTGCTGTTTTTCTCGGTGGTTGGTGCCTTGTTTATCATCCTGTCACTGTATGTTGCCCAGACATCGCAGCGGTCGGCGTGGGGAATTGCCCTGGTCATGCTGCCATATGCGGTGGGCTCGGTTTTGACCTCTGGGGTATCGACTGCCGCCGAGGCCCGGCATGGTCGTGCTCTTTGTGTCCTCGGGGCGGCGCTGTCAGCGGGGTTCACCGCGGCGTTTGCGGGGTTGCTGTATATCAATCCGCAGCCGGCGTATTGGCAGTATGCGGTGGTGCTTCTGATTGGTGGCATGGGTGTTGGTTTATGTGCGCCGATTCTCATTAACCTGATTTTTGTCGGCTGTGCCTGCACGATTTGGCGGGATCTGCCAGTGGTCTTTTGAACACTTGTTCCCCAAATTGGAGCGGCTGCCGGCATTGCGGTGTTATGACCTGGTATTTTTGATGGTGCGGATTCGTCATCGTTTATTTCAGCACTCATTGGCATGACGGTGGTTTATGCGCTGTCTGCGGTATTATCCGCGCTCTTGCCGAAGGCTGCGCAAAGCTTGACGACGCCCGAAGGTTGCAAATCTGAAGTCGGATGAATTATGATTGTTGGTTAACGATCATCGTCTAATGGTTGTGCACTATTCATGACGCACCGGCTTCATGATTTCCTTAAGTTTTATTTGGTGTGCGCTCAATATTTTATCAGGAAGCCTTTATAAAAGGTGTAATTTTTGGGGGTAATTAGGCGCTATTATTAGTGTTTGGCCGGAAATCTTTGTAACGTTTTTGATGTCATCATTGATGGCTATCAGTACCTACAAGGAAAGAGGATTCTCATGAAGGTTACACGTTCTCTCGTTGCCGGCGGCACCGCATTGGCCGTGATGTTTGCCGCAGCCCCGGCCGTTGCACCCGTTGCTTCTGCCCAGTTGAGCAGTGGCCCTGTGATAAGCACCCTTATCGGCATTGTTTCCCAGCTCGCAGGCCTGGCTATTTTCGCGGCATTCTGGGGCACCGTGTACAACTTCCTTGTGAACCACGGCACCATTCCTGGTCGAGTTATCCCGGGTCTGCCGATCCTGTAATCGCCCAGCGATTATCGTCGATAAGCTTTCAGCTATCGGAGTTCTGTTGGGGAGGTTCCGGTTCTGAAAGCTTTTCTCGATTAATCTAGGGCGAGTAGGTTACGAGGGTTGCCAAAACCTCGTCGAGCCGCGACATGTTGGTGCGCAGCAAATCCCACGACGCCTCGGGAATGGTTCGCATTGCTGTTCGAATCACCGTGGGATCTGTTGTGCCCCAGGCGATTGGCAGGGGAGTGACCTCCCGAAACTGGGCCTGCTGTTCCATGCTGGACACCGCGACGCTGGGGACTCGTTCGCCGGTACGGCGCTGGTGACCCCTCAATGCGAGACACCGTGCGGGACGCCAACGCCCACTGTGGGGTGCTGTCAGGATCACTATTTACATTCACTAAAACTCCAATAACACCATGTCGCGGCTATTTATTTTGGCAATCATTGCCGGGCACAGGGGGTATCGTGTGTATAACGATTCTGCGTCCCCCACGTATCGGGGAATGATGATGATGAGCGCCAAACTGCTCAAGGCCAGGACCGCGAGCACCCTCCCAATATCACTATGCCCGGCACGCCGCCAAGGGACCTGATGAAGCCACACACCCACTCCCACCAGGATCGCGGCGAATAGGACCGCGGAAATCTGCAAACGTTGAGCGTCCTTGAGCAGCTCATTATTTTGCCGCGCGTGATGGGCGTCAACATCAAAAGAAAAATCGTCATAAGACCCGTTCCTTCCAAAAGAATCCACACGACCAATAATCGTATAAAAATACCGTTGGTATGCCCGGTTCCGTCATCTAGTGCGGGGGTGTCCACAGGTTTGATAGCACCCCCATCATGGGTTGTTGGCGCATGAATACCCACGGCGAACTAGGGGGATCGGGGAGGATGATGGTTGAGGGAGACCGGTAAAAACCACTGGTGACGGCGGGTCACGCCGAGAGGATTCGTCCTTGCGACATGGGAGTTGCCACGCATGGGGTTGGCCGGTGGGGTGATCCGGCGTAGGCTTTGGGACCCCTGCCCGTAAAACGCGTTATCGTGGCCCCAAAATTATGTGACTTTAGACGTGCGATTTGGAAACAATGAGGATATGGCAAATCTAGAGAAAAAGGGTTACGTAGATCCGGGCTGGCCGAAACAAACACCTGATGGTGGCCATTATGTTACGGAAGTTCTTGCAAAATTCGCGGGCGCGAACAGCCCCTACGGTGACGTGGAATTCCCGGTTCCCGCCGAGGAACTAGGATACGTCCACCCCTATACCCGAATTAATAAATAACCCCCCACACGATCGAGGCCGGCATTCGACATGAGCGTCGGCCTTGTCTTTACCATGGGCTAGATATCGAGATATTCGACGATTTCGTCCTGAGCCACCTTGGACGCTAACGACGCCAACACTGGGGTGGGAATGGTGTCATCGAGCTCGTCAAGGCTGGAGCATATCTTCAGCATCGTAGACTCCTCGTATCCTGCAGCATGGCGCGGTTTTCATCTTCCCGCCAATAGCCTTCCCAATTGGGCCGAGTGTGCTGATGGAAGACAAAATTACCCTTGGGGGTGGTGTATATCCGTTGATGGGTGATGGTTGTTTGGTCGTCTGCCGGGATCGTACGGCTGTAGATTTTCATCCCCTGGAAAACCTTTTTGCTGGCGGATTCCGTTCTCAATGACTTTGAGCGTGATAGTAGAAAACTCCATGACCCTCTATGCTAGTCCCACCAGACCAGAATGGCTAGAGCGGGCTGCCGCTTATCGCATCCAGGTAGCAGGGGAATTTCAATGTTCCCTGATCGAGACTGTCCGGGCAGAACACATAGTGTTCCAGGGTAAGGTTGACAAGCTCATCGTGGGTGAGCATAGCGAGTTGCGCAACGTTGCTGATCCTGAGGTCCATTTCGCAAAGTTCAGGCTAGTGAGGAGGGCACCGAAACGGTCCTCCCAGCTGCGTAACACCGTAGAGACGCTAGCGCCGCTGTAATCATAGTTAATGGCGCCCGGCCAACCGATGGTGGCAGGCACGTCGGCCGGCCGGGGTACCGGGGTAATGAGCAGTTGCGTGGTGTCGAGGTTCTCATCATCAACGATATGTGATTTTCGGTATTGATCGTGGGCTCAGTCCTGATCGTGCGGGTGTGGAAGTCAGCGAAGCTTTGCAGCCGTTCCGGGGTGAGCTCAGGAAAATCGGGGGCTTCCCAGCCCTGTTCCCAATGGTTCTCAAAGAGCGGCATGGTGTTTTCGGCGAAAAACTCTTCGGCCGTGCCGATGCGGTCGGGGTCGGGGTCAAAGAGTTCATCAAGGCTACCATCGGTGTGAACCGGCCAGAACCCTAGCTCGGGGAATGTTGCAATCAAGTGACCCCACAGGCCAGCAATGTCAGGGTGTGGGTCGACCGTAGCCGCCACCTGGTACGAATTGTCAGTAAGGTTAGTTACCAAAATATCGTATTCGAACCTCCATTCGGTTAATAGGGAGGTAAGTTCCGAAAGGGAATGCGGGTTTGGACAGACAGGAACGATTTTTATTCGGCCAGGTTGAAAATCCATGCCTTCCCATAATAACAGCTACTCCCAGTGGAAAACCCACTGCTGGGCGTCGCTGGTTGCTAGCGCGGCTGATTGGTGACCGAAGGTGGTGGTGTCGTCAATCAGGGAACGGCAAAAGAAATAATGCTCCAAGGCAGCGATGTGCGCTCGTCATCGGTGAGCGCGAGGGGCGGGACCGCCAGGGTCATTTCTTGGCTGTCAAGACTCGTGAGGATGGCGCCGAAGCGGTCTTCCCAGCTGCGGAGCACGGCGGAAATATGGTGGCCGGCAAAATCGTATTGCAGGCTCCCAGCCAGCCGACTGCGGCGGGCACGTCAGCCGGCCGGTGGGTTGGGGTGATGAGCAAGGCGGCCGGCTCTTCAGGCGTTGGCGGGTGGGCGGCGGCCGTGTGGTGGGGGATAGGGCTGAGCGAGTCGAAGAATGCGGTGGTGACATCGGGGGTTGGGGCGGGAATTCGAGCCCATTCCAGAACTCTTCTTCAAGCCATTCGTCGTCGGTGAGCGATTCCGGGTCGGTAAGCAGCTGCGGATTGCGGCGGTGGGTCTGGTGAAATAGTCGACGCCGGCAGTCCGGTAGAAGTCGCAGGTTGGAGAAAAAAGGTGAGTGCTGGGTTCCACCAGGTCGCCATCAACCCAGGGGTACCAAGGGTTTTGCGGATCCTGGGGATGGGCGAGCGTGGGCCAAAAAGCCCTGGTTAGGGAAGTCGGCTAGCAGTTGGGGTAAAGGCTTGCGGTGGTGTCGTCCGGTAAGACGAGGACGGCTACTTCCTGATTGCTGGCATGAGGATTGTCGGTGGCATTGACCGGCGTGTGGGCAATGCGTTGGCGGTCGAGGAGATCGATAAGGCGTCTCGAGAGCTGGGGGTGAGCGCAGTAAGGGGTGGTGGGCATACTGGACCAGTATAGCGGCCTGATTCTTGGGCCGGTGCGGTGCCAGCGGTGGGCGTCGAAAAGCAAAAAATCCCTACCCGCAGGTAGAGATTTTTATGCTTGATCAGGCGCTATTATGCCATTATCCCTCAACAGCCGTGTCGATGATTTGCCGGTTAGCGGTATAGAATGCGTTGAAAGTCACCACGGTTAGCAGTATAGAAGGCGTGGACCTCGCCGGGCACCTGGATGCCATAGGAAGCGAGACGATCTTTGACGAGGTTGTAAACAGCGTCGGAGGCAAGCGTGTTGGCCTGGGCATCGTTCTGGGCGTTAGCGATTGCGTTCTCTACAGCCTGCTGCACCGGGCTCGGGGCGTTCGATACGGTGTCCCGAGGAGTGGGGGCCGAATTTAGACCCAATTTGGCGGAACAAGCCGGCCAGGCACCCCAGCCTTGGCTGTGCGCACGCGCTCGGCGACGGCGATTTGTTGCTCACGAGAGGCCTGGTAGGCGTAGGGGGCGTATTGTTGGCCGCCATGGGCATTCCAAGTGGAGGCGGTGAACCGCAAACCGCCATGGAAGCCGTTGCCGGTGTTGATGGCCCAGGTGCCGCCGGATTCTGCATTGTGCCAGGCGATCCCAGCCAGAGTCGGGGGCTGCGTGGGCGGCGGGGCTGAAGATTGCAGAGGCCGTGCCGACTGCAACCGTGGACGCTGCAAACTTTGCGAACTTGGATGCAGTTTTACGTGCGTGTCGTGCCACGAGTGTTCTAGTCCTCTCGTTTGCCGCTAAAAACCAGACATACTGGTTTAAAGCTTGGTGGGCTTTACCCTTGCCTTGCTATATATGTTTTTAGTAGTGGGCGTCCTTCGTGGTACACCTCGAAATGGTCCAATTACACAAGCGCACTTCACGTTTCAGTTTCGGTGTCCAAGGCAATAGGGATTCGCGGAGACGAACCGAAGGTCTGAAACAGTGCTTGGCCCCAACAGTAACGGTTTTATAACGTTTCTGTCACATTTTAGCCAAGTTGTTACCAAAAAGTGGTCTTGATCGGAATAAAACTAGCAGGTCACGATAGAAAAACTGCAAGATATGTGATCCATATTACATCTCCATGGTCTGTTGTTATTTTTTTCCGTTATCTGCCAGTCTAATCTGCTGCCACCAGAATTCATTCAAATCCCCCATTTGTTCACTGTTATGTCGCACACTTTTTATCGAGGAATCCTGAGGAATCTACTGTGATCTCCATTAGACCAACCACCTCGTTGGTTATTGCCGTTAAGATGACTGCTGATAGCATGTAACTCTTTTTAAAAATTTTGTATTAATAGAAAGGTTTGAAAGATATGCCTCATTGGCAAAGTGAAATGGTATGACCCGGACCGTGGCTTTGGTTTTATCTCTAACCCTGATGGCGAAGACTGCTATGTGGGCAAGTCCGTACTTCCTCATGGTGTGACCGAATTGCACCGGGGTCAACGTGTGGACTTCGACTTCGCATCCGGCGCCCGCGGACCCGCAAGCGTTGCGCGTGAAGATCCTCGATGAACCCCGCCCGCGCTCCCGAAACCGGCAAACAAAGCATAAATACACACCGGAAGAATTAGGGTCCCTTATCGCTGATATGGTGACCACCTTGGAAGAACGGGTCCAACCGCCCCTGACCGCCGGCCGTTACCCTGACCGGAAAGAAGGGAAACAAATCGCGGAAGCACTACGGATCATTGCCAAGGAGTTGGACGGGTAATATAGAAACAGTCAACAATCGACAAACACCAAGCTGCCGGCAGGGACAGCTTGGTGTTTGTTTTCTCTACCAAGAACCCCACCAACAATCCAGGGCTGCCCAAAATATATGAGCCCAAAGACGAGGTCAAAGATGAGTTCAAAGGGGAGCTTTCATCTGCCAGGGTTGGATCAGTATGCCAAAAATCGGTGGTCATGGTGAGGTGGCGTGGATTAAAACCGAAAAGTATAAACGAAACCGGTGGCCAGGTGGCGTTAGGATTTTCTGAAAGCTCCACTCCCGGTCTGGGCTCATGCGCACCCTGAAGGCGACTTAGAAGTGGAGCTTTCAGCCCGCTAGCCTACTCTGAGGGTGGACGCTAGCCGCCCATATCCACACACTATGAATGATTTATATCGCAACAAACCGGGAAGTTACTGAGGAGAAACGGGTTTCCTGGGTTTTTAGGGATGGGAAAGCTCCACTTCCGTTCAGCGGAGCTTTCCATGACCAACGTTTCACTCTCGATAGGGGCGTTACTTCTTTTCCGGGATTCCCAACGACCATGTGGCGGTCTGTGGCGTCTGCTCCCCTGAGCATCATGCCCAATCATGACTGACCGGATCTCCACCACCACCAGCCGTGGGCGAACATCCTTCTTGTCTCCCCACCGGGTCGATAGTCACCGGAACCTCAATTGTGTCCCGCTCGTGCGCGCCATGGAGCTTTTTCATCGTTGGCCGCCGGATTATCGTAAATGGTTAACTGAGTCCACTCATGGTCATAAACATATCTCGGCACCTTAATGCTGATCTTGGCATCATCCGCAACATCAAGCATCGTGACCTTATTCTCCACACAGTTACTTCCCAACTCACAAATGCTGTAGGGAAGTACCTCCTGCTCTGTGCCGTTCACCGTCACGGTGATAGCCACATCCTTAGGCTCAGGGGCCGGGCCGATTATTCCACCACCGCTGGAACGCCACCGAGGCAATAACCACCACAACAACAGCCACCAAGAGGGCCACGATTTGCTGCAGGTTTTTTCCGGCGTGATTTTTCGACTCATGGAAGCTTATCCTAGCGTCCTAGCTTGTAGGTTTCACAAACCGAACCTCATACAAATCTGGCCACCGTTTACCGGTTACATAAAATCGGTCGCTGCCTGGAATGTGTGCAATCCCATTGAGCACATTATTCGGATCTGATGCCGCATTATTCGGCACCGTCGAGGCATCAATAATCCCCGTCACCTTTCCCGAATCCGCATCAATACGATAAATATCCGTACTCAAAAACACATTCGAATACACCAGGCGTTGCCCATTGTCACCGGTGACACAATCCAACTCTATTAGCTCAGATGCCGGCGTGCCGGAAAGCGTCACCTTCACTCGAGACCGTTCCGCAAACGTATCTGGGTCCAGAAACCGCAACTCATCCGTACCGTCTGACATCACCACCACATCAGAAAACGAACACAACCCCCATCCCTCTCCGGCATATTTGGCCGTACCGAGTTCCGCTAACGTTGCCGCGTCCCGTTTATAGGCAACCCCATCTCGCCACGTTAATTCCCACACCACATTTCCCCACCTGGGTCGCGCCCTCCCCGAACTGACGACGATCAATATCCTGCGAATTCGACTGCACATTATCCACAGTGGTGTGATAAATCCGACTCTTCCCTCCCAACCCGTACTGACCAGCAACTTATCCCCGGTTACCTCCAGCCCCTGAGTAAAAGACGTCGCATCAAACGGGTGCTCTAGCAACAACCTCAACTCCCCAGCCGCTCCACCTCGATGGGTGGCTTCGGCGGCTGCTGACGGCCCCTGATGCTTGCGACCTGTGAGAAACATCGCCACCACAACCGCCCAACATCAACGCCACCACAGCCATGACAGACACCGGAAACACGAAACGTGGAATAGTCAACATAAAAACCATTATGTGCATGACGAAACCCCCATGCGAAATAATGGAACTGTGCCACATGATGCAAACGGAAGAAGTAACACCAGCAAAAACCACGCCAGCCCTCCTGAGTAAACTCGCAACCACCATTGCGCGTAACGCCATTAATGAGCTAGACGACGGCAGAGCCGGCCGTCATCTCGGCGTAACCCTACATCAAATCCACCACCGCCACCCACCGGTTTGCTGCCGACGTGCCCGGCTATCCCGGGTGGGAATGGAATGTTGTTCTCGCCTGCGCCCGTGGCTCCCACTGGATCACCGTTTCCGAACTTGCCCTTGTCCCTGGTGGCACCGCCCTGAAAGCCCCAGAATGGGTTCCCTACCAGCAACGCATCCAACCCGGTGATCTTGGCCCTGGTGACATCATGCCCGCCCCCATCGACGACAGCCGACTCACCACCGATCCCGACGAGGCGGCAATCATCCAGCAGCATAAGGCGTCGACAAGCAGCAACCGGCCGCGCATGCTTTCGAAAACCGGGCTGAGCCAAGCGCCCAGCGTTGAGAAACCGGTGAACACGGGCCGCAATCACCCTACGCGCGCCAGGCTGCATTTACCTGCGCCACCTGCGCTTTTCTATCTTCCGCTCGCCACCACCATCGATGCTTTGGCGTGTGCGCCAACGAATACTCCGCCGACGGCACCATCGTTGCCGCCACCTACGGTTGCGGCGCCCACTCGAAACCCCCAACCGGAACCCCTGGGAACCACCGCCGAGCCTTTCGACGACGACAAAACCATCCCCATCGATATTTAAATGTCGCCCACCAACATTGATATCATGTTGTCTGCATCACTTTCACTGCAAGAGTTTGTTCTTTACGCAGGTAAAGTGCCATTCTGATAGGTGGAAGTTTTGCTATTTGTTGTCAGGTGTCATCGCAATACCACTAAAACGCAAAAATATCTACGACAATATTTTCCTTTTGTGCTGACATAGCCGACAACACCACCATAAAAACAGGAGTAACCATGGCAAAACCACTGCGGTCGACACACCAAGTGCCCTCGACCGCTACTTCGAGATCTCCAAACGCGGCTCCACCGTGAGCACCGAGATCCGCGCTGGTGTAGTCACATTCTTCGCAATGGCCTACATCATCATCCTCAACCCCTCATCCTCGGTACCGGCGCCGACAGTGAACGGCACCGTCCTCGGTGTTCCCCAGGTTGCAGCAGCCACCGCCCTCGCCGCCGGCGTTATGACCATCGCCTTCGGCGCCATTGCCAAATACCCCTTCGGTATTGCCACCGGCCTGGGCATCAACACCCTTGTTGCAGTCACCCTCGTTGCCACCGAAGGTCTCACCTGGCCCGAGGCCATGGGGCTCGTCGTCCTCGACGGTGTTATCATCGTGGCCCCTCGCGCTTTCCGGGTTCCGCATGGCGGTATTCAACGCCATCCCCGCGAAATCAAGGCCGCAATGGGTGTCGGCATTGGCATGTTCATCGCAATGATCGGTCTGGTCGACGCCGGTTTCGTTCGACGCATCCTCGACTCCGCCCACACCACTGTTCCCGTGGGACTAGGCACTGGGGGCTCCATTTCCTCCTGGCCCACTTTCGTGTTTGTCATCGGTCTTGTCATTTGCGGCATTCTCGTTGCGCGTCGGGTTCGCGGCGGACTGTTTATCGGCATTGTGGTTACCACCATCATCGCCATGATCGTGGAAGCAATCACCCACGCCGGGCCCTCCGTGGTGGACGGCAAATCCGTGCCCACCGGCTGGAATCTGGCGGTCCCCACTCTCCCGGACAGCATTGGTGGCATCCCAGACCTGTCGATCGTGGGTGGGGTTTCCCTGTTCGGGGCTTTTAGCCGCATTGGAGTGCTGGCTGCGGTTCTGATCCTGTTCACCCTGGTTCTTGCGAACTTTTTCGACGCCATGGGCACCATGACTGCTCTCGGCAAGCAGGCCGGACTCACCGACGAAAAATGATAATCTGCCAAACCTGAAGACCGCTCTGATCGTTGAAGGCGCTGGTGCTATCGTTGGCGGCGGTGCCAGTGCGTCTTCGAACACGGTGTATGTGGATTCCGCAGCGGGTATTGCCGATGGCGCACGCACCGGCCTGGCCAATGTGGTGACCGGCCTGCTTTTCCTCCTGGCAATGTTCTTAACCCCCTGTATTCGATTGTTCCCATCGAGGGCTGCTTCGCCGGTGCTGGTTGTTGTGGGGGCTCTCCGATGGGGCAAATCCGTGACATCGATTTCACCCAGTTCCACATTGCGTTGCCTGCGTTCCTCACCATTGTGATTATGCCGTTTACGTATTCGATTGCTAACGGTATTGGTGTGGGCTTCATCTCCCTACGTTCTCATGCAGGTGGCTGCCGGAAGGCCAAGGAAGTGCACTGGATCATGTGGCTGCTTTCGGCATTATTCCTGGTGTATTTTGCCGCTAACCCCCTCCTCAATGCAGTGAGCTAACTATTTACCGGCTTTTCCAGGTCGGTCCGGCTGGGTTTTTTAACGGGCAACCTTGGAAAGCTTTGTGGATGGACAGATAGTCGGATAGCTTCAGAACGAACCCCAGTCCTATTCCAAATTTCCCTGCTACAACCCGAAACGGATGCGGTGAGATGGATGCTGGGGTTTCTGCGTCTCCACATCTTCCGAATCCTAGGGATTCGGGAACATGGACGTGGGAGCATGGTGGGATGAGCGAAAGCTCCACTTCTGGATTAGGACATGAGGCTAGGGGAGTGGTGGGTGCGAGGTGGAGCTTTGCCAATTCATGGTTCTCCCGGAAATGGAATCTAGGGCCGGGAACCCGTACGGAAAAAGGGTTGGATATGGCGGGCTGAGGTCAGAAGACCATACTGGTGGTTTTCGAAAGCTCCACTTTTAACTCAACGTCTAGCCGGACGCTACGATGACGCGCGGAAGTGGAGCTTTGCGTAAGCCAGCAGGGGCTTGGCGCTCGTAGTTCTTGCCTGATTCGTGCTCGTGGCGTGTTTGTTCTGGTTTATCACTAGCGATACCCCCGCAGCGATGCCCATCTTGGCAAGACAGCAGCCAGTAGCTGAAGACAGTGGTTATGGCTTCGGAGGGCAGCAAAGCTCCCTTTCCGAGGAAGAGCTCAGGCCATAGCTCCCTCGCCCAAAAGACCGACGATGGTGCGGCATGGACCGTCATAAGATACCTGCTGGCATGTCTTACTCGAATTACAGAGCTGCTGATATCTCTGGCAATGGTTGGTAATAACCAAGCGGCAGCCAAGCAGCAATCAATATTCACAATGCCGGGGACCATCGCATACGCTTAAACACCATGATTATCACCCACATATCAGATCCCACCGATCCTCGGCTCGACGACTTTCGTGACCTCAAACACTCCGATAATCGGCCAGATCTTCCGGCGGCAAAGGATTAGTGATCGCAGAAGGTCCCTTGATCGTTGAACGATTACTCGCATCTCGATACCCAGTGCGCACGCTGGTGGGGGTTTCCAGCAAAGCTGGACAAATTCCTTTCCCAGCCGCATATCGCCGATCTTGCGGCGGGCATTGACACATATTCACTCGATCGGGAAACCCTGGCTCAGGTCGCAGGTTACGATATGCATCGTGGCCTGTTGGCCGCGGCGAATCGGGCACCGGAACTCAGCCTCAGTGAAGTCATCAAGACTGCCACCACCGTGGTGGTGCTAGAAGGAGTCGGCGATCATGAGAACATAGGGTTCGATATTCCGTAATGCCGCGGGGCTAGGGGTTGATGCGATTCTATTTGGTAATGGATGCGCTGATCCGCTATATCGCCGCTCTGTTCGGGTCTCCATGGGGCATGTGCTTCGCCTGCCCCATGCTAGATTTGAAGGAAAACACACAAACTGGCATTATGAGCTTAGACCAGCTGAAAGAATCTGGATTTCAGTTATTATCACTGACCCCTCACGAAGATGCGGTCCCATTAGATCGGGCATATACGATGGCAATGGTGCGCCATATGAGAAGATTGCGCTGCTGGTGGGGGCAGAGGGGCCTGGATTGGCCGAACGAACCATGCGCCGAACAGATATTCGGGCACGCATTCCCATGTCTGCTGGCACGGACTCGCTGAACGTGGCCACCGCTGCCGCCATTGCACTCTATGAGGCGACAGCGAGGCCGCATGCCCCATGGTGAATAGCGCTATGGTTTCTAGCTCTTCTTGCTTCGGGTGGTGCGGGTTCCGAGCGTGCGGCGCTTCTTCTGTGGGGTCTCCTTCGCAGGGAGGTTTTTGGCAGGAAATGCTTTGGTTTCGGGGTTTCTGCGGGGGCTGAATCCTTAGCATTTTCGGTGCTTTCGACACGTTTAGCTGGCACTTTTTATCCCCGCTCGAAGTCGCTTTCGGAGCTGTCGCCGATTCACTGGAGGGAAAGCCGCAGTTTCGGGGGCTTTTTGTTGTTGCCTTGGCCGTGGTCTTGGTAGTCCGTTTGACTGCCTTTGCGGTGGTTTTTCTTGACCGCCTTGGTTGCCTTACTGCGGTCTTTGTGGCTTTTGCCGCCTTAGCAGTGGTTTTGGTGGGTGCCTTCGTTGCCTTTGGCTTCGCCGAATCAGTGGCGGCAGCGCTAGTCTTCGCCGTGTTCGGTTTGGCGGTGGCCGTGGCGGTTGGTTTACCGTCAACGTCCTCTGTGTGTGCCGCTGCTTCCTTCGACTTGTCTGTTGGCGTGTTTTGCGCTGGCTGTGGTTTGCGCTTTCTTCACGCCAGCCTTGACTGCCCTGAGAGTCAATAGTTTCGGTAGTGTCGGATGGTTTTTTCGTAGCTGTCGTTGCAGCCGGTTGAGCCGTTGGTGTTGCTGCGCTTTGTTGGTCTTTGCTCTGTGTGGCGTCCTGTGAAGCCGTTGTTTTGCTGGTGATGGCATCGGTTCCAATCGCATCGGTTGTACCGATGGATTTGGTGCTGACAGCCTTCGGGGTGGATTGCTTCGTAGAGCTGCTTTCTGTTGCTTTCGCCGCGGTCTTCGCCGTCTTGGCCGCCTTAGCGTTGGCGTGATCCGCCTTCTTCTTGTCCTTAGTGGCTTCCTTTGTGGCTGCGGTCTTCGCGGTTCCGGCAGGGGGAGCGCGGCCGTTTCTTCGACTTTGAGCTTGGCCGGTCAGTGTGTCGTAGCCGCTCCTTCAGGCCGTGACCTATGCCGGCCAGGCGCTCCCGGAATCGGGCCGCAAAGCCTTTGGTTTTGGTCACCGATTTTTTAGTGAGCGCGACTGCTTCCTCCGCGTATTTGGTGCCGGCGCCGTCGACATCGTCAAACTCGTCAGGGAAGCTCATAGTCGTCAAAACTCGCCAGTGCGTTTGCTAGTGGAGCCCCAAAGCTGAGTTTTTGTGGTGGTGCGCTCCGTGAGCGGTCTAGCGTCGATGGGCTGCCGGTAGGTGATTTTTCGGTTCGAGGGCGGCCATCCACAGCGTAGAGCAACTATATTGATGTCTGGGCAGGTAGCCATGTCGAAGCCAAGCCAGGAGCGTTGGGCATGGAGGCCAAAGTCGATGGGGCTGAATGGAAAGCGTGAGACCGGATGTTTCGGTGGTGTGATAGCCCGCCCAATAGGAGCTTTCGAATGTTTCCACAAGGCCTAAGTCTTCGTACACTTTTTCGTTGACCGCGGCAAATGCTCGCTTGAGGTTTCCGTGCGACCAGTGCGCAAACGCCCCATAACTTGTGCCTGCATTAGTGGCAATGACAACACACGTTTTCGGCCGGGATAGCGGTTCGTAGGGCATGGTCAATACCGGAGATCATGGTGAAATCATCCACGACCGTTTGGATAATGGATAGTCCCGGAAAACCGGCAATATAAAATTCTGAACGCGAAGGCTGAGCAGAGCGGTTGAGTGCGAACTGCCCAATGGGAGTGATTGGCCACCGCGGATTGAGCTGCGAGAGTAGCTTACGTCCGAAACCCCGGTCGGCCCGTGGCATGGTTGCTATCACCTTTTCCGGGTGGGTGGCGGTGACAAACCACAGAGTGATTACCGTGTCGTGGGATGAATAATCCACTGCATCTATCCTTTTTCTACGCAGACAGTAGCAAGTATTGCTGTGGTTAAGACCTTAGTAAAAACAAAAAGGGAAGTTAACTCCCCGACGATAAAAAGTGATAAAAACATCCTACTTACGTGGGCGTTTCGCGTTGCTGCGTACCCCTAGCAATACGTCTTCCCAGTGCGGTGTTACCGCGCTTTACGACGTCAGTCGAGCTTGGGCGGTTTGCGGGGAATCATGAATGGCTTCACCTGTGGTTTCTTCACTTACCACCGGTTGCTGCTGTGCAGAAATCTGCTGCACCTTTTGGGGGTCGTCGATCATATCATCGGTGACAACCGGAATGGGGGAGGTAATGGCCGACAGGTTACGAACCGGCGGCACAAAATCTGGGTCAATGAGGCTGGCCGCCAAACCATTGCGTGCCACTGCAGTAGCGCTTGTCATGACCCTGTTGGTGGTACGACCATTCAGCCATGTTTCCGCAGCCCCCGACGTCCAGCTGACGGTCACCACCATTGGCCGGTGGTGTCCCGGTAGAGTCCCAGGTGGAGTTACGAACGTCGAGGCCACGGGCGGTAACCGTGTCGAGGATCTCCCACAGCGTGAGCCGCGCCGGGCCATCATCACAGAACCGGATGGGCGCGTTTGGCCATTTCTGCCTTTTGGGAACGCTCTAGCAGCACCGGGTGGGCGTAGCTTTCGATCCGGGATTCGGGAACATCATTCGCCGCGGCGATTTCGGCAACACTGGCCCCACCACGGATCCGGCTTTGGATCTCCCAGGGCGTCATCTTCAGCGAGTGCCGACAGTCGGGGGTCGAGCTTGCTGAGCTTGGCGTCTCTCGCTGTGGCGGCGCGGTTCATACTGGAAGAATAAACCGCGGTGATGGGCGAAGAGGTGGTGGATTTTTGAATCCGATTGCGTGGTAGCGCTGGTGTCATCTTTGGCATTGTCAGTGTCGCTATCTGCCTCCTTGTCTGTGCCTGCGCGGGCTGAGGCCGCGAGGTGGAGGAGCAAGATAGCTGATTGCAGAGCTGGTGGCATCTGCTGTTTCCTGGTTGGCTTCGGTGCCGTCGGTCGATGGTGTCGATTCGCCCACCAGTGCGGTGCGTAAATCGTCGGTGACGACGAGGAAATATTGTTCATCATCCTCAGTGCGTAACACCACAGGATTCCTTGGTGGATTCGGCGGAGATCAGGAAGAGCTCCTTCATATGACACCAGCTCTTATGCAGATGAAGATTATGAACAAAAATACGGCAGAAGATGCGCAGATACTTTCGTACCTACCTTAACTCACAACTATGCCCACGTTGGTTTTAAAAAACCCGACTCCATGCGGTTAAATATAAAAACCTATCTCTAAAGTGCTACTTTAAAGTTAAACTTTTTAGTTGCATGGTGGGCATAATTTCAGGGGAGAAATTTCGTTAGCTTGCTGATGCGTAACCATGATCCAGCACCCAATCAATTGCCTGCGTCAACAAGACGATATCCGATTGATCGATTGCTGGGAACATGCCAATCCGCAATTGGTTTTCAGCCAAGTTTCCGATACGGTTCCACATCGAGAATGCCATTGGTGCGTGGGATTTTTGCCAAAAGCGCTGCATCAATGGAGTCGACAAAATCAATGGTACCAACAACCAGCGAACGCTTATTCGGGTCACTCACAAAGCATGATGCCTCTTCGCGCTGATCCGCCCAATGGTAAAGAGTGTCCGAATTTGCGGTAGACCGCGCCACCATCCCGGCCAGACCACCATTATCATTCATCCACTTCACCTGGTCTTCTAACATCAATAAAAGGTGGCGACCGCTGGCGTGTTATACGTTTGATTCTTGCGGGAATTATCCACAGCCGTTTGCAAGTTGAGGAATTCCGGGATGAATCGATCGCTCGCATTGATCTCGGCAATACGTTCTAATGCGGCTGGGCTCTAGCGGCAAACCATAGCCCACCATCCGAAGCGAAACACTTCTGCGGCGAGAAGTAATATACGTCGGCCTGTGACATATCGACTGGTAGCCCACCCGCACCCGACGTTGCATCAATGACCACCAGCGACCCCTCCGAGTCCGCCGGCCGGGTTACCGGCACCATGGCCCCGTGGAGGTTTCGTTATGGGCCCACGCAATCACATCGCAGCCAGGCATGGCCTGCGGGCTGGGGGCGTCTCCTGGCTCTGCCGATATCACCGTAGGCTCAGCCAACCAGGGGCTTTTGCTGATGCTGCGGCAAAATTTTTGCCGAAAACTCGCCGAACGCCAAGTGCCCCGACTTCTTGGCGATGAGTCCGAACGTGGCAGCGTCCCAAAAGGCTGTGGCCCCACCAAGCGAACAAACGATCTCGTACCCAGCCGGCAATGCAAATAACTCCGCCAACCCGGCGCGAATGCTACCCACCACATTTTTCACGGCTGGCTGCCGGTGGGAGGTGCCGATGATGGTGTGGCTGCCAGTGACGATGGCGTCGATTTGACCTGGTCGAACTTTTGGATGGGCGCATCCGAATCGGGGGTCGGCTGGGAGGAGTCCGGTGGGAGGGTGGGGAACTGGTCGGTCAGTATGCGTGCTTTCTGAGCAGAGCGGAAATTTTGTCGCGTGATAGTTACGTCCGGTTTGCTTAACTTATAACTGCGTATGGTTGCATACCGGGTTGTGGCTATGGATACGCTGGCTCAAATTCTACCGGTAATCTTCGCTGTGTAAGTGGTGGGTAGAGATTTTTCGTACTGGTGAATGTCTGGCCTTTACGAAGACAGGGGGTAGTGGGGTGGTGGAAAAATGGTGAGCTGCACCAATGTCCTGCGGAAATGGTGATTTGTCGCAAAGGGTCACAACTTTTTGATACATTATGTGGTTCCCCACGCTGGGCTAAAAATGGGTAATCTCATGCTAGGCACCATTGCAGATGAAAAATCGTTCTTTGTTGTAGAATTTCCTGTGACTTAGGCCTGGTATCCGGCCGGAAACTGCCATGATTTTTGCCGGATATTGTTGTGCCCGTTGCTTCGTGGGTTTTCGCCGAAAAATGATAGTGATGATGGCTGAGGTATTGCATAATTTCATAATCGGTGGGGCGGTATGGCGCCATCCGGTTATTTCCCGCGGAATGATTCGTCGTCAAGCATGTCGGTGTGACGCGGGGAGAAGACAACCGAAAATTGTTTCTTAGAAAGGGAAGCTATGACTGCCAATAACGAGAAGGCCGTGCTGCATTATCCTGGCGGCGAGTAGTGAGATGGACATCATTAGGGTCCACCGAGGGTTATAGTGGTGTGGTGTTGGGAAACATGTTGGCGAAACCAATCTTGTTTCTTTCGACCCGGGCTATGTTTCCACCGGTTCTACGGAGTCGAAGATCACTTATATTGATGGTGAGCAGGGCATTCTTCGGCACCGTGGTTACGATATTGCGGATTTGGCACAGAACGCCACATTCAATGAAGTGTGCTACCTGCTGATTAAGGGAAGCTGCCGAATCAGCAGGAGTTGGAGCATTTCAATAGTGAAATTCGTCATCACACATTGTTGGATGAGGATTTCAAGGCGCGAGTTTAAGATTTTTCCGCGAAATGCCCACCCCATGTCGGTGTTGGCGTCGTCGGTGAATATTCTTTCTACCTATTACCAGGATCAGCTGGACCCGTTGGATGAGGCGCAATTGGATAAGGCATCGGTGCGGCTTTTAGCGAAGGTGCCGATGCTCGCCGCCTATGCTTACCGGGCGTCGAAGGGTGCACCGCACATGTATCCCGATAACTCGCTCAATGCTCGGAAGAATTTCCTGCGCATGATGTTCGGCTATCCCACCGAGCCTTACGAGGTGGATCCGGTGGTAGTCGAAGGCCCTGGACAAGTTGCTTTATTTTGCACGCCGACCATGAGCAGAACTGTTCTACGTCGACGGTGCGCATGATTGCTTCCGCTCAGGCGAATATGTTCGTGGCCGTTGCTGGTGGCATTAATGCGTTGTCGGGCCCGCTGCATGGTGGGGCGAACCAGGCGGTGTTGGAGATGCTGGAGAAAAATTGCCGCAAATGGTGGTGATGCCACCGACTTCATGAACCGGGTGAAGAATAAGGAAAAAGGGCGTGCGGCTCATGGGCTTCGGCCACCGCGTGTACAAGAATTATGATCCGCGGGCGCAATCGTGAAGGAAACTGCTCACCAGATCCTGAATCATTTGGGTGGCGACCACTTGTTGGATTTGGCCATGAAGCTGGAGGAGATTGCGCTTCATGATGAGTACTTCATCTCCCGGAAGCTGTACCCGAATGTGGGATTTCTACACCGGTTTGATCTACCGGGCCATGGGCTTCCCCACGGATTTCTTTACGGTGCTGTTTGCTATTGGGCGGCTGCCCGGGTGGATTGCCCAATATCGGGAGCAGTTGGCTACCACGACGAAGATTAATCAGCCGCGGCAGATTTTACACCGGTGAAACTCACCGTGTGGTCATTCCCCGTTCCGAGCCGCGACTGATAACCGGCTGTGCGGGCATTCGTGGTGTGAATGGTGATGATCTATTCCCGCGGTTATACCCCGTAATGGGTGCATGATCTAGGTGGTTGTGTGAGCTGTGAGCTGCATAATCAGGTCGGTTATGCAATAACCCATTACAATAGTGTGGGACTTTCGTAGCCGTTCGCTGTATCGGTTACGTCACATCTACACATCACGATGATTCCAAAGGAGTTTCACCCCGCATGGAGAAGCCAGTAATTGAACGGCCAACCGGCCCCAAGCCGGACGATGTTGTGATTACGGATATCACTGTTGGCGATGGTGACGAAGCCCAGGCTAACGGTATGGTTAAGTGCACTACGTTGGTGTTGATTTCGATTCCGGGCAGGAGTTTGACTCTTCCTGGGATCGTGGTGAGACCCTATCGAGTTTCCCTTGTTCTAATCTCATAGCCGGGTGGCAGGAAGGCATTGTTGGTATGAGGTGGGGCCTGCCGCCAGCTGGTCATACCACCGGAGGCCGCCTATGGTCCGGAAGGTGGTGGGCATCCGCTTTCCGGCCGCACACTGGTGTTCGTTATTGACTTGCTGGCAGTATAACCGCAGGTTGAAGCTTGTCGACGCGCCCCGCCCCGGTTTCCGGGTCGGGGCCGTTGCGGGTTTTAGGCCGTGGTGAGGGAGTCGGCGAGTTGTTCGTAGTGCCGGAAACGTTGTTCCCGGCCGACCCGGGTGGGGATGGGTTTCTAATTCCCTACAGCGTTTGGCCAATGTGGTCGATAACCCGGTTAATGAACGTTGTGGGTTCGTCGCTGGCGTCGGGGGTTTCCGGGATGATGCCGTCGATGATTCCAGACGATACAAGTGCCTGCGCGGACACTCCCTGGTTTTCCATCATTGCTGGGGCGTGGGCGGTGTCCCGGTAAATGATAGCGGATGCTCCCTCCGGGGGCAGTGGGGAGGAGACCAACCGTGCGGCCGCCAATACTTTGTCCGCGGGCAGCATTGCCAGGGCGCCACCGCCGCAGCCTTGGCCGAGGATGACTGACACGGTGGGCACGTCGACGTCGACAAGCTCGCCGAGGGTGCGGGCGATGGAGCCGGCCATGGCTTGTTCCTCGGCAGCAGCGGATAGTTCCGCGCCGGGGGTGTCGATAATGGACACCAGGGGATGGAGAGAGTGCGCCAGGGTGATGCCGCGGCGGGCGAATCGTGAGGCTGCGGGCCCAAGTTCCGTTTCGGCGTGTGGGGGTTGGTGGTGACGGTCTTGGCCGATGATGACCACCGGCCGATTGGCGATGCGGGTGAGTGCTACCTTGACCGCGGGGGAGATCCGCCCGTCACCGGAGCCGGAGAGTTCGATAACATTGTCGGATCCCAGTGCCGCGAGGAGATGCTGCAGTCCGGGGCGGTCGGCGCGGCGGGTGGCGGTGATGGCGTCCCAGGCGCTGATGGCGGGTTGAGTCTGTTGCAGTTGTTGCGATGTGGGTTGTGTTGCGGGCCCTATTGCGGGCTGGCGGGGGGCGAGAAGCACTCGGCGAGTTTTTGGACGGCCGCCCGTAGTTGTTTGGGGAAATAACACCGTCGATAACGCCGTGTTGCGCCAGGTGCTCGCCTTGTTGGATGCCGGTGGGGATGGTTTTTACCGGTGGTGAGTTCGACGACGCGCGGCCCCAGGAAACCGAGGAGGGCACCGGGTTCGGCGAAGGTGATGTGTCCGGCGGATCCCCAGGATGCCATGACCCCGCCGGTGGTGGGGTTGCGCAGGTATACGATGAAGGGCAGGTGGGCGTCTTTTGTGCCGGTAGACGGCGGTGTGATGGATACCATGAGGGCGAATGCGGGGGTGCCTTCCTGCATGCGGGTGCCGCCGGAGGATGGGGAGATGAGCAGTGGTAGTTGTTCGGCGGTGGCCCGGTGGATTGCGGTGATGATGCGCGGGCGGTGGCCGCCCCAATGGAGCCGCCCAAGAAGGTGAATTCGCTGAGAACAAAGGCGACTCTGGTGCCAGAGATCATGCCTTCGCCGGTGATAACGGCTTCGTCGACACCGGATTTGGTTTTAGCCCGGTCGATGGCCGCCCGGTAGTCGTCGCTGATGGTGCCATAGTGTGGGGTTTCATCCCAGGACTGGAAGGTGTGGGGCCGAGGACTTCTGTCGATAAGTTGTTGCAGCAGTGATATGGGTCATGGTTAAACCCTAATGGGGACGTTACTCCCGGTGGGATATTTTTGGCGATAATCCCTGACTTTCCACCACAAAAAGGGGTAGAAAGTAGGGTATGTCTGAAAAATATGTTCCAACGTTTACCCTCAATGATGGTGTAGAGGTGCCGGCAGTGGGCCTGGGCACCTGGCAAATGCAGGGCGATGAGGTTATTACCGCGGTCCGCAGCGCCATTGACACCGGTTACCGGCATATTGATACCGCCGCGTTCTATCAGAATGAAGCGATATCGGCCGGGCCATTCACGACGCCATCAGCGCCGGGGACGTCACCCGCGAAGAACTCTTTATCACCTCAAAAGTATGGAATGACCAGCAAAGTGACCACGAGGTGCAGGCAGCTTTCCGAGCGTCACTCACCAACCTAGGATTAGACTATCTGGACTGCTACATGGTGCACTGGCCATGCCCCAGTACCGGCCGCTATGTGGAACGGTTTGCGGCATTGAGCACGCTTCAGGTTTGGGCGATGTGCGGTCCATTGCCGTGGCGAACTACAACGGTGACCAGTTGCGGGAAGTGCAGGAAAAAACCGGCATTGTGCCCACCATCAACCAGGTGGAACTGCACCCAGGGTTTTCCCAGGCTGAACTGCGAGAAACCCACGCCCAACTGGGGGTGCTCACGGAAGCCTGGTCCCCGTTGGCGCAGGGGGACGTGAACCACACCGGCCTGTTGGTCGATATCGCCGACAAGTACGGGGTCACCCCGGCGCAGGTGGCGTTGCGGTGGATCTACCAGCTGGGCGCTCCTCGGTGCCGGAAGTCGGCGACCGCCACCCGCCAGGAGGAAAACATTGAGATCTTCAACTTTGAGCTATCCGAATCCGAAATGTCCCGCATCTTGCAGCTCGACGATGGGCCAGGTAGTGGCCGCCGCTACGCCGACCCTGACGTGTTCCCCGGCGACGATGTGGGCGGGACCCCAACCACACAGAAATAACTAGTCGCGCAAGGAAAACCGATTTTCTGCATCATGACCCTCCCGGAACCCTTGGTATTGAGCACAACCGAGCACAACATCACTGTTCTCACCCTGAACCGTCCGGCGAAACGTAACGCATTGACCGCCGAAATGTGCCGGCTGCTCACCCAGGAAATCCAGGCGGTGACTGATACCGCCAACGAACTCAATGGTATGCCCACCACCCGGATCGCTGTGATCCGGGCTCCAGGGTCCGGCGTTTTGTGCCGGCGCCGACCTGGTGCCGCATCCGAACACACGATCGGAGGCACGATTTCCGCCGGCGTGTATAGTGACGATTTCCACGAGGCGCTATTTAGCATGCTGCGGGCCAGTGTCCGCCCCGGTCCCGGTTATTGCGGATATTCACGGCCCGGTGATTGGTGCGGGAACCCAACTGGCCTTGGCCTGCGACCTGCGGGTTGCCGGCGATAAAGCATGGTTTAGAGTGCCGGTTGCCCTCGCTGGGCTTCGCGCTCGATGGGTGGACCATCTCATCGAGCCCAAAAACCTGTTGGGCGGGGCGCTCGCCAGGAATATGCTGATCGCTAACCAGCGGGTGACCGCCAGCCAGGCCGCCGCCGTGGGGTTTATCATCCCGGTGAAAAATCCCACCCAGGCTGAGGAATTCGCCTACGAGGTGTCCTGCTGGCGCCGCTGGCCATGCAACAGCTCAAGACGGCGCTCAATGCGCAGGACGCAACCTACCAGCTCAGCGCTGACGCCCAGGCGCTTTTCGACGCCCTGCTGGTCCCAGCACCGACATCAAGGAAGCGAACAGGCCCGCGCCGAGCGTGCGCGCCCCATCTTCCACGGCAGATGACCCGAAACCCAGCAAGCCAGCATGACCGCACATCCGGCGACGCCCCACGGCTGTGGCCACGCAAGTTAGCCGCAACAATCACCGCCCAAAAACACGCAAGCGGCATCTTGATGCGGGAAAGCATTGGTTCATGGGCGGGACAGGAGGAACCCCAGGCCCAAAAGGCACGAGGATTCCCACCTCCCAAAACACCACCCTCGACAGCTGATGCATTGGGGATATGCAGACAGTGGCAATGGGAATGATTATCGACAATCCCACCCACCACCAGGTAGGACCAACCCGATAATCCGGGACCACCGGGGTATTGACACGTGGGACCTGTCGACCAACAATGAGTATCCTGCCGCAACTCGCGGCGCAAAGGCCGAAGAATACCATGGCCAGCACATAATGGCACACCGTTGGGCTGACCCTAAAAAATCGCGCTCAAGAGGGCAACCATTGGGTGGGTGTAGTCCCTCATAAAAATTAGCGTCCGGCAGAAACCACACCCTGCATGACAACACCAAACCAAAATCACCCGAAGGGAACCCGAATATCCCGCCATATGGTAGGCGAAGCACTAGGAAACACGTAAAGAACCACACCAAGCAGCATGAGGATCGGCACCATAATGATGGACCCAACCACCAGGAGCATAAAAATAAGCGCATCCAAATATGGTGCGACTAATCGCAACCCCAGCCCTAAACCATAGGCGTAACCTGAAAAGGACCAGCCAATATACCATGACAAGTGAGCGGGAGGCCGGGATTATCTTCATGCTTGCATAATAAATGATGCCGAAGAGAAAGATAACTCAAACATAACCACGCTTTTTCACGGTGGGGCGCTAGAATTTAGCGCATGCCCAGTAGATCTGCGAGTAGTTATTCCTGAGCCGTCACCACCGCGGTGGTGTGTAGCGCACTACTGGTCACGGGCTGCGGCAGATCGATCACCACCGACATCACGAACGTGGTGCTGAAATCCCCTGAAGAGCTTGCCGACGTCGACCGCACACCCGGCCTGTCGCTTCAGGGCTTTGAATACAAAAACAGGCGAAACGCACCTTCGACCACCTGCCGTGACCAATACACCTACGTGAATTTGCGGACGGGCAAACACGTAGGCTCCACCAATGAACGCAATTCCCGCCGCGCCCAAGGCATAGTTCGACTATTTATTGGGCACTACGCGTTCACGAAGGGCGGGGAAAAAGAACGGGAACAAGCCCGGCGCATGCTGCTTCATGATGATAATGCCATCACCGACGAACTCTATTCGGTGTTCCCCAATTCCATCTCGTGGGTGGCAGACAAATACCAGTTAGACGCCACAACCGCCAATAACTACTGGGCGTATTCGCAAACCAGTTCGTATGATGTGGCGTATTTCCTTGGTCAACTACTTGACCGGGAACCCGACGCCACGCTGTTGGCCGTCATGCGGGAACGACAAAGCCTCAACCCGCAACAAAACTACGGCAGCGGCGTATTGCCGAACATCATCGGCAGCCAGACCGCCGAAAGCGACGAAAACAAGGAATACTTTTCGGCCGGTTACGGGTCTGATTTCGTGGCCGTGGGTGCGGTGAATGCGTCGAAAACCACGCTCACCGACATGATGATACCAGGTTTTAGGGCGAGGGTAAACCATACCCGACCGAAACCGAAAAACCATCGGCGTCGGAAACCACGTCCGCAACTTCAACATCCGCCACCTCGACGAGTCGCGCGGCTTCTGGAACCGCCAACACAAAAACCGCGGCCGTGACCAAAACAGCCACAACCATTTATGACGAAAGAGCCCCACCGATTACTAGTCGGTGGGCTGCCGGTTAACTCGACGACTTGGCGATCTGCAAAATCATATTGATCTGCTCTTCCGAAGGCAGAACGATTTGCTGCCCAACCGGTAGCTTGCTGGAAATACTATTCACCGAATTACCCAGCTGCCGGATGGTTTTTAGCATCGAGATTTTTGCCGGCCAACGTTTGCGGAAGGGTAGCACTTGACTGATTATTTTTCGCATTCCCGCTCGCACCCGAAGGCAATTCACATTGCCACTATTGGCGAGTGGTCTGCCCACTGCGTGGGGTATCCGCCTGGCAGAGCGTCCACTGGCCCCAGTCTTCCGCATACACATCGATTGACATCAACCTCAATACCATCGAGGGTTTTCGGTTTCCGCCAGCCACCTGGTACAACGTAACCCGCGGGTGAATCTGCCCGTTAGAACCCCAGTCATGCTGCCAGAAGCAAAGGACCAGGCCATCCTGGATTGCCCAATCAATAGTGCCGTAGTTGGCATGCACGCCCATCGTGTAGCCCTGACTCTTGAGGATCTCATCGAAGGCCTTGAGATAAGGGCGGATCTGATTATCGTATTCTTCCCGGGACGGATTGTCGTCGATAGCCACACAGATGGGCCGGCCCTTGGGGCCGCCAGCCGCAGCATGCAGCTGGATGGCCTGGGGCGTGCACTGCGGCACCTGCGGCACCTTGTTTCCAGTCGGCGGTTTCGTCCTTGCCGAACTGGTATATGGAGGCGACCTTGAGGCCGTTGGCGGCCTGGTCTTTGGTTTCTCTATGGTGACGGGCTTGCCGAGCATCCATTCCGCGCCGGGGCGCGCGTTGGGATACGTATCGGACAGAGCCGAGGTGGCCGGCTTCTTTGATGGTGCTGCCGTCTGGTACGCCGGCGGCGTAGTCGATGACGGTTCCCAGGACAGGCCCGAGCGAATGCTTGCGGCGCGGTAATACCAGCGGCGGCGGGCTGCTGCTGGCGATGGTCAGTCGCGGCGGTTTGAAGAAATCGGCGGCGCGACAGGGCGGAAAAATATGGACATGGGTCCCTAGCGTATTTGCATTGCGACGGGTGATGGTGCGGAACGTCGTCGCAAAAGCTTAAAAGCTATTAAATCTTCACTTATGTAACACTAGTCAACAACAATAACATTAGTTTCGAATCTTAGGAAGTCCTCAGCGAAGTCGCAGGGAGTTTCCGCTGGTTGATCATATTCGCTATAAACGGGAAGATGGTAGCGTTACCGAACCGGCAGCTACCAGCAGTGGCGCATGCTCCTCGACAATAATGTTGCGATTCCACCGCCACTTCGGTGACTGCCGCAATGATCGGAAGCGCCGTTGCCGCATAGAGGCTCAGCTGGATCTTCTCCCGCACATTTGTTAATTGGGACCCAGTGGTAAAGAACAGCTCCCGAATGAGTACTGGTAGCCCCGAACCACATGATCAAATGGCACTAGAATGCACAACAGCAGGGTTTATGGCACGGCCGGTCGATCGTCATTCCCGTTTCACACAGGGTACACGGAGATCCAGCGACGATACCCAGCAATGTCGAGCCGCTGCTCACGGCCTCGCCGAATTTCTCCGGGACGAGACGACGCCAGTCGACCCAGCCGCAAATGCGCCCAACACCACATCAATTCAGGTTCACGCATGCGACAACCATGACACCAGCGTCCACCAGCACCAACCGCATCACCGTTTGGTTTCGTCGCGGCGTGAGAACCATGGCCGCGCGCGGTCCACGGCAAGACCGGCGTACCGTCCGTGGAATGGCTGCCACCACGAGGGCAATCACAAAGAACGCAGCCAAAACAATCGCCGTTACCCGTGCTGCGTGCCGACAACTAACCGCACGTGCAAAAATGGGAAGATCTCGCCAATCGCACCATGCACCAACAACGGTCGTCACCGGAGTGTGCAGCACCTGCTGCTTCATGATGGGCATGAGCGTGCCGCACGGCCGTGGACGTAAATGCGATGCCAGCACCACCGCCGTTGACGTGTTATGGGGGTGTAAAGCACGCCCCCGCGACACTCAGCCCATGCACCAACCAGGTGGTTGCGCTCGTGCGCCCTCTCTGCTGCGGATCATGGCGGGGTTAATCTCATGCCAGCCGGCCGAAGAGAGCATCCCCAGCCCAACTGTTTGCAGCTGGCCACGCCACCTTCGGTAGACGCCAACCCAACCAGTGCGGGCCTGCGAATGCCCGCCCCCAATGAGCGATACCACAGCCGGTACGCGCGTTTTCCCGTCCTTGAAATCAGCGGTGCCGTCACTGCGGCAGCCATGATCGAGGCAAAACGTACGCAAAAGTTCGATTCGACGTGCCGCGCAAAACAACACATATGACTCGGGCATCCGTGTGGTCAACCATGGCACTATGGTGTAGCTACTGCGGAAAAGCCGATAAATTCAATCATTGGGGCTCTGATGACCCTTCCGCTGCTCCTACCCGTTGCTCTGTTTGCAGCCGTCGGTTTCCGGGTGATCGGGGTTGGAAAGCACAGGAGTGGCGTCATCGCTGGGTTCAACACCGAGTCGACGCAATGGGCGGTGTGGGGGCAGTGTGCCATCGCACATGAGCGTGGCACCCTGAACTGATCGGGTAAAGCACTCGCAGATCCGGTGCCCACCCTGCGGTGCTGTGGCATCCGCAAGTCGCTGCGCGTTCGGTGTCGTCAAAATCTCCGCCAGCGAACCATCTGCTAGCGGGTAACCATCCACTGCTTGTGGTGGGGAGGATTCGGCCGTCGACGCTTCGGTGCCGCGGACGTGACCGCAGATATGTCCGGCTCCACCAGCTGCGGCGCCGTTAACCGGGCGAAATGCGGGGCATCACAGCTGTGCGTGACCTCCACTGCAGCCGTGCATAGTGAACCGTGAGAGTGGCGGTGTCATGGCGCGGCTCCCTTTCTACTCGGTCCAACGACGGGGCAACGTCAAAGTGATTAAATTTACTGGCTAAAAGGTTCATAAGAGGTCGCTCAGCGCGAGAAATGGACCAGCGTGACCCGAAACCCTGAACCTTGAGTTTTCGGGCCTTTTTGGGAAAATGTCGATTCTCCGGCGGGAACCGGAAAAATAATCTAAATGTCTATCACGGTAGCATTATTAAAAATATTTTTAATATTTGTCGGCGAGCTTCTTTGGTTATTTTCGCTGCTTTACGAGCGATTTTACCTACGGCACTCGTTGGCCATTGCATTCGATACTTAGATTATGAGAAATAAATGGGGATATTTTTCTTTTTCTGCAAATTTTTAGCAAATTTTTGGATCAAAGCCCAGGGAAAGTCATGACATCAGCCCAACTGACAGTAGTAACATCCAGTCCACCAGTAACAGAAAAATCCCTGGATGTAGCAAAATTTATGTCTCGGGGATGGGCGTTTTCTATCAGTAGAACATCGTTTCGCAGGCGACGCCGTCTTGGTCACGATCAATCCGGCTCGGTAACCCTGGCTCACCTTGATAGAGTGGCGCCGCACCTGCGGCCTTTGCCGCCTTACAGTTCGGGTAATAAACATTCTGCGCTGGGGCGGTTTCCGGCTCTGGCGCAGGTGCGGGTGGGTACTCCGGTTCCGGTACGATCACGGGTGCCGGTTCGGGGTCCTCGCATGCAGTGGTCTGTGTGATTGTCGGACTGGCAACTTGCTCCTGGGATACGACGGTGCTGGTCGTGGGCGACGCCGGTGTTGTTGTGGCGGTGGTGGTTCGACTCGTCGTGGTGGGCCGAGAGGTGGTGGTTTTCTTTGTCGTGGTTGGGGCGCTTGAGCTGCTAGGTGTGGCCATGACCGCGGCCGCCGGCTGCTCCTGTTTAGTGTTCGGAGCCATGCCAGCTCCAACGAAAAACGACAGTGGGGCCAATGGGATAACGCCTTCCACCGGCGTTGTCCGGCTTGGTCATGAACCACCACACGGCTGGCCCGAGAAACGCCAACCCCATGAGGAAGCGCCAGGCGGCACCATCGATGAGCACACCAAGGATGAAGAGACCGCCAAAGATGATACCGATAATAGCCAGGATGGTTTTTATGATTTGAGACATCATGTTGATTACCACGATGATGCCCCCATCGCGATGCCGAACTGTGGGGTGGACATGAGCGGTGTCACAGGGCCAATGGGGGCTATAGACTAGTTGTCGGTGCCTGTCGAAGTGCAGGGCACCTGAGGAGAACCGGGGCATGAGCGAAATGCATCCTTATGCGTGAACGGAAATCAGTGATGAGCGGTTTCCCATGAAGCTGAAAACAACCTCATAGAAATCGCGAAATCTCAAAGCTGAGTATAAGACTGATTCTTAAGAAAGCACAATGGTGTGCACTGTGATAATCAGCCTTGGCCTGCCAGAAACTCCTACCGAAGTGGGTTATTCTCCGCCCCAGGAAGCGAAGGCATAATCATGGGGGCCTGCTGTTGCTGTTGGCCATTACCAGGGGTCTGTTGTTGCTCCGGGGTTTGCTGCTGTGGTGCATTATTTGTTGGTTGCCCACCGCCACCTTGCTGCAATAAATCAGTGGGCCCTGAGTAAATCATTATTTTGCGTGGGAGCTGCTGGTGGCGCCACCGTTGTCTGCGGCACGTTCGGCACCTCCACCGGGGCAGGTGCGGGTGCTGGGGCCTGCTGCTGTTGATTCTGCGTATTCGCATCCGGTGCCGCTGGCGATTATTCGCACCCATGTCGGGTGCCGGCGCGGGTGCTGCCGGGGTGGTACTTGTGGTCGTTGACGAGGTGGACGATGACTCGCTGGCGAAATACAAAATGGCGCCCAGAAGAATCGCTAACACCGCGGCAGGGCCAGCCACCAGCCACCTGCGGGCACCAGGCTTCGACACAAACCACCAAATACCCACACTCAGCAAGGCCAGCGCAATAAGGGTGAGGCCAAAACGAAAAACCGGTGATGAACTGGCCAAAAGTCCCGCCACGCCGACAAAAATGGCGACAAGCGCCAATATCCGCCGCCATGGCCGAGGCGCTGGCGGCTCCTGGTACCGCCATAGTATTCATCGTCGTAGCCGTCGTCATAACCATCGTCGTAGTCGCGGTTATCGCGCCCACCTCGCCGGCCCCGATTGCCACGGCTATAACGGTCACGGTCATCGTAATCATCCTGGTAGCCGTCGTCGGCGTAACCACTATTTTGATAGCCGTCATCATAATCGTCGTAGCCATCATCGTACCCATTATCATATTCCTCGCCCTGGGCCGGAATATATTGGGTAGGGGCACTTGCGGTGGGCGGCATTTGCTGCTGCGGGTGGGCCTCCGATTGGCGGGCCGGGCGGGGCTGGCGGCTCAGGGCGGCGTAGCTGCTGTGTTTCTTGCGGCTGCATCTGTTGCGGCTGCTGCGGCTGTTGCTGTTGTGGCCGTCGAGTGGGCATTTGTTGCGGATGATATGGCGGGATCATCGACCCGAGGCATGATAATCGTCGAATCTGCATCGTCAGCATTTGCTGGCACAGGCTCATCCATCATTTGGGTGTCGTCCGTGGGAACATCATAGTCTCGGGCGACTGGTCGTCGTTAGGTTTACAGGAAAACGGATTGGGCGGGGCATGATAATCGTATCCTTGATGTTAGGCGAATAAAGCTCGTGAAGAACGTAAGAAATTATGAGTCTTTATTGTAAAACTTGGTTCGAACTATCCCGCAACCATTCTAAAGCGTGGCGCCTAATATGGGGGTGCCGCGCGGTCCCATCGGGAGGTCGTCGACAGGCGAGACAATAAAAAACCGCCCACCGAACGGGGTGGGCAATGAAGTAGCAGACTAGCAGGCGTTATTTGTCTTCCTCATTGGCGAGCTCGACACGATCGTGGGGAGTTAAATGACCGGAGAACTGGGCAAAGTTCGGGCAATACTGCGCTTGAGGAATGCCTCACATGCCTCACTGAGGCGCTTGGCGTCATAAACGTTGAGTTCCAGAATCTGGGAGGTGGATTCCCCGTCGGCATTAATTGTTTCAATGCTGAGGTATTCGAATCCGACCTCTTCTACAAACTTTGCCACGACCTTGCGCTGCTTGACATCGGTGAACGTTGGTTTTAATTCAGACATAATTACCCCTACAGAGGCGATGGACAACTATTTAAAAACTTTAACCAAGATGATGCCACCGCTTGATGCACTTGCGTCGATTAACCCGGATCGGGGGTAGTGAACAGTGGTAGTACTTCTGATTCCATCCTCCCTGTTTGGGGGTAAATTACTGCTTTAGAGTACTAATTCACAGCTAGTTATGGGGGTATTCGTTCGTGTGTTCCCACGTAAGGTGGATGGTGGTTAATTTGTTCTACGCAGATTGTCGGTACGCTAACGTTCCATGAGTGTGTTGACATTTGTTTGCCCCAGTAGCTCAGTGGATAGAGCACGGCTCTCCTGAAAGCCGGTGTCGGAGGTTCAGAATCCTCTCTGGGCACCGCTGTAGCCCTGCTACCAGGTAGAACCCTGCGATAGTGGGAGGCTTGATTTTATTTCTATGCACTGTCATTGATGTTCAGTTAGGGGATGACTATGTGCGATTCCATAGCCGGGAATGACTAGCGGAAAAATCGACGTGACCACTTTGGATATCAATTATTAATAATCCAGTTGAAATATTAAAACTAGCAGCATTCTAAAAATTTGTTGGCTGGGTTCGGCTAAAATCCTGATAGATGGTTTACACTGGCATCAAAGAACTATTTGAAAGAGGGCATCATGCGGCGCATCGCTATCATCGGTATCGGTTCCGAAATCCACAACACCTCACCGTTGAGGGTAGCTACGTACTACAACAAGCAGACGTGGTGATAGCTATAGATAAAGGTGAGGAAAAACACGATTTATTAGAGTTACGCAAAGAAATACTCGCCACGCATAGCCCCGACGTGCCGTTGGTGACCGTCCTCGAGTCCACCACGCGACCGGAAACCCGTCGACTACCAGGCTGAAGTGCAACGTTGGCATCAGGCCCGTGCGAAGTCGTCAGGCGTGCCGTCGTAGAAAACACCCTGAGGACGGCACGCGGCCATACTCGTCTGGGGGACCCATCGCTGTATGATTCGACGCTCCGAGTCATTGAACGCTTTACGACGCCCGTAGATGTTGTTGTTATCCCCGGCATTACCGCGGTCCAAGCGCTTACCGCTGCCCACCGCATTGTCTTAAACCGTATTGGAGAAGAAATCGTCATCACCACCGGCCGCCAGCTCGCGGACGGTGCCCGCCACCGCAATTGCGTGGTCATGCTCGATGGCGGCGCCGCCTGGCTTACCGCCTACACCCCCTACACCTACATGGTGGGTGCCTACCTTGGCACCGATAAAGGAAGTACTCCGCAGTGGCTATGCCCATGATATTGGTGCCGAAGTTGCCGCACTGAAAACCCGGCTTCGGAAAGAACACGGTTGGATCATGGACATTTACCTCCTGCGCGAATTGAACTAGCTCACGCCTTGGCGGCTGCCAGGCGGGCGTATTTCCGCGCCACCACCTTCGCGGCGGATTGGTGCATGCGTTCCGTCCGAATACAACACTGTGGGCACCACCCGATTGCCATTATTGACGGATTCCACACCGGGCGGCGCGGCATCATGGTCAACATCAATGGCAGTATACGGCACGGCAGCGTCGTCAAGCGCGCTAGTGAGTCGCTGGCAGAACGGGCACCACGACGTCACGTATAGGGTAACAAGATCATTAGTCATGTCAGGTATAACAAAAACCATGGGATAAAGATTCCCGGTTGCCGGGATATATTTTTCGTCCAGGTCTCGAACTTATAGCGCAGCTGGACGATGACTTCAGCCACTTACTATGCTGCACTAACTGGAAATCTGGTGGAATGGTTGGCGCGAACACCGCCCGATCTCCCAATTCGAAGAGGTTCGTCGGAGCGTCGATAAGCGTGCGATGAATCTCCTGCACCTTGTCGATCGTGGCGCATATACCACCCGCCCCAATCACGCAGCGGACTCCGGCACACTAGCGATCGCTTGCTCGACCACTTACCCGGCGTGCGACGAGCGACAACATTCTTCCGGCCCGGCAGCATGCCGACCGCAACGACTCCATGTGCGTCGCTCCCATGATAATCGGCGACCCCTGATGAGCTTCTTAAAATGCTGCAAATCCTCCGGCACATGCCACGGCATAGACTTACCATCACCAATAAGCCCCATAAGATTCTGCGCCCAAATCGCCCGCAACATCATTACACCGAAACCCGGGCCGGAATCCTCGGGTGCGGATTATAACCACGCACCACCACATCGGAAAACGTGTAGCTAAACAAATCCGCGCCTTCCGCAACTCCAACTGGGGATACGGTCGAGGATCCCGCGTTAACTGCAACGCCACCTGCTCACGGTGATTATCGCAAATGAGCAATCACCCCCGTCCAAAATAAAGCTCGCCCACATCGAAGCCCAGCTTTAGCTGTGCCAACATATGGGTCAAAAGCGAATACGACGCAATGTTAAACGGCACGCCTAAAAACATCCGCGCTCCGCTGATACACCTGGCACGACAGCCTATTATCGGCCACATACAGCTGGAATAATAAAATGGCACGGCGGCAGCGCCATCTTCGGTAACTCGCCCATTCCACGCCGACACTATATTCCGCCGCGAATCAGGATCTGCCCGCAGCATTGCTAACGACGCGGAAATCGTCCACATACCCCATCCGGCGTCGGCCAACTCCGCCACTGCACCCCATACACCGGCCCTAACTCACCCCTGGTCATCCGCCCACTCATTTCCAAATCCGAATCCCATTTTCCTGCAACCACGCCACATTTTGACGACCCCGACAAAAACCACAACAATTCCCCCACAACCGAATGAAAATGCACCTGCTTTGTCGTGATCAGCGAAACGATTCCGCCAAATCAAACCGCAACTGTTGAGCAAACAAACTCGTTGTTCCCGTACCCGTAGGATCATTTTTATGCGTACCTTCGGCCAGAATCTTCCGCAGCAAATCCTCATGCGGGTGGCAATCGTTACAGTGTTGTTATCGGGCATGGTTCACAGTGTAACGCTAAACCGGACATATATAATGACCACACAAAACCCCACGCAAACCTTCTAGGAAATTCGCGCATGCATGCGCAACACCCTATGTGGTCCGGCCCGAACAGGTTACGGTGGGGAAATGAGGGTGGCCTCGTGGTGGAGCACAAACACGAACCCCACCTCAAGGATTCATATTGAAAAACTAGTAAGAACCGTTTTTCCTGTCGGAACGTCGCCGCCATCTCTAAAATGCGTCCGCCAACTCGGGGCGACAAATCAAAATATCCGGCATATACGTGTCCTTATTGCTGCAGCAATTCGCTGCCATCAGCCGGGAGCAATGACCCAGCGGCCTTGCACGCCACCGGTGCCGCCGAATCCCCACTCATATTGGCCCCGCATGGATATAGGCGTCATAATCGCCGATCAACACATGCATGGCGCTTAGCGCCAGCCGACCCCAGCAGGGAAGTCACAAAAGCCCAGCTTCTCCGCCAGCATGTGCCACCGCCGGTGCCCGATTATGCGACACCACAATCCGTTTTCGCATACGGGCCCGACACCGCGCAGGGCATCCGACGACAAAATACCACCCCCAAATCTGGTAATCCCACAGCCGCATGGGTCGGCACACCATTCTCCACTAACGCAATGAATGGCCCAGTCCTGCCTGCCTGTAGCATATTCTCTGGTGCCATCGAGGGGTCAATAATCACACGGTCTTTTCCTAACCGTTCTGGATTATCCGCGGCTTCTTCCGACAAGAACCCATCATCAGGGGCGATGTTGCTCAAGCACTCGCGCAATCCAGTTCTGGGCTAAATCATCACCAGCATCACCCAAAGCCCGATCCCGTAACGCACCCACGTTACGTATCCCCTAATAGATCGGCGGTACTCTGGGCAAGATGGTGAGTCAAAGTAGCATCATCTAAATGAGCAGTCATACTAATAAAGTTTAGTTGTTTTGATTGAATGGAAGCATGCCCACCAACCCCATCCCAGAACCAGAAGACCACATTTTTAAACAAATTCTCCCCACATTGCCACCTGGTTTCGGGGATGTATTCGCCCATCAACCCCGTCCAGACCGCCGCTTGGTCTGCCATTTCCGCAGGTGAAAAACGCATTAGTCGTGGCTCCCACCGGATCTGGGAAAACCCTTGCCGCCTTTTTATGGGCACTCAATACCCTCGCCACCGCACCCGGCCAAACCCGCCTACCTGTGGTCAATCCCACTACAAAAACTTCACTGCAAGAAAACCCTCACAGCCGAAAGTGACGTAATACCACGAAAAACCCCGCCCGTATCCCACCATCCGACATGATTGGGACGGCTGGCGTGCCCGCCACGCGCCGAGCGAGTGGGGCGACTCACTCTGCAAAATCGACACACAGACCAACACACGACTGACGCTCCCGCAGGCGTGAAAAATCCTCTACATTTCCCCGCTCAAAGCCCTAGGCACCGATGTGGAACTCAACCTTCGCGCACCTCTCACCGGCATCAACCACACCGCCGCCAGGCTCGGGATCCACCACCCCGATATCACCGTGGCGTCCGCAGCGGCGACACCACCGCTGCGGAACGAGCCGCCCACATTCGCAACCCACCCGACATTCTCATCACCACCCCGGAATCCGCCTACCTCTGCTCACTTCCAAAGGCGGCCACTATCCTCAACACCGTCACCACCATCATTGTCGGCGAAATCCACGCCATTGCTGGCACGAAACGCGGAGTTCACCTCGCCCTCACCCTGGAGACCAGCTGAACATTTAGTCGAAAAACCCCTCCAGCGCATTGGGCTTTCCGCCACCGTCCGACCCATGAAACCATTGCCCGGTTCCTGGGCGGCCGTCACCCCGTCACGATCATCGACCCACCAGCAGCAAAACCTGGGACCTTTCCGTGGTCGTCCCCGTTCCCGACATGGTGACCTTCCTGCCCCCGAACTGGGTTCCACCGATTGGTGACTACCACCATTGACGACCCCGCTGGGATTAGCCAGCCCACTCGTTGCTGATGATGGGGCCGACGATTCCGGAGGCGTTGGGTGGTTCGGAAATGTTGGGTGGTTCCGGAAAGCATCGAATGCGGTCGTGGGGCCGAACGCCGGCATGATATCGGATCCCCCGTGGCCTCGGGTGCGACCTCGGCTTTGGGTGCCGCGACCCTGGATGTTCCCGCGGCTTCGGATACCACCACCTCTATCTGGCCGCACATCGAACAACACCTCTACGCCACTATCATGGCCCACCAATCCACGCTGGTGTTCGTCAACTCCCGCAGGATCGCCGAAAAAAACTCACCGCCAAGCTCAACGAACTTCATGCCCACGCCTGTGCCCCTGCCAGTCGTGCCCGTGCAGCCGGGGTCCAGGGAGGCGATGATGCCGACAGAGGCCGACACCTGGTCGGCACGGCAGGCGCCGCCGATACCGCCAGCTGCGAGTCGCGGACGGCCCCGGCGAGACATGATGAAGCCCTCGGACGAAATCGTTACCGCACCCCGCGATATCGCCCGCGCCCACCACGGTTCTGTTGCTCAAGAAGAACGAGCCCGCACCGAAACCCTCCTCAAAGAAGGCCTAATCAAAGCCGTTGTCGCCGCAGCTCCCTCGAACTAGGGATCGACATGCATCGACCTTGTCGTCCAGATCGAATCCCGCCATCCGCTGCCAGCGGCCTCCAGCGCGTTGGTCGGGCCGGACTATCGTCGGCGCCGCATCCACCGGAATTTTCTGCCCCCAAGCACCGAGCCGACCTCGTGAACACCGCGGTCACCGTCCAACGCATGCGGGCCGGGCTCATCGAGAAATCGCATCCCCACCAACGCGCTTGACGTGCTACTCCAACACACCATTGCCGCCGTCTCCGTCGCCGACTGGGATGTAGAACAATGGTTCGAAACAGTCACCAGAGGCCTACCCCTACCACAATCTTGATCGGGAAGTTTTTGATGCCGTAATAAACCTGGCTAGCGGCAGTTATCCCTCCACCGACTTCGCCGAACTCCGCCCCCGCATCATCTACGATCGCATCACCGGAACCCTCTCGGCCAGGCCCGGTGCCCAGCGCATCGCGGTCTGGCAGCGGCACCATTGCCGACCGTGGCATGTTCGGGGTCTTTCTCTTGGGCGGTGGCGAAGGGGCGCGCCGGGTGGGCGGGCAGATGAGGAAATGGTGTACGAGATCCCGGGTAGGGGACGTCTTCACCCTCGAGCATCGAGCTGGCGCATCGAGAAATCACCCGAGATCAAGTGCTTGTGACGCCTGCGCCAGGTTCGGTCTGGCCGGCTGCCGCTTTTGGTTGGGGGATCGGGTGGGTCGACCGGCGAACTCGGCAGGGCGGTGGGAGTTTCGCCGCGCTGTGGCGCAGTCCTAGCAGTGGTTCGCCACGGGATGTGCCGAAGCAACGCGGAATCTGAACAGATATTCGATGGGTTGGATGAGTGGGCTTCCAATAACATTCGATGTTTCATTTCGGAACAGCGGGTGCGACGGGCATTGTGCCGGATGAGAAAAAGCCTTACTTGTAGAGGCGTTTTCGTGACGAGTGGGGATTGGCGTGTGGTGCTGCATTCCCCCTATGGGCGGGAGTGAATGCCGCTTGGGCGCTCGCCATTGGTGCGAAAATCAGTTCGGATATGAGGATTGACGCGCAACCCGTGAGCGGTGACGATGGCATCGTGCTTCAGCTGCCGAGTCGGATGTGGTGCCAGGTGCCGGTCTTTTTCCAGATTGACCCTGATGATATTGCCGATGTTGTGGCGGAGCAGGTGGGGAATTCGGCGCTATTGCCGCCCGATTCCGGAGTGCGCCGCTCGGGGGCTATTGTTGCCGCCGTAACCCCGGTAAGCGTGCCCCACTGTGGCAGCAACGTCAGCGCGCCGCCCAACTTTTTGGATGTGGCACGAAATACCCCAACTTTCCCATCATTCTTGAGGCGGTCCGCGAGTGTCTGCAAGACGTGTATGATCTGCCGGCATTGGTGCAACTTTTGCGAGGACATAAAGGGCATGCGTGTGCGAATTGCGGAGGTGGAAACCATGCAACCTTCACCCTTCGCGGTCGCCATGCTCTTCACCTACACCGGTGCTCATGTACGAAAACCGACTCGCCGTTGGCGGAAAAACGTGCTGCCGTCTTGCCCTCGACCCGAAACTATTGGCGAAACTTTTGGGTTCGGTTGAACTCCGGGATCTGCTTGACGATATCATCGCCGACGTCGACGCCCGCCGCCGTCGCACGCCTTCGACCGCCGGGCCCGCACTAGAGAGGAGCTCATCGACGCCCTCGCATCCTGGGCCCGATTCCATTGCCGACCTGCCACCCAGCACATGCTTGTCGACGCTTTCCGCATCGACGACCTCGATCGTCAGCGAGTCATGCGTGTCCACATTGCCGGCGTGGAACATCTTGCCCAGGTTTCGGATGCTTCCGCTTCTCGCGATGGTCTTGGGATTCCCCGTTCCACCTGGTGTTGCCGCACCCACCGCCCTGGTGCCGGATGCCCTGGAACAGCTGGCGAGCCGCGGTGTGTCGCACCCGGGGGCCATTCCTATTGGTGGACGCATGGTGGCTGCTTTCGGCCTGGCCCGAGGCGTGCCCACAACCTGCTGTCGGGCTCGTTGACACCGGCCTGATCATCGTCATGCACACTACCGGCATGTCCGATGGACGATGATATGTTGCCGCCGATGTGCTGGAAACTTATTCGCTCTCGCTCGTTGTGCCGCCACGCGCCTCAAACCCAGCCGGTGAGCCACAGCGCCTATGCCGGGTTCCTCATCACGGCTGGCATGGCATTTCTCCAATAAAAACCACGGGTCAGCCGCGCCACGATAGCCTGGATGTTTGGGGACGAGAACTTTATGCGGTGTGTGAGCGTGGCGGGCGTGCGATTGCCCGCCAGCGTGAAACCACCTCATCCTGCCGAGCCGGGTGCGCGACTATAGCCCAGCGGATTTACAGCGGCTTTTGTCACGATGGTGACGTTCGCATTGTGGGCGCCGGACTTGCCGGAACCAATGACCCATGGGTCTGCTACTGCCGCCGAATACCGCCGATCTCGTCGCGTGGAAGTAGACCGCCGCGCTGACGCGCGCGGCCCGCAACGCCCTATACGACGCATGATGTCCGGCAGCCCGGGCGGTGGTTTCCTGCGACAGCTTGGTGGACCAGGTGAGCGACCCGGCGGCAGCCCGCGCCGCCCTCTGGGAGCTTTTGGTTGCGGCCTGGTGAGCGGCCCGATGTTTTTGCGCTTGCCGCCCGCCACAGCTCGGGGAAAACCGCCCACCGGACCAGTCGGACCCCGGCCCGTTCCGGCTCCGGGCCGGCGGGCCGGGACGCTCCTCAGGTCGGCGGGGACGGATGGGGCGAATGGGCGAGGAGGATCATGCCGTCGTCATCCGTCAAACTCCACCCGATATGACCGGCGGGTGGGGGTTGAGTCCGATCTCGGCTGACCCCATCCCGCTCCGTCGCCCTGAAGGCGCGGCTCGTGCGCTTATGTGGCGTGGTGACCCGGGGCGCGATCCAGGCGGAAAACGTTCTTGGCGGTTTTCGCCCCTGGCCTACAGGTATTGAGCGGTTTCAGAAAGAATCCGGCAAAGGCCCTCAGGGGACGCTTCATTACCGACCTGGGCGGCGCGGCCCGAGTTTGCCACCTGCCGCCGTCATTGACCGGCTTCGCGGTTTCGCCGACACCGACGCGACGTGACCGGCTGTGGCCCTCGGCACGTCGGAACCGGGCGTTTGTGTGATCGCCGCCTGCGATCCCGCCAGCGACGTGGTGCCGCCCTGCGTGAGCGGGGGACGGCAAACTCGTCATGATCGGGCGGCCGGCGCGCCCTTGTGGTGCTCGCCGACGGCCTTCCTGCGGCCCACCTCACCCGGGGCGGGAAAACCCTCACCTGGTTTCCGTCGCCTCGGGCCCGAAATCTCCGAGGAAACCATTATTCGCCGCCTAGTTGTGCAGGCTGTCCGGGCGGTGGGGAAGAATCTCACCACGCGGATAACCATTGAAAAGCAATGGCATGAGCCGGTGCACGAGAGCCCTCACCGCCCGAAGTCTTCCGGTCGCCGGGGGCCGACTCACCCCAAGTGGGTTTACGCATCGGTGCGCCACGCCGGTCCCCCAGGCAGCATCAGAAACGGGAAGACCGCTGGCGTTGCTGGAAGCAATCGAACAATTAGGCGACAGGCTGTCCGTCGTCAGGCCGCAGGTCGGCGGCCGGCGTCGGTGGCGGTAAGGAGGTAAGGGTTTATGCCCGAAAGCGATTCGTTTACCAGCTGTCGCCGGCTCAATTCCTACGGTGGGTCGGACGGTGCTTGCCGCCGACTTGTTCGCGTGCCACGGCACGCAACCGTGGCGCTGCCGGCACCACTGTCAGGCGAGTATGGCCTACGGTAGCTTTGCTATGCGGTTGGAACAATGCGCACATAATCCCTTACGCATCTGAAAATGGAGGGAACCTGGACGATCCTACCCGTGTTGGCGACCGCTGGCGAAGGCCTGCCCACACCGCCGCGGCGTGATCCTCGGGTCGCCGACCCGCCACTCTGGCCCATCGAACACGTGGGTCGTTCGACTTTGGATTCGTGAAAATGTTCTCGGCCAAAACCCTACGCGAAACACATTGGTCACCTGCCGGGCGATGCTTGCCCCGGATTGGGGAACATGGGCGAACCTGAGGCGTGGCGTCGGATAATGCTGCGACAAGGATCGGCCCGTGGGAACCGCGCTTCTCGACCAAAACCAATCTTGCCGGCATTGGCAACGAATACCGGGCCGAAATCTGTTTCATCGCTGGTATCCACCCCAAACCCCCGTGAAAGTGTATGCGACGCCTGCACCAGGTTTTAGCCATTGCGCGGCGGCGGCTCGTCTGGGGCAATCGGCTTTCGCTTCGCGTCACCACCGGGGTGCGCCGGGTGAGGGAATCCACCCTACGTGTTCGGTCGTGATGGGCAACCATGTCGCGGGTGCCGCACGATCATCGCCACCGGCACGTTAGTGCCGCGCGGGTGGGGACGAGGGGCTCGAGACGTATTATGATCTGGTGGTGTCCACGCTGCCAACCACCCGTTATCTATGAACCATCTGCGGCCGAAAGACGCAACGAGCAGAGACTTGCCTATCGCCAGAGGCATGAAAACTTTACTCAATCTCATTTGGTTTGTCTGCAGCGGTTTATGGTTAGCCATCGGCTGTGCCATCGCCAGGGTATTATGTCTTATGTGCTCATTAACGTACGTAACTGA